>Ga0228698_1000920_pt1 | contig 16761 bp, 15 predicted proteins | sample McNCre117_Aug_MG_FD_178015 | JGI IMG/M metagenome (GOLD analysis project Ga0228698, IMG submission 178015) | Freshwater microbial communities from McNutts Creek, Athens, Georgia, United States - 1-17_Aug_MG | ecosystem: Environmental > Aquatic > Freshwater > Creek | place: USA: Georgia...
TCCACCACGATTTGATCCTGATTTGCCTTGGTTTCTTGCAAACAAAGCACATCCGGCTGGTGTTTCGCAACAAATTCCTGCAGAAGCCCCTTCGAATGCACCGCCCGAATACCATTCACGTTCCACGAGTAGATTTTCATAATGGATGAATAATATCATAATTGAGGTTCACACTGCAGAGGTATAGAATTCAGCTAATGGGAAAATTTAACAAGGAGGAACTAGCGATTTGCTTTTTTAATGAAGGTAAGGAATGTATTAAAAGTGCAGATACTCTCTATCATGACAGAAAACGAGGTGCCCAATCAAAATATGAAATTTTACTTACTCATGGAATTGAACTTTTACTAAAGTCGTTTTTACTTTTAAAAAACAACTCTCTGCCTGATAATGCTAAAGAAATAGACCTTTATTTGAAAGGACTTGGCCACTCACTTAAAAAAATATACAAAGAGTGTCAAAAACATGGATTTAGTTTTACAGAGCCATTTACACCTCATGCAGTAGCACTCGAAGCATACCTAGACTCAATGACTAACACATTTTATGGCGACAGTATTACGGCTCGTTATACTCAAGAAACAAAAATGTTGACGTTTGATCCTGTTATATTTGCCGCTATTACTGGTCACTTAATACAACCACTTCATCTTCACTTTTTTCCAGACAGTCATTTTCCTAACGATTACGGTTACTAGTAATTGATATACAGCTTGTCCTTTTCTTCAGGATGTGCTTTAATGTGAGTAGCGAAACAATAACTCCCTCAAACAAGGTAACGAGTGGTCAGGCGCAGTGAAGTTTTGTGTTAATAAAATAAACAAAAAGAAAATGACAGGTACAATTGCACGAATGAAGAAGGATAACGGCTACGGCTTCATCACTCCAGATGACGGCGGAAAGGACGTATTCTTCCACGCACAGTCTGTAGTAGATAACATCTACGACGAGCTTAACGAAGGTGACAAAGTTACTTTCGATCTCGAAGACGGTCCTAAGGGTCCAGCTGCGACTAACGTACGTCGTGCATAATCTATTTTAGATAGACAAAAACCACCTGAAGCGCAAGCTTCAGGTGGTTTTTGTTTATGTCAGTTTAATATTGCGCTTTCTCAGGAACTGTGACAAAATGCTAATCCTGGAAATTTGGAGGAAGAATCAATGCCGGCACCTGTAGCCACTCTCGAGACTCAATTGCCCCACACACATGAAATGACCCGGGACAACCGGTGGGTGGAAAGGCGGAATCCGGTGCCGGTCACACCGTCACTGGCAATGTCCACGACAGAAATCATCGAGCATCTGCAGAAACTGCAGAAAGGTCGATTGAGCATCTGAAGAGCACACCCGGTGCCGACAAGGACGTCGGCACCGGGGATCAGACATACGAACTTCATAGTAACCAGGCCGACCGACATCCATATGTTCGGCGGTTTTTTATGTCAAAATATTGACACTATATGTTGATAATTTGACATACTATTCACAGTTGTTTGTTATAGTAAAAGACTCATACATATATATGTCTACTACGTACGCAGCCTTCATTAAATATTTACGAGAAGAGAAGGAGCTGGCTCAAGCAGATGTGGCAGCAGCAACCGGCATGTCTCGAGCATCATACGTGGCGGTCGAGAAGGGGACGAAGGAACTTACTTTAGCCGAAGCAGATGCACTCACAAAATTGTTCGGCATCACTATCGACGAACTCCTCCGGACCGAGGCGCCGAATCTGGCGAAATACACACATATGATGTTGGCATTTTTACGTGCGGCAAAAAGTGACAAGGTCGCTCTCAAAAAAACAAAATTAGCGCAGCTGTTATACCTGGCTGATTTCTCGTGGTATTACCATCACAAAAAAAGTATGAGTGGCGTGACCTACCGACACACTGATTTTGGTCCGCTCGCGGATGTCTACTTCAGACTCCTCGAAGAAATGGAGTCGGGGGGAGTCGTGAACATAAAACAAATCTACCGTGACGACTATCATATGTACGAAATCGAAGAAACCCGTACGTCGGCTAAAAAACCACTTTCTGAACTCAACAAAAAAGAGCTCACCCATATCCAAACCATTTGGACAACCTGGCAGGAGGCGAGTACGGCCGAGATCGTTACCTTTACGAGCGAACAAGCACCGTACCAACATTCAGTTCCGGGAGAAATCATTTCCTACGACGCGATACTCGGTACAGAATCCTACAATCTCTACTAAATGAACGACTGCTTGACCATACATATATAGTATGAGAATCTAGTCAGCAGTATTAAGGGGAGAAGAGATGACAATCACCCAGTGCGCAAACGTTCGTTGCCAAAAAGACATCACGGTTGTCGGTGACGGCAGTTACCGAACATACCACCATCCAACAGAAGGAGGTAAGTGCTTCTGTTCTGAACGGTGCCGTACCGAACAAGTGGCACGTTTCGAACTACGCGGAGTGGTAGCGGGATTACCAGACGATCAACAGGAATCGTTCGTTGGGTATGACGCTCTCGTGGATATTCTCAACCATCGCTTCAGCAGGTAAACAGGCCACCCGTAATTGGGTGGCTTCACTTTTACTTCGAGTGATATAGTTTCCGACGACGAATACACCCCGATTTGACAGATACCGCATCACGAGGTGTAGACTTGCATTTTTTAAAGTATATGCTATAATAGTTCTACCTTCGCAGGTTATTAATAAAGTGCAATCTGGTACCGAAGCCCACGGACGTTCGGACATCTAGACTGGGTTGTAACTAAAATCAAAAACTATGTTAACAAAGCGAGTCAAAGAAAATGTGCTCACGGGCGTCCGTCGACACGATACTGATACAGGGTCACCAGAAGCGCAAGTTGCACTTCTCTCACGCCAGATCGAAGAGCTTTCTACCCACCTTCGCAAACACAAGAAGGACTTCCACTCACGTCGTGGACTCCTCCAACTCGTTGCTGATCGTCGAGCACACTTGAAGTACCTCGAACGAAAAGATGCTAAGGCGTACGAAGCACTCATCACAAAGCTCGGACTCAAACGCTAACGACAATCTAAAGGCCTCATCTACTTTGCTGCTACTGTCACAAAATGGTTCGACGTACGAAAGTACGACTCACTCATTTTGCTCGGCGGCGTCGCGTAGCTGAGGCCTTTAGCATGTCATTAAAATTTTTGTAATATTGTGAAGGAGGAGTATTATAGAAAGGGGGAGGGAGGTTATTTTATACATTAGTCGTTATTATTTTATATGGGAGTCATCAGACATGCAGAACAACGAGTAGCGATACTCATCGATACACAAAATTTGTATCACAGCGCAAAAAATTTATACAAGGCAAAAGTCAACTTTGGTGCAGTTGTAGCAGCGGCACTCGGAGACCGAAAACTCATTCGCGCCCTCTCGTATGTCGTGAACACTGAGAGTGGGGAGGAGTCAGCTTTTTTCGAAGCACTCGAAAAAATTGGGATCGAAATCAAAACGAAAGATTTACAAATTTTTTACGGGGGAGCCAAGAAGGCGGACTGGGACGTGGGGATGGCAGTTGACGCGATCAAACTCGCTCATAAAGTTGACGCCATTGTACTCGCCACCGGTGACGGAGATTTTATTCCGCTCGCCGAGTATGTAAAGAGTCAGGGGTGTCAGGTTGAGGTAATCACATTCGGACGGTCAGCCTCTGGCAAACTGCGCGAGACAGTCGACGACTTTATCGACATGGATGAAGCGCCGCACGAATTCTTGATCGGATACAAAGGAGGTGGGCACGGAAAAAATAACAAGGGCGGAAATCCGAGTTTACGAAAACAACTAAAGCAAGTTGTCGGCACTGATACCGATAATTTATAATTACAAGGAGGTGTGTCACACACTACCACCAGCCACTCGTTTGCAAACATGCAGACGAGTGGCTGGTTTGTTATACTCATACCATTATCAAACCGAGGCTACCTTGGTAGGTAGATTTCAGCAGGTGTGCACACACGTGCCACGGTGAAATCTGGAACCAGGGTGGGCTCATAATTTTTTTGGAATAATGCAGACACAATCATTTCGTATGGAGCTTGGAGGGAAGACACTCACTGCCGAGTTCACTGATTTAACCGGACATGCAAACGGCTCAGTCCTCATGCGGTACGGGGAAACGGTTATCTTGGTAACGGCAGTCATGAGTGACCACGAGCAGCCTAACCTACCCTACTTCCCATTGTCGGTCGAGTATGAAGAGCGGTTCTATGCAGCAGGAAGAATCCTCGGAAGCCGTTTCATCCGTCGTGAAGGAAGGCCAACTGACGAAGCGGTACTCGGGGCACGCATCATTGACCGGACGATTCGACCACTCTTTAACCATCACCTCCGTAATGACATTCAAGTTGTCGTTACCGTCCTCGCGATGGGGGAAGATGATCCGGACGTGCTCGGGGTTATTGGTGCGTCCCTCGCCCTTGGGGTCTCGGACATTCCATGGGACGGACCGGTGGGTGCCATCCGCATTGCCCGGAACAAGGTGACCGGCGCAATTAGCATCAACCCAACCTATGTGGAACGAGTAGCGGGAGAGCTCGAATTTGAAGTGCTCGCGTGTGGCAAAAACGGGACTATCAATATGATTGAAACTGCCGCGAGCGAAGTGTCCGAAGGTGACATCGTAGCCGTACTCGAAGCAGCGACTATCCTCCATGGTCAAATTGAACAATTCCAGCACGACATTATTACCGCAATTGGAAAACCGAAACGAGCACTCACACCTCGCGTGATACCCGAAGCACTCTCTGGACTCTATGCTATTTCATTTGCAAACAGACTGCGTTCCACACTCTTTTCAGGTAAAACGGGGAAGACACATATCCACGAATTGAAGCAGGAATTTATGGAGGCAGTCACCGCACTCACTGAACCAGTATCAGAAAATTACGCGAGTGACTACTTTGAAGAGATGGTCGACGATGAGATTCACCGCGGAGCGATCGAACGAGGGGAACGGGCCGACGGTCGAGACTTTGACACCCTCCGTCCACTCTTTGCTAAAGCAGGCGGTATCAGTCCCGTTCTCCATGGCAGTGGCATCTTCTATCGCGGTGAAACACACATGTTGTCGGTACTGACACTCGGCGGACCAGAAAGCGCACAGACGATTGATAGTATGGAGGAGAGTGACAGCAGTAAACGATTCATGCATCACTATAATTTTCCCCCATACTCGGTCGGTGAAACTGGTCGAGTGGGTGGGTACAACCGCCGCATGATTGGCCATGGTGCACTCGCAGAGAAAGCACTCCTCCCAGTCATCCCAAGTAAAACAGAATTTCCGTACACCATTCGTCTCGTCTCAGAAACGATGTCGAGTAATGGATCGAGTTCCATGGGATCAGTGTGTGGGAGTACGCTCGCCCTCATGGATGGTGGTGTACCAATCAAACGACCGGTTGCCGGAATCGCGTCAGGCGTCATGATGGATGGCGACCGGTTTGTTCTCCTCACCGATATCCAAGGACCCGAAGACGAACACGGTGACATGGATTTCAAAGTCGCCGGTACGAGCGTTGGCATCACAGCCATTCAGATGGACGTCAAAGTTGGTGGTATCTCACTCGAGATTCTCGAGGGTGCACTCGAAAAAGCACGGGTCGCTCGACTCCAGATTCTCGAGACACTGACTACAGCGATTCCAACTCCTCGTCCAAACATCTCACCACGCGCACCAGAAATTATTACGCTCACTATTTTGCCAGAAAAAATTGGTCTCGTGATTGGAAGCGGGGGTAAGACGATTACGAAAATTAAAGAGACCAGTGGCGTTGATGACATTACGATTGAAGATGACGGTACGGTATTCATTACCGGCAAACAGGGAAGTGCCGAGCGGGCAGCTGAAGCAATTCGTGCAATGACTCGAGTCTACGCAATTGGTGATACACTCACTGTCACCATCACACGCATCGCGACATTCGGAGCCTTTGCAAAAATGGATGACTACCACGAGGGACTCATCCATATTTCAGAGATTGCTCCTTGGCGACTCGAGTCTTTGAACGGTGTACTGAAAGAAGGTGAGGTTGTGACCGTGACAGTCGTTAAAATTGAAGAAGGCAAAATCGGACTCTCAATTAAGAAAGCAAATCCGCAGTGGGCAACCGAACGAGGACTGATTGAAAAGTAGTAGCCTGAAAAAAATCGCTCGCATACATATATATGCGAGCGATTTTATACTATACACATGACTCACATGGCCGAGCACAAAAAAAACTAAATCATGAGATACTAGTAGGGATATGAGCACAAACACTCCCGTTCCTACCGTACCAAAAGTACGAACCTTCGCCTCTGACCTCACTGCGACGCGAGCGAATCGTGCTACCACAACACCCGCTCCGACAGCCACGTCGCCAGTCGCCGCTCGCACAAAGGTTACCGCACCACACGCAGAAATAGTGCCACCTCTCACAAAACCTGTCGCAAAGACCGCTGCCCCAAAACCAGTAGTACCAACTGTTACCACAACAAAAGATGCGGCAATTCCTCCATTCCATACACTCACAAAAACTACCACGAGTCCGCTTCAAACCATCGATACTTCGGACTTTTCTGCAACAACAAAAAATGCCAAGCCTTCGGTACTTGCGACACCTGGCATTGAACCACTCGCAGTTAACTCTCACGATAGCAGTGGGGATGGCACTATAATTACCGACACAAAACATAAACGCTTTTCTCTCTTTGGAGCAATTGCTGATTCACTCCACGAGTGGGGAACGACACGGAAACAAAACGCGCTACGTAAAAAAACGCCAACCTATACCGTACCTGAAGCCGATCGTCGTAAGGGAGTTATCCAAAAAGCAACAACGCAAACCGGACGAGCATCGACCGCTGATCATGAGGCGGTAGTCAACCGAATTAAATCGAGTCAAAAAACAGTTCGACGAACAACATCAGCTGTTGCTACTCGTGAGTATACTGACAATACAAGTGAACCTGAACCAATTGATGCGGTAACTCCAGTCACTCCAATTGTTACCTCTCAAGTACCTGTTGCGCCAAAAGAACAAGCACAACCTACGCCACAACCACGTCCACGAATTATACCTACTATCCCCCTAGTTAAAAAAACGGTAGAAGTGAGTACGCCCGTGCCGGCACTTGACACGGAAGTGGTTGCACCAAAAGTAACCAAGACCATTGCTGAAAAAATGCAGGAGTTGGAGGAGCGTACCGTACTTGATGAAGTGCCGAGTACTCCTGTTACAACATCACGACCGACCGTCACACCAATTGAACGTCCACGTATCACACCAATCATACCCGACACAACTGTCACTGTATCAGCAGAACAAGCACTCGAAACAACACCAGAGACACGCGCCGAGCACGATGTTGAAACTGAAGATACCGAAGTCGTGTCGCAGACGCCAGAGAGTGTCGTGCGTCCGAATTGGTCACAAGCACTCACGACATCCACAGCCGCACCGACAGCTCGAACGATTAGTTGGGACAACATTCGCTCATTCTTTAGACGAACAAACAACAGTGTCCTCGGCATTGCCGCTGGTATCAGTGTCGTCGTGATTGGGTGGTACGGAATACAAACATTTCGTCACATGGAGAGAACGTCAGTGACACCTGTCGAGACGCAAGCGAGTATGTTCTTACTCACGAGTACACCACTTGCAACCACAACTGTAGTAACCAGCAAAGAATCATTTGTCCGTACGCTCCATATTCTCGACACTGGCACAGATTCGTTGACTGACATAACGATAACTCATCCAACTACTTACGCTCGATTCTCGGCAAGTGAATTCTTCACACTGTTTGGTGCTCGGGTGAACGCCAACTTTATTGCAGCCATCGATCAAGTCGGATTTGGAAGTTACCACAATACGCCATGGTTGATCCTTCATGCAGGTGATAGAGCTGCTCTCCAGGGGGGTATGCTGGTATGGGAAAATAGCCTTGATGCGGATCTCTCTCCGTGGTTCAGCACCACATCGCTCCGTACGACTAAAAAAGGTATCACCTTATTCCATGACGACACCATCAAAGGTACTGATGTTCGTATACTCACCGACAGCGACAATAAGGAACGTATCGTCTACGGATTTATTACACCAAACGAATTACTGATTACGAACAATCAAACTACATTCCTGAATCTCGTCGATAAAGGGGTGCGCGGAAAATAATCATCGCTACTGCCGTTGTGTTATACTACGTATATGACCACCCGCGATTCACACAAAGCCGCTCTTGAAACACTACTCAAAGAAGTAACGTTGGAATTATCAGATCTCGCTGTCCATAATCCGGTAACGGATGACTGGGAGGTGCGAGTACCTGAGAGCAGTGAATCAGATAGTGATATCCAAGCCGATGCCGCAGAGAGTGCCGATGAAGCTGTTGCCGAACTTGCCGCACTTGAAACTCAGTATCGTTCGATTACCCGTGCACTCGAAAAAATGAACGCCGGTACCTATGGCATATGCGAACTCGGTGGTGAACCAATCGAAGAAGACCGCCTTGCTGCCAACCCTGCAGCGCGTACTTGCAAAGCACACATGGAAGCTGAGTACGAGTTGCCTCAGTCGTAAGAAAACACCACTATGAGCATCACTCCTGTCTTTACCATTCAGCCGAGTGTCCAAGGTGGAACTGTTGTACGTATTGAAGCAGACCTCACACGAGGTCTGCATTCGTTTGCGATAGTGGGACTCGCAGGTAAAGCAATTGAAGAAGCCAAAGACCGCATCAGTGCAGCCCTGAAACATTCGGGTTTCCCATCTCCCAAAAGCCAGAACCAAAAAATTGTGATCTCACTCGCACCGGCCGACATTAAGAAGGAGGGGCCATTATTTGATTTACCAATTGCCATCGCGTACCTCCTCGCCGCTGAACTGATTGCAACTGATGCGACTAAAAGAATCTTTGTCGGAGAGCTGTCACTTGATGGGGAACTGCGCGGAGTACGTGGGGTACTGGGCGTAGTACAAGCAGCTAAAGCTGCGGGTTTTACTGAAGTCATCGTCCCCGCTGAAAATACGAGTGAAGCAGCACTCGTTGCAGACGTTAGTATCATCGGCGCACACACCCTCGACGAAGTTGTTCGTCATATTGACCACACCCATGAATTCCACCAGACACTACCAACTACTCCGCTCACTGAACTCGATACACACTGGTACGAAAGTGCGGTACTTCTCGAAGATATCAAAGGGCAAGAGAGTGCCAAGCGTGCACTCTTGATTGCTGCTGCAGGGAGACATAACGTCATTTTGGTTGGCCCACCTGGCACCGGGAAGACCATGCTCGCACGTGCGTTCCAGGGAATCCTCCCGCCACTCACCCGGAGCGAGGCGCTCGAAGTTGGGATTATTCATTCACTCGTTGGTGGCACCGAACAGACCATCTCCGCACTACCACCATTTCGCACCCCACACCATACTGCGTCATACACGGCACTTGTTGGAGGAGGAACTAATCCGAAACCAGGCGAGATCACACTCGCACATCGAGGCGTGCTCTTTATGGATGAGTTCCCTGAGTTTGATAGACGGTCACTCGACGCCCTCCGACAACCACTCGAAGATCGGGTCGTCACGATTGCTCGCGTGCAGGGGACCGCACTCTTTCCTGCAGATTTTATTTTGATTGCAGCTATGAATCCGTATCGAGGAAGCTTTGACGGTACAACCGACCTCGCTCGAGCTATGCAAGAAACCTACCACGGAAAAGTATCCGGACCAATTCTCGACCGTATCGATTTATGGATTGAAGTACCGCATGTACCGTACGAAACCCTCACTACGCTTGCTCGAAATGAAGGGGAAACTGAACGAGCTCGCACACAGATAGCAGCGAGTCGCACCCGCCAGCAGACACGTTTAGCTGAACGAGGTATCACCACAAACGCGAGTATGACGAGTCGTGACATTGACGAAACTGTGACATTGACAGACGAGGTCAAAACCATCCTCAAGCAATCATCTGCAAAATTACAACTCTCACCCCGCAGTTATCACCGCCTGATTAAAGTCGCCAGAACCATCGCTGATCTCGATAATGCCGAAATCATAGAGCCCGCTCATGTATTTGAAGCTCTACAATACCGAGTGAAATTATAAAACCCGCCTAATAAACAGGCGGGTTTTATAGATACGTAATTACACCATCTTTGTGTGAAAATTTCTTTTTGTGAAAAAGGTACGTAAATTGCGCAAATGGTTTTCGGTTCTTGAGGTAATTAGAATCATTCTGATTTAAATACGCTTCTTGTTCTGATGAACGCCAAAGGTACGCCCCATACCAAGTTTTTCGCAAAACGATTAAAGCGAAGAGGGTTTCAACTATATCCAAAAATATTACTCCTATAATTAATAGATTTCGTTGCTGTTTTAAGTGGATTGTTTCGTGCGTAATTAACCAGGGTACAGCCTCTTCTTTTGAACGTACGATAACGAACAATGCACAAAAACCCATTCCTCTTGCAGTATTAGGGAACCCAACAAATGAAGCGAAGAATTTCAATAAACGTGGAGCAATAATAACCATAGAAAAAGTATATCCTTAATTTTAAGGTAATCAAATAGTTGCCGTCCTATGAGTCAGGGTGGAACGCTCTAAACGGGCGAAGGTCAAGGCAGATAGTAAAAAATGACAGGAGGCGTACAAGCGTACGACGACTGTCATTTTTTACTATCTAACGCAGAGATTCGTCCGTTTAGAGTGTTCCAATTAGAAAGGATTTTTACCCCCGCGCACCTCAAAATGTAAATGTGGCCCCGTCGATCGACCCGTACTTCCAATTGCACCGATTGTTTCTGCTTGCGCAACATTTTCTCCAACTGATACATCAACCCGTGAGAGGTGACCGTAGAGCGTTTGAGTACCGTTTGGATGTCGGATTACTATGTAACTACCATATCCACCATTGTAGCCAGAGGCTTTTGCAATAATGACCTGACCTCCAGCCGCAGCGCGCACGGTTGTACCAATTGGTCCACCAAGGTCAACACCGTTGTAACCATGAATGCCTTGAGTCTCGATTGTTCCTGGAGCAGGATTTACGAGGGTGCCACTCGTATCGGCAACTAATGAACCTCCTTGTGTACCACGCGTGCCACCGGTAATTTTTGTAGGCTTCGCTACAACAGGTTTCTTCACTACTACTGGTGTCTGCACTTCACCGCCAGGAATCACGAGCGTATCACCAGCTGCAATATCTGTCGCAGACGACAACTGATTGTATGAAATAATTTCTTCTGCGTTACCATCATACTTTTTGGCGATACTTGCTATCGTATCACCTGACTTCACCACGTGACGCACGCCGGCAACTGGTAAAATAATCAAATTATCACCGGGTCGAATAGCAGAGGCTTTGGTTAAATCATTTGCCCACAAGATAGTATTCGCGGTCACATCAAACATGGCTGCAATTTCAGAGAGGGAATCACCGGGTCGAACGGTATAAATAGTAATCTCACCGCCACCATCTGTATGCGCCGCTTTAATGTCAGCCTTGTCGATTGGACCTGACGACACGAGGACTCCGTTATCAACCACCACTTCATCACCACCCGAAGTGCTCTGGGGGTCAGGATTTTGTGCGGGTGTTAGGACTGGCACATCAAGCACTGAACTGGTAGCTACAACCTCTGGACTCGAGCTCGCTTGTGCATCGGTATGCAAAATACTATCAAGCACACCGGCATGAACTGATACCGGTACAATAATAGTTAACAAAAAAGCGGTCAGCTCGAACACCACACGAAACAGTCGCGCAGTGAGAGTCTTTTTGAATATCATTCCCGTACGAGCGAGGGACGCTTGCGAGGCAGATTGTTGTTTGGTAGGTAAAATAGTGAAATTGTTATGGACTCGCCGCGATGCAACCATTACAGAAAATGCAGAAGGGAACAAAAAGCGCATATCGCTTTTCAATACCGAAAACAGTGGTACGGGGATAATTCTACTAGACTGAGTGGAGAGTACAATTGACGCAATGCACATTCCGCATCTTAGTAAAAACCAGTGCAAAAAAACACCAAAAACAGGGCTATTTCGGTACATTGACACTGACTCATATTTAATGTTTGGTTTTAACACGCCTCTACTGACGGTACGAATCTCTCCTGAGACCAGACGTTTAAAAATAGATACAGTCCTAGGCGCACGGAAATGAGTACGAGCCGTACTAACGTACGGTGAGCTGCTCATTTACCGCAGCGCAACGACGGAATGTGCTATTTTCAAGCGTCTGGTGTGGTATAGTAGCAACCGTATATGCACAACATCCTATATTTGGAAGGGCTGAATACCGCCCAACGTGAAGCTGTTGAATCGATTACCGGACCACTTCTCATTCTCGCTGGGGCAGGATCAGGAAAAACGCGTGTTATTACCCACCGTATCGTACATCTCATTCATAACGGTGTAGAACCACACCATATACTCGCGGTTACCTTTACTAACAAAGCGGCCAAGGAAATGCGCGAACGTGTTGAAAAATTGATTCGGGAGTTTCCACCAACTGACGGCCGGTCAATTCACACCCTTCCAACTGTCACCACCTTTCACGCCCTTGGTGTCCGTATCCTGCGTGAGCACCACGAAACCCTTGGTTTACGCCGTCATTTCACCATTTATGACCGGGCTGATAGTATCCGAGCTATCAAAACTGCACTCGAAGCTGGTGGGTACAACCCCAAAGAATTCGAGCCCCGCAAGATGATTAGCAAAATCTCACGGGCAAAGGGTGACGCAAAAACACCGCAACAGTTTAAGGATGCCGCCTCATCTTACCCTGACCGCGTTGCGGCTGAAGTATGGATTAAGTATGAAGAAATCATGCGCGCTGAACACGCACTGGATTTTGATGACCTCCTCATTAAAACACTCCGCATGATCGAGCAGTATCCGCACATCCGCGAGACATTGCAAAACCGTTACCAGTATATTCACATCGACGAGTACCAGGATACGAACCGTGTCCAATTCGAAATTGCAAAATTGCTAACCGGCACGCAGCACAATTTATGTGTCGTAGGGGATATCGATCAAAATATTTACTCGTGGCGTGGTGCCGATATTAAAAACGTTCTCCAATTCGAAAAATTCTTCCCAACGACTAAAACTATTCTGCTTGAAGAAAATTACCGTTCAACGAAAAATATCATCGGCGCATCAAATGATGTGATCAAGAAAAATCGGAATCGTGTTGATAAACAAGTGTTCACAAGCAATGGCGAAGGGGAGCAAATTACACTCCATGCAGCCATGACCGGCGTTGACGAAGCTGAATACATTGCCCAGACTGCCAAAAAATTAGTTGGTGAAGGCATCGCACCGTCAGCCATTGCTGTACTCTACCGTACAAATTTCCAATCTCGTGGACTCGAAGAAGCCTTCCTTAATTTCAACGTGCCCTATCAACTCCTCGGCACAAAATTCTTTGAACGAAAAGAGGTGAAAGACGTATTATCGTACCTCCGTCTCGCACTCAACCCTGAAAGTACAGCTGATTTAAACCGTATTATCAACGAGCCAGCTCGTGGTATTGGTAAAGTAACGCTCGATAAAATCCTCGAAGGGAAGCGGACAGAACTCAAAGGCGCAACCTTGGAAAAAGTCGCGCGTTTTGATCAAATGATGTCTGACATCGCTGATGAGGCACGGACAAAAGTACTCTCGGAAACACTCAAATTCATCATCAAACGAACCGGCATGGAGACTGAGCTCAAGAAAAACGGCACTGAGGATGATTTATCGCGCCTCGAAAACTTGCGCGAACTCGTGACGCTCGCGGTACGCTACGACGAGCTCGCGCCTGAAGCGGCAGTTGAGGCACTCCTTGAAAACGCTGCCCTCCAAAGTGATCAAGACGAACTCAAAGCCAAAGAAGAGCAAGATGCGGTTCGACTCATGACCGTTCACTCTGCCAAAGGGCTCGAATTCCCCTACGTTATTATTTGTGGACTCGAAGAAGGACTCTTCCCACACGAACGACTCGATGACAGTGGGATTGATCACGAAGAAGAACGCCGTCTCTTCTACGTAGCCTTAACTCGGGCCGAGAAAAAAGTGTACCTGACCTACGCCCACATGCGCACCATCTACGGACAAACCAAAGTAAACATACCGTCATCATTTATCAACGATATTGGTACCGAGTATGTCGAGGGCAGTAAGGGCAAAGGGTGGGGTGGCAGCAGTTCAGGCTACGAAACCACCGTATTTTTGGATTAGTACACTGATAGTACGAGCCTGGCTTGTATTTATTGCTCGCGGGAGGTATCCTCGTTCATACATATATATGAACGAGGAACGAAAACGTAAAGCCGATCAAGCAACCGCTTCAAGCGAACGATTTCAACATAAAAAGTCACTCGGGCAAAACTTCCTTACGAGTGACGTCGTACCACGCTGGCTTACCGAAGCAGGACAGGTGACAGCCGCTGATATTGTCCTTGAAATTGGCCCTGGAACTGGTGCATTGACCAAAAGCCTCCTCGCCACTGGCGCAACTGTTATTGCAGTCGAAGCCGATGAACGAGCGGTCGCGATTCTAGAAACCACCTTTGCTCAGGCAATTGCCGCAGGTACATTCAAACTCCATCACGCTGACGCTCGCGCGCTCGATGTGACCAGTCTCGGACTGACGAACGGGAAGTTCAAGGTTGTTGCGAATATTCCGTACTATTTATCGGGTTTTTTGCTACGAACGCTACTCGAGGGAAGTGCACAACCCACCACCCTCGTATTTTTAATGCAAAAAGAAGTGGTAGCGCGTATTGCGCGTGACCCCAAAGAATCAATCTTATCACTGTCTGTGAAAGCCTTCGGGGAGCCGAAATACATCAAAACTGTGACCCGTGGGCATTTTAACCCACCCCCAAAAGTAGACTCAGCAATCCTGCAAATCACCAACATCAGCCGCGATAATTTTACTGATGCAGCCGAACCAGCTATATTTTTCAATCTTTTGCATCTTGGTTTTGGACAAAAGCGTAAACAGCTCCTCTCTAATTTCACCCATCTCTACGATCGAGAAACTCTGCAGGGGATTTTTGAAACAGTGGGCATTCCAGCAGACGTACGCGCAGAAACTATTCCACTTGCAACTTGGCTTGAGCTCACCCATATCCTCAAGACTATCCCCACAAAATCCACAGCTTCTTAACAGTTTTGTGTTCGACTACTACACAGCTTATACACGGATTGCACAAATAGTCGATAATGCCTTGCTATACTATAGGTATATATGCGTAGTAACTCCAAAATCCTTGGCGCTTTTGTAATCGGTTTTGCACTGGTCGGCGGTTCGTATGTCATGACACATTTTGGCAAGACGCCCGCAACTCCCCACGGAGACATCTACGCCGTTGCAGCCAAAAACGATACACACACCTACATCCCAGTCACCGACAAAAATAACGACGGGATTGAAGACTGGCAAGAAGAATTTGTAAACGATATACCGCTCGCTATGAACTCGAATAGTTCAAGTACAAAATACGTTCCCCCTAAAACCATTACTGATCAAATGGGTATACAGTTATTACAAACTATCTTGGAAGCAAAAGGACGAGGTGGGGCAGGCGCAGACAAGAAACAAATTATCGCTGATACCGCTCAAATAATGAAAGAGACAGCTATAAAAGATACGGTCTACACTGCAAAAGATATAACTATCATCCCAAGCTCTCCTGATGCAATTCGTACGTATGCCAACACCCTTGCCTCTATTCTTATTAACAATGACATTCCGAATACTGAGAATGAACTAGATATATTTCGACATGCCATGGACTCTCATAACCCGAACGAGTTAGCAAAACTTGACCCATTGATTAACGTCTATAAAAATATGCGTGACCAAACACTTGCCACACCAGTCCCGCAAGGTTTCGAAAAGCAACATCTCGATTTAATTAACGTCTATCAGGCGATATTTGCGGGGATGAGTGATATGAAGCTAGGATTCTCTGACCCTGTCGTCGCCCTGCTGCGCATCAAACGATATCCTGATGATGCCAAAGGACTTGGTAATGCATTGTCGAGTATGTACACGGCACTGTTACCATATGCTGGACTACTGAAAGCTGGCGACCCGGCATTTACGTTTGCTGACTATGCACCACAATAATATATGAACATTTTTTTATTTAGAAAAACGAGAAATGCTTTGGCTGGTGTTTTTATTATTACCAGTCTTGCTGCGACCGGTAGCTTAATACCAATGCACCGTACTTATGCACTTGGAGGGAAATGTGGTACACCTCCTGTTCAACCCTGTGCGTCAGAAACAACACAGAAACTTGGAGTCGCTGCCCAAACCATCACTGCTGGCGCGACAAGTAAACTCGCACTCAAAGAAACTCTCGATGGCATCGCGTGGGCTGTCGCAAAACAAATGGTCGCCAACATGACGCAGAGTATGGTTGAATGGATTAACAGTGGTTTTCAAGGAAGTCCAGCATTCATAACTGATCTAAATGGCTTTATAAAAGATGCACTTGATACCATTGCTGGTGAGTACATTAAAAGCCTCGGCGAAATTGGTGAGTTTATTTGTTCTCCATTTAAGCTCGACGTGCAATCAGCCCTGCAACAAAATTATCAAGACGCACAGAGTGGTGTTCCGAGCGGAGCAAATTCCTGTAAACTCTCAGGCATTGAAGACAACATCAAAAATTTCCTTGGTGGCACGACACAAGATTGGGGACAGTGGGTACAGGTATCGAGTAACCCACAGAATACTCCATACGGAGCGTATCTCCA
>Ga0228698_1000921_pt1 | contig 16731 bp, 11 predicted proteins | sample McNCre117_Aug_MG_FD_178015 | JGI IMG/M metagenome (GOLD analysis project Ga0228698, IMG submission 178015) | Freshwater microbial communities from McNutts Creek, Athens, Georgia, United States - 1-17_Aug_MG | ecosystem: Environmental > Aquatic > Freshwater > Creek | place: USA: Georgia...
GGTGGGTGAGGGGGGGGGGGGTGGGGGGGGGGGGGGGGGCTGGTGCGCAGTGTTTTGATCAAAACCTCTTTCGGCTTCAAGATCTATCTCGGCTTTGCATTGTTCGCGATGGCAGTGCTAGCGAGTAGATCGTTCATCTTGACAGCTGATTACAAAGAGATTGAACGCAATTCGACACAAAAAGTCTCTGCTATTGCCTACGATTTGGAAAACGTCATCTCAGATAGGGTTCAGCTGGTTAAGTTGAGTATCAACATTTTTGTTGAGCTGCTTGAAAATAAGCTGATCACTCCGGACGTGATATTCCGTTCTAGAAATTTCATGGACGGTATTTTTAAAGACGCGCCTTTCATTAGTTCGTTGCGCGTTTTAGATGCATCAGGTACGGCGATTGTGGCTAACGATCTGGACCAAGTTACCAAGATTAATTACAGAGACCGTCCGTATTTTCAGTACCACCAAACTTATGACGATGATCAAATTTTAATTTCCAAACCGTTAATTGGGCGAACGTTGCTCAAACCACGTGTAATTTTCTCAAAACGTTTCAACCTAGCTGAAGGCACGTTTGGCGGTGTTGTGATGGTCGCTGTAGAGGTCGAGTCATTTCACAATCTGTTGGCAACAGTCGACTATGGCCAGCATGGGTTTGGGTTGCTTCGCTACCAAGATGATTTGAGCTTTTTGACACGGTACCCCTTGGATGCAGCCAAATTCCAAGGTGAGCCCGATAAAGTTCTTGCATCCAGTGAATTGCGCATTCACCGTGATGCGGGTCTTGACTTGAGTACGGCTCAATTGAAACCAGCTGCGGACGGGCACGACCGAATCAATGCATTTAAAAAAATCAGAGGCACGCCTTTTGTATTGGAGGTGTCGGCATCCGAGACTGATTACGCTGCTTTCTGGAAGGAGAGAGCGTTCGTTATTTTGAGCTTTAGCTTTGCACTAATCCTTCTGGGCTGGCTCGTCACAAAATGGTTGATACGAAGCATGTCTTTGGTGCAGTTGCATGAGAAGCGTGTACGCGCCTTATTTGAAACATCCTCTGCTGGTATTGTGCGCTCCAATAAGTCTGGGCAATTCATTGAATTCAATCGTGCATTCGCTGACCTTTGTGGCTATTCAGAAGAAGAGCTCAAGAAACTCACCTCCCGGGACCTGACGCCTAAGGATTTCATACCAGAAGAGCGCCGCCAGATAGATGTGATGAAAAATACCCATCGGTATGGCCCTTACCGCAAACAATTCATACGCAAAGATGGTCGTTTAATTGACGTCGAGCTGAACGGATCAGTTGTCTGGGACGCCAATGGTGAGATGTATGTTTGGTCGATCGTGAACGACATTTCTCAAGCGCTTCAAGATCAACAGATATTGATTTCAGCTAAGCGAACGGCCGAGGATGCTGATCTGGCCAAGACCCAATTTTTGGGGACAATGTCCCACGAATTGCGCACCCCCTTAAATGGAATCGAGGGGACGGCACAATTGTTGAAACGGGCTGAATTTTCAGATTCGGATCGTATTGAAGCGGCAGAGATCATCATCAAATCGAGTCGGCAATTGAAGGTCTTGTTGAATGATCTATTGGACGCATCACAACTGGCTGCTAACAAACTTGAGTTGAGACCCGATGAGTGCGATGTTGAGAGCTTGGTCAATGAGTTGATCAGTTTATTTACGCCAGCAGCACAGCAAAAAAGCCTGAAGATTCAGGTGGAGTTGAATGCGCCGGCTGGTCATTACCGTCTAGACGCTATTCGCTTGCGTCAAATGCTGACTAATTTAATCTCTAATGCATTGAAGTTCACGGGAGCAGGCTTTATTCGCATTCAGGTCAATGAGATAGTGCGTGTTGAAGATGCTGCTGTGTTGGAGTTCGCAGTCCATGACAGTGGAGTCGGTATTGCGCAAGACAAGCTAGATTTGTTGTTTAAGCGGTTTTCAAGAGTAGAAATTGAAAACATGCCTGCGACGCACGGGGCCGGTTTGGGCTTGTCGATCGTCCAAGGGTTGGCTAAGCGCATGGGTGGCAGTGCAGGCGTAGAAAGCTCCCAAGGCAATGGCTCGCGGTTTTGGTTTCAAATTCAGGTAGTGGTTGCGAAAGACTGGAACGTCAAGCCAATCCCAACGGGTCAATTGGATTCGTTGCCACCACAAATGGATTCGCCCGTGACCACAGATTTCAAAGACGATGCTGCTAACGTTGCGCTGAAAAGTGATGTGGTGGCATTGGTGGTGGAGGATAATCCCATTAATCAAAAAGTTGTTGCTCGGTTTTTATCGGAGATTGACCTGCCCACCTTGTGCGTGGGCAACGGACTAGAAGGGCTCAATGCGATAAAGCAGGGGATACGGCCGCAATTTATTTTGATGGACGTGCAAATGCCAGTGATGAACGGGCTGCAAGCCACTGAGGCCATACGGCAATGGGAGGCGGCACAAGGCTTGCCCCGCACAGTGATCATTGGTCTGACAGCAGGCGTTGTCGAGAGTGATAAATACAAGTGTTTGGACAGTGGAATGGACGAAGTACTGTTCAAGCCTGTGGATTTGGATGAGCTGGAGTCAAAAATTTATAAACTCACTGGCCTTGTGCAAAGAGTTTCGGATTGAGGGCGATAGCGCTGCCCTGATCAATGCGAAACTTTTTTGAAATGCATACAATAATTTATTTTGAAATCAAAATAGGCGCTTTTTTGTAAAAAGACAACGAAATTCGGAAAATTCATGGAAAATAAATCAAATAAACCGAGAAATGTGCTAGGGGGGGGGGGCTCATGCTGAAATTACGCTTGAAAATGGGTGACACTTCATTTCAAAGTCGGGTCTATCTAGGCTTTGCGATCTATGTTTTGTTCGTTGTGATGACCTCTGCTTACTCGGGTTTTTCCAACCTCAAAGATATAGAAAATGATAGTGCATTAAAAGTTTCGAATATTGCTGAGAGCATTCACAGGACAATTGAAACTCAGATTGATGTAATTGATTTGACATTGGATATGATGGCCAAGTCATTACAACAAAACCCAATCGAAAAAAACAAATCCCACAGCGTTGTAGGCATCATGGATGTGGCTGCCAATAAGGAAGAATATTTAAACCGCCTAAAAGTATTTGATAAGGATGGTAATTCTATATTTTCCAATAGTGTGGATGGAATTCAAATTAATAGCATCGGTAAAGAATATTTTTACTATTATAAAAATGGTGGGAAAGAAAAGCTGCACATCTCAAAGCCATATATGGGGCGGTTGGCTAAAGAGCCAGTGATAACCTTCAGTAAACGCTACAACAAAGCAGATGGTCAATTTGCAGGTGTGATATCAGCGGCCGTGCGAGTTGAATCTATGCGAAAGTTGCTTTTATCAATTGATTATGGTTTGCAAGGATTTTCTCTATTGCGTTATCAAGATGATTTGAGTTTTTTGACAAAAACTGAAGTGCAGCCAAATGATCCTCAAAGTACACTGGGTAATACCTATGTCTCAAAACAACTACGAGAAATCAATGCATCGGGTGTTGACGCTAAATCGTTCCATTTGACACCTGCACCTGATGGAAAAAATCGAATAAATGCCTACCAACGCATTGAAGGAACCCCATTTTTCTTAATAGTATCGACATCTGCTGCTGAATATTTAAAACACTGGAATGAAAGCATCGTTTTGCTCGTTGGAGCATGTCTGGTGCTGGTCATTGCTGGCTGGCTGGTCACGCAATGGTTGATACGTGATGTGCACGTCATTGAGGATCAAGGGCAGCGCTTGCGCGGCCTGTTTGAAATGTCCAGCGCTGGCATCGCTCAAACCAGCATGTATGGAAACTTTGTGCAATTCAATCAAGCTTTTGCCAACATATGTGGATACCCAGAAGATGAGCTCAAGAGCCTTGACTATTGGGCGTTAACGCCAGAACGGTTTAAGGCTGATGAGGAGCAGCAGCTACAGTCAATGTCGAAAACTGGCCGCTATGGTCCTTATAGAAAGCAATATCGCAGAAAAGACGGCAACTTGGTTGATGTCGAGTTAATCGGAGTTGTGATTCAAAAAGAAGGTGAGGAGCCCTATGTTTGGTCGATCGTAACTGACATTACTCAGTTATTGCAAGACCAACAGCAGCTAATCCATGCAAAGCAGAAGGCTGAAGCCAATGCGATTGCCAAATCGCAATTCTTGGCCACGATGTCGCACGAGTTGCGCACCCCTTTAAACGGCATATTGGGCATGGCGCAATTATTAGCACGTCCCAATGTCAACGATAAACACCGCATTGAATTTGCAAACACCATCGTCAAGTCTGGTAACTCCTTGGCCACATTGTTGGCTGACTTGCTAGATGCGTCGCAAATGGATGCCAACAAGTTGCAATTGCGTACCGAAGCCAGCGATGTGGGCGAACTGGTGCATGACGTGGCCAACCTGTTCCATCAAACCGCTGTTAAGAAGGGATTGGTTTTAGAGTCCAAAGTGCAATTGCCTCAAGCGCAGATTTACAGAGTAGATGCGGTGCGATTGCGCCAAATGTTGTCTAACCTGATTAGCAATGCGATCAAGTTCACGATGATTGGCAGTATTCAAATTGAGGCACGCGAGATTGAGAGGATAGACAAGGAGGTGATTCTTGAGTTTTCAGTTCAAGACAGCGGGGTGGGAATACCATTTGACAAGCAAGATTTGATTTTCAAACGGTTTTCACAAATCGCAAACGATGCAGCTCATTTCTCCAAAGGGGCGGGTTTGGGGTTATCAATTGTGCATGGCTTGGCCAAGCGAATGGGGGGCGATGCGGGGTTTACCAGTGAAGAGGGAAAGGGATCGCGGTTTTGGTTTCGCATACAGGTCATTGTGCTCGATGATGCAGCTCTGCGCTCAAGTGATGCGAAAGAATTACCACCACAGCAGGGTATGAATACTCAAGAAACGCTTGCATCTGATGCAGCCATCGAATCGGTGCACGGTGACTTTGTAAAGAAAACTGGTTGTGCGTTGATCGTGGAAGACAACCTGATCAATCAAAAAGTGATCACTCGGTTTTTATCGGAAATCGGCACGACTTCGCACTGTGTTGTGAACGGTGCTGAGGCGATTGAAGTCATTAAAAACGGTATGAAGCCGAAGTTCGTTTTGATGGACGTTCAAATGCCCGTTATGAATGGTTTAGATGCAACGCAGAAAATACGCGACTGGGAGAAAGCGAATGAAGTGTCACCCATGGTGATCATTGGGCTGACAGCAGGTTCTAGTGAGAATGATGAAATCAAGTGCCGTGAAAGTGGAATGGATGAAGTTCTATTTAAGCCTGTGGATTTGGATGAATTAGAGGTTATTATCGAAGATATAAATCAAACTGAATTAATTAACAATTTAGAAGATGCTTACAATGCTCACAATGAATACAAACGTCGATTGGTAAAATCAATTGAAAAATTCGAAACGTTGGACGACAAATCAATATCGTGGGATGATTGTTGTCTGTTGGGAAAATGGCTGTATGGTAATGGGAACTCTTCATTTGGTCACTTCTTGGAGTTTGATGAGCTTAAAGAGCGACATGCAATATTTCATGAGCAAGCAGGATTAATTGCCGCAGTCGCAAATGAAAAGCATTTTGAGAAGGCTCTATTGATGATGGAAGAAGGGTCAAACTACGCAGTTGCTACCTCATCGGTATGTTCTGCTATTGAAGATTTGAAGAAAAAGATCACGGCATAATTTTAATTATTATCTGTCGCGCCTTTAAGCCAAATCTTAAAATTTATAAAACAAACCATAATTTTGATGTTAATTATAGGGAATCGCAATGATTGGAGATGTAATTCATTATATGGAGGAAAAGGAAGAGGGGCTTATATCAAGTGTAAGTGGAGATTTGTATAAATTCACGAAAGAAGACTGGCGATCGGAGGATAATATTGCTGTAAATTCTAGAGTTGATTTTGTGCCGATTGAAAATTTCGCAACAGAAATATATTGAATTGCAAAAATTAAAAAATCCCCGAAGAGGCTGGACTATATTGATTACAGAATAATGAAACGATCTAATGCGGTCGATAATCAGGATTATCAAGGGCTTTATAGAAGTTCTAATAATAGTTTACTTTTTGGTGTTTTGGGTGGGTTGGCTCATAAACTGCATATTTCTTTGAATTTTTTGAGATTAATACCCGTATTTTTTTTTGGTGTTTTCAGCATATTTTCTATATCACTTTGGGTGTGAATATGAGGCCTTTGTAATTTACATGATTATTGTTTTGTACTTTGTTGCTTATTTGTATATGGCTGTTGTTTTAGAAAGAAAAATGAGAACATAATTTATGCCGAATAAATCATAAAAAAAATCTTAGGCAAATGAAATTTAATGTCATCCAGACACAACAATTCGCACTTGCAAGCGGTTTAACTCATAAATTCCGCGTTTGGAAGTTCAGTCTACAAATGCTGATTTTTTATGGATATATGGGGCTAGGCGTAGCGATGCTGAACAAATGATTGAGTTTATACCTGCTAAAAATGATATGCATCTACATCCGCAACAACTTGCCAATGTCGAAGAGAGGCGAGGCGGTCACGATGACCAGAATTGCTGGCCACAATCCCGGAATCAGCGATCACGTTGCTCCGGAATACCCAAAACATCAGTTAACTGTGGTGACTAATTGGCAAAAAATTCATAGATACGTCTCTATGCGGTGATTTTTCTTCACACACGCGTAACAAAAGATTGCACAATCTAACCTTTGATTGAAAACGAAAAATAGGTAGCTAGGTGGCTGCAGTATTTCCGCTGCAAAGCTATCTTTCCTTCGTGGCATTTTTGCAAGATTTTGAGCAGATCTTCGTGGCAGTACCACCTGACTCTTTTCTCAAAATACAACTTTTTTCTATATATATGCACATAAAAATGAAATTTGATACACTAACAATTAAGTCAAGACTTTTCTTTTCTTTTGGTTTTTTATTGGCTCTTATGGTCGTCTTGATCGGGATCAACATATATGGCTCACGCAAAGCAAATCAACAATTGCAAGGGCTTGTTCATCAAGAGCTTCTTAAATATGAACTCATTTCATCAATCGATAGCGCCACTAAAGACAATGCACGCCAAACACTCAATTTATTTGTTGTCCGTCCCGAGGATCGCGCTGATGTGAAGCAGCGAATTAGTGCTGCTAAAACACATATTGATGACTTGTTCAATCAACTTGAACCTTTGCTAACACGTCCTGAAGGAAAGGCAATATTTGCAGATATGCGCGATAAGCGTATGGCTTTTGTTAAGTCCTTCACTGCCGCACGTCAAGAACAAGAAAACGGAGCTGACGCGAAGGCCCTAGCCATTGTTCGTGATTTTGTCAATCCTTCAATCGAAGCACTAAAAAAACCAGTAACTGGTCTCTTGGAATTTCAGAAAAAAATAGCTAATGAACGCGGTCAAGAAATGGCAGCTGCATCGGATTTTCAAAACAGGTTAAGCATTGGCTTGGGAACTTTAGCAGTTTTTTTGGGTATGGGAGCTGCTCTCATTATCATTCGATCGATCGAGGCACCACTCAAAGTCGCAAATAGGGTTTCCGCTGAAATCGCTAAGGGTAATTTGGACATTGAATTTGATATTACAGGTAGAAATGAACTTACCGATTTACTAACTTCAATGAATTTAATGAAGCAATTTTTGGCGCAATTTATCTTGCAAATTCAAGATAGTGCGGCTCAGGTGGCTAACGCTTCATCTGAGATTGCCGCAGCCAACATTGATTTAAGTAGTCGCACACAGAACCAAGCCACTTCACTTGAGGAGACTGCAGCTGCCATGGAAGAAATGACCAGCACTGTCCATAGCAATGCGCAAATCACTCAGAGTGCCAACCACTTAACCGCAGAGGTAAGTGTGTCTGCTGGTAAAGTAGGCGGTCTTGTCGCCAATGTCGTTACAACGATGGAGGAGATTAATTCTTCGTCTAAACGCATTCAGGACATCATCGGTGTTATTGATTCGATCGCGTTTCAGACTAATATTTTGGCGCTTAATGCTGCAGTTGAAGCAGCGCGTGCAGGCGAACAAGGTAGAGGATTTGCAGTGGTTGCTACTGAGGTGCGTAGCTTGGCGCAGCGTTCCGCTGGTGCTGCTCAAGAGATCAAAGCCATAATTCAAGATAATGTCGGCAAAATCTCCAATGGAAATGATCTGGCGTCACAGGCCGGTAACGCAGTTGCAACCGTGGTGGAGTCAATTCAGAAGGTTAATATTTCGATGTCAGAGGTAGCCTTGGCCACAAGGGAACAATCTGAAGGTATTGCTCAGGTTGGACAAGCTGTTGCCCAGATAGACCAAGCGACCCAACAAAACGCAGCACTCGTTGAAGAAACAGCGGCTGCATCCAGCAACCTCAATGACCAAGTACAGGCTTTAAAAACGGCCATCAACTTTTTCAAAATTGGTCGCCTAGTTGCATCCGGCTCTAATTAATTTTGATTGGACTACCAAGCAGCTTCGGAAAGATTGACAAGGTAGGCCCAGCCATTTTGCGTGAAACTCAGTAGGCAGCCGGAGTGACGTTCAGCTTGATTGTGGGGCCGGGGTCTTGGGGCAACCACGATATGGGTTTGCAATTCGATTGACGCCTTTGATGCCGCCTACATTCGCCGCATGGATATGTGCATCAACATTGGCAATCCATCCAAGGCAGATCGCAAGGTGAGTTTTGATCAGAGCTATGGGGAGCAATTCAGCCCTGAATTCATTGATCAAATTGTTCAGTGCGAACATGTCACCCCGGCCATGATGTCCAAAACCGCCAATATTTTGGAATCTATGAGGGATGTGAGCAGCTCTGAACAGGAACTGCAGACCATTGCGACTGACTGCATCAACCAAAAGCTCAAGGCCATTGGCAGGCATGCCTTGAAGCTGTCAGGCTCAAGTGGCTTTGACTTTGATCCGGACTTGATTAACTCCGGACTTAATTTGAGAGCCATGTCAACGAATTTGACGGCTCACAAGCAAGGGCGTATCTGCATCTATGGCCCTGCAGGCACTGGCAAAACGGCATTTGGAAGTTGGCTGGCTCAAGAACTTGATCTTCCCCATCTGGTGTTCAAGCCATCTGATTTGCTCGGGAAGTTCGTGGGGGAGAGCGAAAAACGCATTGCTCAAGCTTTTTCCAAGGCCCAAACAGAAGGGGCCATTTTGCAATTTGATGAGGTGGATTCCTTGCTTTGTGCCCGAACGGCCGAGATGAAGTCTTGGGAGGTGTCACTGGTCAATGAAATGCTGACTCAAATGGAGGCATTCGAGGGCATCTTTATTGCTTCGACAAATTTGTTCGAACATCTTGATGAGGCGGCACTTCGTCGTTTTGATCTGAACGTCAAATTTGACTTCCTGACACAGCAAACGGCTGGTGAGTTCTTTCGGCAGCTGTGCTCAATGTCGGGGCTTGGAGAGGCCACAGTGGAGTCAGAATGGCATGTGTGCGCCATGGAAAACCTGACTCCGGGAGATTTTTCTCAGTTGTTGCGCCAGAATCGATTCAATCCGATTACGAGCCAGCAAGATGCCGTTTCCAGATTGAGCAGTGCAGTGGGGCTCAAAAGGACAGGGCGGCAGCAACGAAGTATTGGATTCTTGAAGGCTGCTTAATAGTGTGATAAATTAAAAGTGTTGCTATTTCTGACCTACCACCTTTGAATCGTACCAAATCAATTGAGATGGTTTTATAATCTCTACTTTCTTTGCTTAGTTTTAATCCAGAAGATCGCTGTTATTGATGTGATCCCATGAAGTACAAGCAAGGAATATACAAGCGGAATGCTTGCCTCCGCGATCCATCGCTGCACGATATTTATTGAGTTGTAATAGATGACAAATACAAGCAATGCTTGAGCAGTTTGGTAGCTGCTTGCTGCTCTAGTATTGACTGTAGATAGGGCGATTGCCAATATGATCAGATTAAATGCACAGAAAAATTGACTCAAACGCCAAAATAGTTCCCCGTCGCCATGTGAATTGCGATTCAAAAGTAATTCTAGACTGTTTACGGTATAAATAGGCTTGTTAAAAACGGTAGATGCCGCACGGTCACTGATCAGCAGCTCGTACTCTTTAAAATCGACAAGTCTTGATTCTTGTGACCGAGTATTGATAGAAAGTTGTTGTCCATCGAATAGAGACAAGAATTTCTCATTTTGGATCAACTTAATTTTTCCCTCTTTGGCGGAAATTGTTGATTGCCATTCACCATCGGTTCTACTAACAAATACATTACGCCCTGATTGTTGACTTGGGCTGTCCTTGTCGATGAAGACTACCAGCGTGCCTCCTGAAAATTCCTGAAACACTCCGGGTACTAATCGCTCAATGTCATTCCTTGACTCAAATACACTTTGCATCTCTAGCTGTTGCCTATGGCTCCATGGCCATATGAAAAATGTCGAAACAAGTATGCAAAGTAAAATTGGCCATGCGAAACGCATGATTGGTCGAATCAAGCTCATTAAGCTTTGACCACTGGAAAACCAAATTACCATCTCACTATCTCGGAACATCCGCGAAAGTGTAGAGATGGTCGCAATGAATAAACTCAGAGTTAGCAATGTGCCCGAGTAGCCCAACAAGGTTAGGAACAATACCACTAGAACATCAGTCGGATTGATCACTCCTTTGCTGGCTTGTCCAAGGGTTTGGATAAGCATGTTGCTGATGACCACAGTTAGTAAAATAAACAAAGAAGTCACGAATGACTGCGATAGCTCCTTGCGTATCGAATTTTTAAAAATCACAGCGATTCTAATTTATTTTGAACTTGCCCGCGCTTGTTCATGACGGACAATCCACCAAGGATAAAAAGCTATTGCCCACAGATGAACCTGCTTTTGATGTACCAACTTTCCAGAGCCAACTGGTGCGACTCTTGAAAATAATTTGCCATTTATTTGATAAATCAATTTGATTAAAGCCAGCCGGACTTATTAACCAAGCATCAGAACTTTCAGAGACATCAAGCAAAGCTTCAATAGGTTGAAGAATTTTATCTGTATTCGGTTCAAAGTTGGCCCCTTCAAAGAAAGTTCTCTTCCAGTCATCGCGTGCATCTTTTCTGGCTTTATCCCAATTTAGTACAATATAAACTGGATTTTGGAGGTTGGCGATAAAAGGAATGTCATATTCATAAGAATCAACCATATAAATATCTTTTGCTGTATTGGCTTTGCATGATAATATTTTTGCTATATCAAGGTTGCTTTTTTTAAGGCTATTATGAGTTGCCAGAGAGTTTGCGCCGAACGATAAAACTAAAGCACTAAAGCAAGCCAAGTTGAATAATTTTCTGGTTTTATCCTTATCTTTAATGATACTGTTCCAACTGAGAACTCCCAATAAGGCCATTGGAGCAATTGTTGGAAGTATATAGCCCATCAGCTTGGACTTCGGTATTGAGAAAAAAATCAAAATCACCAACAGCCAGACCCATGCGAGTGTCGTAAATGGATCAGTTATTTGGAATCGAGATTTTTCCAAAAATAATCGTCTCAAGCCCCTTGCTGCTAGCCAGATTACAAATAAAGCCCAAGGGAAAGAATATATGCTTATTACTGGTAAGTAAAACCACCAAGCTTGTTGGTTATTGAATGAATTTCCCGTGAAGCGCGAGAAGTGCTGTTCAACGATAAAATAATGCAAGTACCCGGGGAAACGTCCCTCCAAAAAAATAAGCCAAGGCAGAATCGTGAAAAAGAAGATTGCAAGTCCACTAAGCCACGGTAATTTAAGTGCTTTGTGAAGTTTCCCAATTATAGCGAGCCATATCAGAATAACAAGGCATGGCAGTACTACTCCGATCAGTCCTTTGCTTAAAAAGCCTAGTGCGCATGATAAAAATCCCAGTCTAGCTAGTCGGATGTTGATCCCCCATTCGGGTATCAAGGCCAACGCAAAAAAACCAATTGATATGGTGATCCATGTTGCAACCAGAAAGTCATGACTTATGTATTGGCCACCAATCAGAAAACCAATACTGGTTCCCAAGACCAAGGTTACTTTGCCAGCGGTATGACTACCCCAGACTTCCTTAACACCTAAGAAGATTCCAACAAGCATAATAAACGCGTGCATGATGGGGATCAATCGAGCGGCCCAGACATGAACGCCAAAAAGTTGAAATGATCCAGCTTCTAACCAATATAAAAGTGGTGGCTTGTGAAAAAAAGGGATGCCATTGAGCCTAGGAACTAGCCAGTCACCTGAAATAAACATCCAGCGTCCAATGTCGCTGTAGCGACCTTCATCAGGTAATGACAATGGCCTTGTTAGTGCAAATAAGATAAGCGTGGCCATTATTAGAAAAATCTTTGGCCATATGGTAATTTTGAACATAATTTTAAAAGCTTATTTCGACAACACAGTTTGGCATGTCATTACTGACTATGTAATGACTAGGAAGGTCTGCAAAAGTCAGCCCTGTGATGGTCTGATCAGACACCGTGGAGTCTTGAAACAAATGAGCCTTGCTACCCACGGATTGAAATTGGTCACTGGTCCAATCATTCTGAGTGTTCTGAGTTAAAAGCCATGGATGCTTGTTAGAATGAGCAAGTGAGGTTGATGCCTTGTCCTTCGCCGTTCAATGCCTACATTGAAGAACGAGATACCTTCTTTCTAAAGAAGGCAATCACGTTCTAATAACTGGAAATTTTCCAATAGTAAAGTCCAACGGTTTCACACTGAAATTCAAGCCGTCACGTTTACTGATGTTCCGTTAGATGCTGACGAAGCGTTTTTGACACCGTAGGTTTGCAGCAAGTTCATCATCTGGCGTAAATATTGCTGTTGTGAAACATCTGCAGTCGATGCAGTGGTTGCATCAGAGGTAGTTGTCGTAGTGGAATTGGTGGATTTCAGGCTTCTCTCCAAATCCATTGCCTCCTTGAAACTCACTTTCCCATCACCATCAACATCTGCCTTGCTGAAGTTGGTCAAAACATTATTGATCAGTGATGAGCGCTTTGGATCGGATGTACCAATTTCCGTAAGCTGAGATTTCAACTCATCTATGGTGAATCCTTTATCAGCGCCACCTCCATTTTTTGTATCAAGTGTACCGGGCGGTGGAGGCATTTGCCCCATTCCTTGCATAGCCATCATGGCAGGCATCTCAGCAGACAAGTCCCCAGTTTGCTGATGACGATGGTGATGATGGTGCCCCTGTGGGCTACTCAATGCGTTGGCGAATTCTTGTTGAGTGACCTGACCATCACCATTGGTATCCAATGATTTGAACGCAGCCTGAATTTGATTAGTACTGAAATTTTGGTTGCTTTGAGAGTCTGCAACCGCTTGTTTGACTGCAGTTTCAAAGCTGCCTTCATCAATAGACCCTTTGTTGGCGGTATCTATTTTTGCAAAAACTTCATTGTCACCTTGAAGTCGGTTTGCTTGTGATGCCCGCATTTGTGTCTGCATTGATGCCCAAGCTGAGTTGTTGCTAACTCCAGAAATAGTGCTCATTTCGAGTTCCTTTTTCCAATTGGTGAAATGAAGTTGAGATCATCTTAAAGTAGCAATGTAAATTTTTAAAAAGTAGTGATGTAAAGTTTTCGTCTGCTGCCAGTGCTTTGATCTCGGGGGACAAGTCACGAGACGCAGTGCGCCTAATATTGAATTTTTGAGCTATATGCTATCAAGCGCATTGATATCTGTGTGACCGGATGAACAAAGTGGGCTACTACTTGGTCGCGGTGCATTTCCCCCTCCCTGCAGGCAGCCAAATGCTTCCCTGCAGGCAATTAGTTACAGCCAAGGGCCGCATTGCTCAGCCTTTTCTTGGTGGTAATACTGTGAATAATTACAGTATCATGGGGCCATGTCCCGCCATGCATCCGTACCCTACGAACAGCTGATTCCCGTTCACTCGAGCCCCCTATGGCTTGAAATGTGCTCATGGAAAGTGCCTGCTGGCTTTGCAAGTCCTGCCGCAGATCACACAGAAAAGCGCATTGATCTGAACGACCACCTCATCCAGAACAAAGATGCCACGCACCTGTTCAGGGTCAAGGGTGACTCCATGATTGATGCGGGCATCTTCCCCGGGGACACACTGTTGGTGGACCGCTCAATTGAGGCAAGGAACAACCACATCGTTTTGGCACGTGTGAACAACGATTTCACGGTCAAACGCCTGTACAGGCGCGGTGGCGTGGTCAAGCTCTTGCCGGAAAACAAGCTTTATCCACCCATCTTGCTCAAGCCAGAAGATGAGCTGGTCATCATTGGTGTAGTCACGTTCAATCTGCACAAATTGACATGAGGCTTTGGCATGACCGCAAGAGTGCAAGAGTTGGCATTGGTGGACTGCAATAACTTCTACGCCAGTTGCGAAAAAATCTTCAGACCCGATCTGACCCACACCCCCATAGTTGTCTTGTCAAACAATGACGGCTGCATCGTGTCCCGTTCTAAAGAAGCCAAGGCACTTGGAATAAAAATGGCTCAGCCGTGGTTTGAGATCAAGGCATGGGCCGAGGAGCAGGGCGTGCTGGCGTTCAGCTCGAACTATGCTCTCTATGCAGACATGAGCAACCATGTCATGAGTATCCTCGGCAACTTTTCGCCACGCACCGAGGTCTATTCGATTGATGAATGTTTTGTTGATTTGACGGGCATGCGTGATGTCAGATCAATCAGCTATGAGATGCATCAGCGGGTTGCCAAGTGGACTGGAATCAATGTTGGCGTTGGTGTGGGTTCAACAAAGACGGAGGCAAAGTTGGCCAATCACGTTGCAAAGACGCATCCCCGCTCAAAGGGTGTGTTCAGCTTCAATTTGCTCACGGAGACTCAAAAAACACGTTTGCTGGGTCAGATTCCAGTTGCCGAGGTCTGGGGTGTTGGGCGGAAATACACCAAGCGACTGAAGGAACACGGCATTGAAAAGGCCCTTGATCTGAGAGATGCACACACACCAACATTGAGAGCTGATTTCGGTGTCTTGATGGAAAAAACTCAGCGGGAACTGCAGGGTACTTCTTGCATCGAGCTTCAAGAAGTTGAGCCCGATAAAAAGCAGATCATCTCAAGCAGATCGTTCGGTCAAATGGTCGCCGAGTTGCCTGTTTTGCAAGACGCACTTTCCACATTTGTGGCCAACGCCTGTGCCAAGCTCAGAAAGCAAAATGGTCAGGCTGCAGTGATTCAGGTGTTCTTGCAAACGAACAGGTTCAGGGAAGATTTGCCGCAATACATGCCATCACTTGCGGTTCCATTGCCGCAGCCCACGAATGACACGATGGTTGTGAACAGGTGGGCAAGTTTCCTGTGTGAACGCATGTTCAAAGAGGGTTATCACTACAAAAAAGCAGGCATCATGCTTTCTGAGATCAGTCCGGTGACGAGTTGGCAGGGGGATTTGCTGGAGCCCGAGATGGCCAGCAACACAAATTTGATGCAAGTGCTCGACAGGCTCAATGGAAGATACGGACGTGGCACGGTGAAAGTGTCAACGCAAGGCGCTTTCAAGACGTGGCAGATGCGTCAAGAACGGAAGTCACCCAGCTACACCACTGACTGGGATCAACTTCCGTTCGTCTAAGTGTGGCGATTTCACGATGACGCTCTTGAGTTCAGCACCTGCAGCGGTGAAAGGTTGTCGTCACTTTCCCGAGAAGGCGTGGCTGAAGACATAGGCAAATCCATGGTCGTATTCCTGTTTCTTAATCAGGGGAACATCGACGGGACTGTGTTTCAGGGGACTACACGAAGATTCACTTGATCTTGATGACGACCTTGCCTTTGGCGTGCCCGCTTTCAACGTATTGCATCGCTTCATTCGTGTGTTCAAAAGCGAAAACTTTGTCTACAACCGGTCTAATTACTCCAGACTCGACCAGCTTGGTGATTTGCGCTAGTTGACTTCCGCTGGGTTTCATAAAAAGGAACGAGTACCTGTTCAAGTAGCTGAACTATCCATTGATCTGAAAATGTGCACCAACTTCACACCGACCAAGAAAAATGAATGGGTCAAAGCTCATTTCGGTGTTGACTTGCCTGCACAAGACTATCCGGAGCAAGCGTTTCCGAGCTACCCAGCCCCCATAGTTGTTCAAAGTCACACGACCGGCAGAATTGCCTGTGGGCTAGCTCGATTTGGTTTGATTCCATCGTGGGCGAAAGATGACAAGATTGGTCGTTACACCTACAACGCACGGTCAGAGACCGTGTCAGAAAAGCCAAGCTACAGATCAGCATGGCGCAATCGTCAGTATGGACTGGTGTTGTTGGACAACTTCTATGAGCCTTGCTATGAAACTGGCAGGGCAGTTCGGACTGAAATCAGACTCGAATCGAACGAGCCATTTGCCATCGCATGTCTGTGGGACAGATGGAAACAGCCTGAAACTGGAGAGCTGTTTGTCAGCTTTTCAATGCTCACTGTCAATGCAGATGAGCATCCAGTGATGAAGCGTTTTCACAAAGCTGGAGATGAAAAACGCACACCAGTCATCGTTCCAGAGTCTCAATACACAGACTGGTTGGGAGCTTCGGTTGATCAAGCTGCCCAGATGATGAAGTGGGAAAAGATGCCTCAATTGACCGTTGCCTTGTAGCGAGGATGGGCCACTGCGTATTGAAGTGCCACGTGACCGTTCTGGCAGCTTCGAACCCCTGCTCATCCCCAAGCACGAACGCCGCTTCACCGGCTTTGACGACAAGATCGTGGCCATGTACGCACGC
>Ga0228698_1000922_pt1 | contig 16718 bp, 11 predicted proteins | sample McNCre117_Aug_MG_FD_178015 | JGI IMG/M metagenome (GOLD analysis project Ga0228698, IMG submission 178015) | Freshwater microbial communities from McNutts Creek, Athens, Georgia, United States - 1-17_Aug_MG | ecosystem: Environmental > Aquatic > Freshwater > Creek | place: USA: Georgia...
CGCCTTCTGGCGCGTCCCAGGCGTCATCCAATCGAGCGTCTGCAGGCGGTCGTGCATCACGGCGACGATGTTGCGGATCATGGCCTCCATCTTCGCCTTGGCCTCGGGCGGGTAGTACTGCGCGACGTAGAGCTGGCCGAGCGCCTCGCCGATCTCGCCGTCAACCGTGCGGGCGGCGCGCTGCCAGCGGGGTTCCTGGGCGGGCGTGCCCTGCAGCTCGGTGCCGTAGAAGCGGAACCGCTCGTTCTCGAATGCCGCCGCCAGGTAGGGGGCGTCGGCGCGCAGGATGCGGTAGCGCAGGTAGGCTTTCCAGTCGTCGAGCGGGCGGCCGGTCAGCTGCGCCTGCAGGCCCTCGAAGAACTTCGGCTGGCCGACGATGATCTCGGCGGCGGCCGGGCCGCCGATGCCGCGCTCCGCCAGGTAGGCGGCGAAGGGGAAGGCCGGCATCCTGGCCGCGAGCTCGGTCGTGGCCATCTTGTTGTAATTGGCGAGCGAGTCGCGGAGCTCGATCGGGCTGCGCGCATTCTCCGCGAGGGATTTCTCCACCGCGAACACCGTCTTGGCCCCGGCGGCCGCGGCCGCGGGCGCGTCGCCGGCCAGCTCGAACATCTTGGCGACGTGCGCCACGAAGCCCGTGCGCTGCTGCTCATACTGCGGGGCGAGGTAGTATTCCTTGCTCGGCAGGCTCAGCCCGCCCTGGTTGGCCTGCAGCACGTTCAGCACGCTGTTCTTCTCGTCCGGCGCCACCCCCAGGTTGAACAGCACGATGACCTGCTGGTTGTGCAGGTCGGCAACGGTGCGGGCGAGGTCGGCCAGGCTCGCGATGGCCGCGACCTGCGCGAGGTCGGTGGCGATGGGCTGGAGGCCGGCGGCGGCGATGGCCGCGGTGTCCATGGCCGAGGCGTAGAAGTCGCCGACCTTTTGCTCGACCGAGCCGGGTTCATGCGACTTGGCGGCGGCGCTTTCGAGGATGCCCCGCAGCGCCGTCTGGTTGTACTGGTCGAGCTCGTTGAACGCACCCCAGCGGGATTTGTCGGCGGGAATGGGGTTGGCCTTGGACCAGTTGCCCCAGGCGTAGTGGGCGAAGTCCTTGCGGGGGTCGACGGTCGGGTCCATGTTGGCCGGGCTGAAGCGCGGCGCGACGGGTTTGGCCGGATCGGCGGCCACGAGCGGGAGCACCGCGGCCAGGCCGACCGCAGCAAGGAGGATACGGGGATGTTTCATAGGGGGAACCTGCAAGCTAGGGCGGAATGTCCCCCTTTGGCAACGGGCCAGTGGCCAAGGCCGGGGATTTCACGACGAGCCGCATCAACCCGTGCCCCGCCCGCCAGACTCAGCGGTCCGCGCCCAGCAAGGCCTCGGCCATCTCGGGCGCCGCGAGCATGCCGCCGCCGTCGTGGCCGAGACCCGGGGTCTCGACCTTGCGCCAGTTGAAGGCCCAGCCACGCTCGGCGGCGAGCTTCTGCGCAAACTCGAAGCAGGCCCGGCCGCGCGCCAGCCGGTGCGGACCCTGGCGCTCGGCCTCGGGCGAGCGGTCGAGGTTCTCGGTGTCCGTCAAGGTGTCGCCGGTGCCCAGGTAGATGGTCAGCGGCGCAGCGAGGTACCGGCGGAGCGTGGCGTCATCGCTGATCGCGGCGGGCAGCCCGCCAAAGCCGTAGCCGAAGTCCCAGTCGCGCCGCGGGAAGAGATGGCTGCCGGGGTTGCCGGCCACGATGCGTTTCGCCTCCGTCGGGTAAAACGCCGCGAGCCGCACGAGGAACTGGCCGCCGGCCGAGTGGCCGAGCAGGTAGTACGGCAGGTCGGGCCTGCCTTCCTGCGCCCGCAGGGTGGCGAGCAACTGCGGCACGAGCGCATAGGTCCACTGCTCGCGCGGCCGGAGCGTGCCATCCGGGTGCAGCAGGCCGCCGCGAATGTAGCCGTCGGGCGGAAACCGCTCCTTGTCGAACAGCGGCGCGGCCACGAGGACCTTGAAGCGCTCGGCGACGGCGATGGCGAAGTTGCGGTAGTCCTCGGCGTTGCGACCGACGCCATGGAAGACCAGCACGAGCGGACCGCCCTGGTAGAGCGACGGCCGATAGGTGAAGACCCGGATGACGCCGCCGGTGGTGGCGATGTCCTGCATCCCGGCGCCGGCCGGCATGGGGGCGGCATGGACGGCAACGGAAAGCGCCAGCAGACCAAGCCCGGTGAACAGCTTCATGGGATCAGGCGGCCGGCGGCGGGTTGCGCAGGATGGCCGCGCCCTTGGTCCGGTCGAACTCGCCCTCCCACATGGCCACGACCACCATCGCCACGGCGTTGCCGCAGAGGTTGGTGAGGGCCCGCGCCTCGGACATGAAGCGGTCCACGCCGAGCAGCAGGGCGATGCCGGCGACCGGGATGTGCCCGACCGTGGCCAGCGTGGCCGCGAGCGTGACGAACCCGCTGCCGGTGACGCCGGCGGCTCCCTTGGAGGTGACCAGCAGCACGGCCAGGATGCCGATTTCCTGCACAAGCGTCAGCGAGGTGTTGGTCGCCTGCGCGACAAAGATCGCCGCCATGGTCAGGTAGATGCAGGTGCCGTCGAGGTTGAAGGAATAACCCGCCGGCAGGACGATGCCGACGACCGGCCGCGAGCAGCCGAGGTCCTCCATGCGCTGCATCATGCGCGGCAGCACGCTCTCCGAGGACGAGGTGCCCAGCACGATGAGGATCTCCTCCTTGATGCCGACCAGCAGCCGCCAGAGGCTGAACCCGTGGAGGCGCGCGATCAGGCCCAGCACGACGAAGACGAACAGCGTGCAGGTGAGGTAGACGCAGAGCATCAGCTTCCCGAGCGAGAGCAGCGAGCCGAGGCCGTACTTGCCGACGGTGAAGGCCATGGCGCCGAACGCGGCGATCGGCGCGAGCCTGGTGATGAAGCCGACAATGCCGAAGAACACATGCGAGGCCTGATGCAGCAGGTCGAGCACCGGCTGGCCGCGCGCACCCAGCCGCGCCAGGGCGAAGCCGAAGAGCAGCGCCAGCAGGAGCACCTGGAGCAGCTCGCCCTCGACGAAGGCGCTGACGAAGGTGTTGGGGATGATGTGGAGCAGGAATTCCACCGTGCCGCTCTGGCTGGCGGCGGCGGTGTAGGTCGCCACCGACCTGGCGTCGAGCGTGGCCGGGTCGGCGTTGATGCCGGCACCCGGCCGGATCCAGTTGACGACGACCAGGCCGATGATGAGCGCCAGCGTGGTGACGACCTCGAAGTAGATCAGCGCCTTCACCCCCACCCGCCCGACCTTCTTCATGTCGCTCATGCCCGCGATCCCCACGACCACCGTCGTGAAGATGATCGGGCCGATCAGCATCTTGATGAGCTTGATGAAGGCATCGCCCAGCGGCTTGAGCTGGGCGCCGAACTCGGGGTTCTGCCCGCCGAGCACGACGCCGGCGATGATGGCCAGGAGGACCTGGACGTAGAGGTGGGAAAAGATGCGCTTCATGGGGGGCCGGGGCGAGGCCGAGCATTAGGCCCGGGCCGGCTGAATCGAGTCTGAACGGGACCTGAAAGGACATTGAGCTTGGGCCGCCCCGCCGGCGGGCGCGACCGTCGCCCGGGCATGGGACCGGCTCATAACGGGGTGTAACAGACCGTATTCGAGAGCAGGATCAGGATGAACACGAGGCAGGTGGTCATGGGCCCGAGATAGATCCGGCCGGTGAGCCGGAAGAAGAGGCGGTTGAAATACGGGAGGACGAACATGATCGGCACCACGGCGAAGAGCAGGTTGATGTAGAGCCAGCCATCGGTCCAGTAAACGGTGCCCGCCACGGCGAAGTTCAGGTATTGCACCAGCACGATGAGCAGCAGGCCGAGCGAGTTGGCGAGGCCGGCCACCAGCATGCCCTGCCACTCCGGCTGACCGGCCAGCCGCAGCGCGCCGTTGACCCGGAGGGAATTGGACAGGAAGAACACAAAGAACGCGGGGGCATACATCAGGAGCAGGAGCAGGATCGCCGGCTGGAAGACCCGCACGCCGATGAAGATGAAGCGGTAGTCGACGTGGAGGAAATAGTAGACCGCAAAGAGCAGCCCGAAGAAGGCGGCGGCGAGGGTCAGCGCCAGCAGGAACGTGCGGGCGAGCTCGCGGCCGGTGGTCTGCACCCCCCACTGGGCGGGCCCGGCGCCGTTTTTCCGGCCGTGCCAAAGATGGCCCAGGTAAAACAGCACGAAGCCCACGAGCCCGTTGCCCAGCGCCCAGAGCATGACGCCGTTGTTCATTCGTTGCGGGAAAAACCATGTCTGCTCCCGGCCGGAGGCGGCCACGAACAATTTCTGCGACAGCTCGGTCAGGGGGATGTAGGAAAGGCAGGCGACCAGGGCCCCGGCGCCGAGCAACCCCCAGAAAAGCAGGCGGCCCCGGCCCTGCGGGCGAGCCGGCGGCGCCGGCACCGCATGCCGCAGGACCTGGAAATACGGCACGGCCGCCAGCAGGAGTTGCGCGAGGGGCACCAGCGCGACCAGGGCCGCCACCAGCGAAACCAGGGTGCACAGCTCCTTCCAGAACCAGACCTGGTCATGGGGACTGAGGCCGCTCTCGTGGCCGAACACTGTTTCAAAAAACTGGATCTGGTTCGCTGTCGCCTCCCGGCTGTAGGGCTGGAAAGGATGCAGGGTCCGCTCGTTGTGCACCACCCGCAGGGTCCGCGCCGCCGCGGCGCCATAGTAGCGGCCGATTTCCACCTCGGTCACGGGAGCCACCTCGCCGCCGGTGATGGAATTCACCAGGCGCAGCGCCTCGGGCGCCCGCCGCATATCGCCGTTTTTCAGTTCGTTGCGGTAGGCGCCCTCATCGTAATAGGCGTAACTCAACCCGACGTTGGAGCGGACGTGCTTCAGCACCTTGGAGGTCAGGGAAAGTGCGTAGCCCGACACAAAGACCGCCTGCAGCCGGCTGGGCCGCCCCGACCGGCCGGCTTCCTGCCCGAAGTAACTGGCGCCCTGCAGCACGGCGTTGCCGCCCGCGGAGTGTCCCGTGGCCCCGATCCGGGCCGGGTCGATGTAGTTCAGGTTGCCCGTGCCGGTGGCGTAATCCACCACGGCGAAAAGGCCGTAGCCCTCCGCCGTCGCCGACTGGGGGTTGATCGAGGAACTGGAGGCGCCCTGCGCGTAAGGGTCGATGGCGATCACCACCAACCCGCGCCGCGCAAGCTCCAGGGATATGTTGGCCAGGGTTTCCTTGGAACGCTGGAAGCCCGGCACCACGACCACCAGCGGGGCCGGATGCTCGCTGGTGGCCGACTTCGGCCGGAAGAGGTCGGCCACCAACCACTGCCCGTTTTGCGTCGGGAATTTGATGTCCATGACCTGCACCCGGCCCCAGGACCCCTGGATCAGGGAGGCCAGCAGGCTCGCGCCGACAACGGCCAGCAGGCAGATTGCCAGCAGCCGGCGGGAATCGCTCCAACGCCCGGCGCCGGCCGCCGGCGCGGCACCGTCGGCCCGGTCTGACGGTACCGCATGCATGACAGGGACCAGCGGGAACGGGCGGGGCGCCTCAGAGTTTCTTGGTCAGTTGCACGGACCAATACTGGCCGCGCGCCATCAGGTTGTAGACCGCGGGATCGTAGCCGCGCGAGTCGCTGGAGAGCGGCGGCTGGGCGTTGAAGAGGTTGACCACGCCCACCCGGATGGTGGTGTCGTTGGTCCACCTGCTGTTCGTGTGGAACCGGTAGGAAACCGTGGCGTTGTAGCTGATCGAGTCGTTCACCCGGTAGCGATAGACGGTGCTGCCGTTGGTGAAGACCGGCACGATGTACTTGGGGTTGCCGAGGGAGTCGGCGATGGTCTGGGTCGTGGTGGCCCCGCTGTCGCTGTAGTCGCCGATGTAATAGGCGGAGAGGCTGGCGCTCCAGTCCTTGCGGCGCCAATTGACGGTGGCGGCGCCGCGCCATTTGGGGGTCGCCCCGCCGACCGAGGCGGAGTTGGTCCAGAGCAGGTCGGTGCGCGCGGCCCCGGCGGCGTTGTAGGCATGGAAGTCGATCAGCTTGGTCCAGTTGGTGTTGAAGCTGAAGTTGCCCAGGCTCGTCGCGGGGAAGCGGTAGGTGAGGTCGAAGTCCAGGCCGTTCACGAACTGGGAGGACTTGTTGAAGTAGGTGGTGCGGAGGATGTCGATCGCGCCGACCACCGCCTTCTGGTTGCCCGGGGTGCGCGTGGAATTGAAAAGCGCGAAGGCATCCCGGTCGGCCTGCGTGACCGGGAGGCGGACGACGGATCCGTCACCCTGGTAGCTGGCCGTGCCGGAGCCGAGGTCGATGCTGCCGATGGCCTGGCCGGCGGCGAGCGCGGCCTGGGTGGCGGCATTGAGCGCCTGGTTGTCGTCGGCAATCGAACCGGAGGCGGCGATCACGTTGGTCTGGGCGATCTCCCAGTAGTCGATCCCGAAGGAGAGGCCCTTGAGCAGCGGCACATCGATGACCACGCCGGCGGACTTGCCCTTGGATTCCTCGGGCTGGAGATCGGGGTTGCCCGACGCCACGCTGCGGCGGTTCGAGGGACCGTCGGTCGGCAGGCCGGTCACCGGGCTGCGGTAGGTGTCGGTGCTGCCCGTCACCGTGCGGATGAGCGTGCCGGTGAACAGCTGCGCCAGGTTGGGGGCATGGAAGCCCTCGTTGTAGGACCCGCGCACCATCATCCAGGGGAACGGCCGCCAGTTCAGGCCGAACTTGGGCTTGGTGGTGTCGCCGAAATCGGAGTAATTCTCAAAGCGCGCGGAGGCGGACAGCTCCAGCGAGTGGACGAGGGGGAACTTGAGCTTGTTGCCCACCAGCGGCACGACGGTCTCGACGTAGGCGGCGAACACCCGGCGGGTGCCGTGGGTGTCGGAATTGGGCGAGAAGCCGAGGAAGTCGTTGGTGGTGGTATCCAGGCCGGAACCGGCGGGGTTCAGCCCGGCGTAGGGGGGACGGGTGTCGTCGTAACCCTCGCGGCGGTATTCGCCGCCCACCGCCGCCCCGATGCTGTTGCCGCCCCAGATCGACCAGAGGTCGCCGCTCGCGCGGATATCGCCGCTGCCGAGGGTGGTGACGCCGGAGCGCACGAAGGAGGAGCGGAAGGTCTGCTGGATGGATTCCGGGTTCCGGTAGTCGCCGGTGACGACCAGTGCGCCGCCCTGCACGGCGAAGGTGCGGGTGAAGGGATTGAAGGCCTTGGCCGGGTCGGTCTGGTTGATGGCGGCCTTCAGCAGGCTCTTGCGGCTGGGGCCCTCCTCCTCGTCATCCACCTTGGCCTTGGCATAGACCACCGCGCCTTCCCAGGACCACGTGTCGAACAGCTTGCCGCGCAAGCCGGCGACGCCGCGGTAGATCGTGTCGGTGACGGTGGCGGTGCGCGACATCAGGTCCGTCAGCCGCTTGTTGGTGATGGAAACCGCCGAGGGGGTGCCGGTCAGGCGCGCGGTGCCGTCGGTGTTGGGTGCGCCGGTGGGCGACCAGAAGCGCTCGCCGAAGGGGTTCCAGGGGTTGGTCGAGGGCACGATGATGAAACCGTCGGTGCTTTGCGTGATGCCGTCGGGCTCGCGGATGGTCAGCGAGTCGGCGCGGTATAAATTCAAGTCGGCGAAGGCCGAGAGGCGGGCATTCAGCTCGTAGTCGCCGCTGGCGAAGATCGTGGTGCGCTTGGATTCCGGCTGGATGACCCGGTAGGCGTTGTTGTTCCAATAATAAGTGCGGGTCACGCCGTCACGGGCCGGCGTGGTGGTCTGGAAACCGACGCCGGTGGCCGTCGGCACCAGGAAGAACTGGCCGGAAGTAGCCGCCAGGGTGGAGGGCACGCCGGCGGGCCGCGCCCCCGTGAAGCCGGTGACGGTACCGAACGCATCCGTGGCCGTGACGCTGCCGAGCAGGTAGTTGCCGTACTCGGAAGTGGCCGAGCGCAGGTTGAAGGTCGTGTTGGTCGAGACGTTCCACGGCGCCGGGGCGCGGTAGGAGTTGTCCGCCTCGGCCGAGAAATCCCGCTCGCGGGCGAACATCGCGTCGCGGTTGTAATAATCGACCGTGAGAACGGCGTGGCCCTTGCCGGCGGAGAAATCAAAGCCGTGCGTGAGGGTGGCCCGGTATTCCTGCCCGTCGCTGAGCTTGGTCTGGCCATAGCGCAGCTGCAGCTCGGTCCCGACGAACTGCCGGCGCGTGATGTAGTTCACAACGCCCGCCACGGCATCGGTGCCATAGATCGAGGAGGCGCCATCGCGCAGCACGTCGATCCGGTCGAGGCCGCGGTTGGGCAGCTGGTTGACATTGGTCGAGAGGGTCGGGACGCCGGCCTCGGCCTGGCTGATGGGATGCGGCGGCAGGCGGCGGCCGTTGAGCAGCACCAGCGTGTTGCTCGAGGGGATGCCCCGCAGCGAGATGGTCGCATTGTCACCGCGCGCCGTGGCGCCGAGGGTGGCGGTCTCGTTGCCCGGCATGCCGGTGACCTGGGAGAGCGAGCTGAGCAGGTCCGAGGCCTGCGAGGCGTCGCGGGCCTCCATGGCCTGCTGGTCGAACACCGTGACGGGCAGCACCTTTTCCTGGTCGAGCCGGTGGATGTTCGAGCCGGTCACGACAAATTTCTCGAGCGCGACCTGCTCCTCGACCGCGGCGGCGGGCGGCGCCACCGGCGCGACCTGGGCCTGGGTGAAGGAATAACAAGCGGCGAAAACCGCCAGTTGGCGGGTCAGCGAACGGAGACGGGTAATGAAGGCGGGGCTCATGCGGTGTTGGGGTTGGTGGTCGGAAGCTGCGGACAGAGAAAACGACTTGGCAAAAAAGGCGCCAACCTTTCTTGGGCCGGCAAAAACGCCGGCCGGCCGGGATCCGGGCGGCAGCGGCGCAGGCGACTCAGGAGGGGTTGGAGGGGATCAAGCAAGCATAGGGTGGTTTGCCGTTTCCGCCAAGGGGGTCGCCTCGCCGGCGCGATGGCGTAGAACTACGCAACGCAGCCTAGTCTTGCAGTGCGCGATGACATCCCTCTGCTCCCTATCAGCATGTCCGCCCCGTCTCCCCTCGCCACCACCCTGCGGTTTGTGCTCGTTGACGACACGGCGACTTTCCGCGGCCTGCTGAAGGCCGCCCTGCAACAGCGTTTCCAGCCGCAGGCGCTGCTTGATTTTGGCGACGGACGGGCCGCGCTGGCCGCATGCCTGGCGGCCCCACCCGACCTGCTGATTGCCGACCTTTACCTGCGCGACATGGACGGACGCGACATCGTCCGCGCCATCCGGCAGCGCGGCCTGGGCACCAAGGTTGTGATCCTGACCGCCCACCCGGAGGCCCAGCTCCCGGCCGAGTTGGTGTCGCTGGGCGTCGCCGGGTTCGTGGACAAAAACTCCCCGCTCGAGCAGATCGACCGGGCCGTCCAGTGCGTGCTGGAGGGCGGGATGTTTTTCTCCGCGACCGTACCCCCGCCGGTGCCCTCGTCGCTTGCGAGCGAGCCCACCCTGCCCCGGGTCGGCCCGGAGGTGCTGTCCGAGCGCGAAAAGGAGGTCGTGCGGCTGGTGGCGCGCGGTCTCGTCTCCAAGGAGATCGCCACCCAGCTGAACCTCAGTCCCCGCACGGTCGAGAAGCACCGGGCGCGCATCCTCGCCCGGCTCAACCTGCATGACGTCCCGATGCTGGTCCGCTGGTGCCTGCGCAACGGCCTCGGCTGATCAGCGCGCCTCCGCGGGCGCCGCCACCGGCAGCAACACGCGGAACACCGCGCCGCAACCCGGCTGGGACTGGACCTCGAGCCGGCCGCCCTGCAGCGTCAGCAGCTCCCGCGCGATGAAGAGGCCCAGCCCGGTCGAGTCCTCGCCGATGCCGGTGGGCTGGGCGGACAGCCGCTGGTAGGGGGCGAAGATCCGGGCGAAATCCGCCGGCCCGAGTCCCGGGCCGCTGTCCTGCACCTCGGCATAAACCCAGCCGGCGGTCTCGCCGCACGCCACCGTGATCCGGCCGCCGGGCGGGGAGAATTTCAACGCGTTGCCGATGAGGTTGTCGAACACCTGGCGCAAGCGGTCGCCGTCCGCATTGACCCGGGGGAGCGGGCCGGGCGCGGGCAGGCAGACGAGCTGCTGGTCCTTGGTGTGGGCCAGCGCGGCCAGGCCTTCCGTCGCCTGTTGTGCGATCAGGGCGAGGTCGTGCTCGGCGGTGTGCAGCTGCAGGTTGCCGTCCTCCATCGCGGCCGCCTCCAGGAAATCCCGGACCAGGCTGCGCATGCGGGCGGTGTCCGCCTGGATTTCACCCGCCAGCCGGCGGACCGCCGGCGCGACCGCGGCATCGCCCCCGATGAGGCCGGCGGTGGCGTTGAGCGCGGTGAGCGGCACCTTCAGGTCGTGCGAGGCGATCTGCAGCAGGCGCGACTTCAGGCGCTCGGCGGCCTCGGCGCGTTCCCGGGCGTGCTCGGTCACGGCGTGCAGGCGGCGCGCCGTGCGCAGGCGGTAGCGCTGGAGCAGGATGATGGCGCCCAGCAGCAGCAGGCCTCCGCCCAAGCCCGCCGCCAGCGCCAGGTTTTGCGACCTCCGCCGGCCCAGCTCGGCCTGCTGCAGTTCCTGCTCGCGCCGGAGCAGGGCGATCTCCAGCTCGCGCTGCTCGGCGCCGTAGCGCGCTCGAAGTTCATCCATGCGCTGCCGGTCCTGCTCCCCGCGCATCTGCTCCGTGGCGGCCGCCAGCCTGCGCTGGTAGTCGAGGGCGGCGACGTGGTCCCCCCGCGCCTCGCTCACCAGGGTCAGCTCCTGGTAAAGGTCGGCGAACACCTCGGCGCTCTGCAGCGTGGCGGCGATCGACAGCGCGGTTTCCAGGTGGGCGAGCGCCTCGTCGCTGCGGCCGGCCTTGCGGAGGACAAACGCCAGCCGCCGGTGGGCGTTGACGATGGACCGCCGGTATTTGAGCGCCTCGAAGGTGGTGAGGGCCCGCTGGAGATAGTCCAGCGCCCGCGCGGTCTGCCCCCGCGCCTCGGCGATCAGGCCGAGGTTCATCAACGACTCGGCGATGGCCCGGCGGTTGCCATAACCTTCCCGCAATTTCAGGGCCTCCTCGTGGATGGCGGCCGCCTGGTCATACTGGCCCTGGCCGAGGTAGTAGTTGCCGAGGCTGTTGAGGAGGCTGGAGCGGATCCGGTCGTCCTTGGCCCGGAGCGCAATCTCCAGGCCGGTCTTGAAGTGCCGCAGGGCGTCCTCGTTGCGGCCATAGCGCTGGTAGGTCAGCCCCAGGCCGCCATGGGTGCGGGCGAGCATGAAGGGGTCGGCCAGCTGCTCGGCGAGCCGGAGTTCCTCCAGGTGGTTCTCCAGCGAGTGCGGATAGTCGGTGAGATTCCAATACAGCCGGCCGAGCAGGTAGAGAAAATCCACCTGCCGGCGCACATCACCGGTTTTGCGCGCGCGGGCCAGCCCGTCGCGCGCCCCGGCCACCCCCGCCGTGTAATCCCCCCGGCGCCGCTGCAGGTTGACCACCACCACCTGGGCCTGCAGCGCCTCGGCCTCCGATTTGGCCTGGGCGAGCGCCTTTTGGGCGGAGTCCCAGACTTCGTCGCCATCGGGGAGTTCGGTGTCGGTCGCGGGGGTGAGCGCCGACCCCGGATCGTCGGCCGGCCGGGGCCCGGCCGGCTGGGCCCCCGCCGCCGCGGCCAGCAGCAGGAAGATCAGGAGGCCGGGCGGAAAGCGGCGCAGGATCCAAGGCACCCGGTAAATCGGGCAGACTGCCGCCGTCATTTCAACCCTATTGCCCGCGCGGCGGCGGCGGCCAGTCCTTCCATTATTTCAAGGTCACGGCGAAGGGCGCGCCGGTCCTCGCCTTCACCTCGTCGAGGGTGACGCCGGGATGCAGCTCGATCAGGGCGAGGCCGCCGGCCTTCACCTCGAACACGCACAGGTCGGTGATGATGAGGCTGACGACACCCTTGCCCGTGATGGGCAGCGTGCACTGTTTGAGGATCTTCGGGCTGCCGTCCTTGGCGCAGTGTTCCATCACCGCCACGACGCGTTTCACGCCGGCGACGAGGTCCATGGCGCCACCCGGGCCCTTGACCATCTTTCCGGGGACCATCCAGTTCGCGATGTCACCGTTGTCCGCCACCTCGAGCGCGCCGAGGATCGACAGGTCGATGTGCCCGCCGCGAATCATGGCGAACGAGTCGGCGCTGGAAAAGAACGCGGAGCCGGGGATCGTCGAGATGGTCTGCTTGCCGGCATTGATCAGGTCGGCGTCCACCTTGTCGTCCGGCGGGAACGGGCCGATGCCGAGCAGGCCGTTCTCGGACTGCAGCGTGACGTTCATGCCCGGCGGGATGAAATTCGCCACAAGTGTCGGGATGCCGATGCCGAGGTTGACGTAGTAGCCGTCACGCAACTCCTGCGCGGCGCGCTTCGCCATCAGCTCGCGGATGGGCGTCTCCTTCCTCGACGCGGCGGCGCCCTGGACGGTGCGAAACTCGATCCGCTTCTCGTAGGCCGCGCCCTGGATGATGCGGTCCACGTAGATGCCCGGCGTGTGGATGTCGTCGGGCGCGAGCTGGCCGACCTCGACGAGCTCCTCCACCTCGGCGACGCAGATCGCACCGCAGGTGGCGATCATCGGGTTGAAATTTCGCGCCGTCTTGCGGAAGACGAGATTGCCCGACTTGTCGCCCTTCCAGGCCTTCACAAGCGAGACCTCGGCCCGGATGCCCGGCTCGAGGACGTATTCCCTGCCGTCGAAAACCCTGGTCTCCTTCCCCTCGGCCAGCTTGGTGCCGAAGGCGGTGCGCGTGTAGAAGCCCGGGATGCCCGCGCCGCCGGCGCGCAACCGCTCGGCGAGCGTGCCCTGCGGGATCAGCTCGAGCTCGAGCTCGCCGGCCAGCACCTGGCGCTCGAACTCCTTGTTCTCGCCGACGTAGGACGCCATGACTTTCTTCACCTGGCGCGTCGTGAGCAGGATGCCCATGCCGAAGCCGTCCACGCCGGCGTTGTTGCCGACGATGGTCAGGCCTTTCGCGCCGCTGTCGCGCAACGCGGTGATCAGGTTTTCCGGGATGCCGCAGAGGCCGAAGCCGCCCGCGGCGATCGTCATGTTGTCGTGCAGCAGGCCCGCGAGGGCAGCCGGGGCGTTGGGGTAGACTTTGCTCATGGGGATAGAAGAGGAAGGGTAACGGCTACTGAACCCTAATTCACGCTATTGGAGCGGGTGAGACGGATCCAGTCGGTGCTCGATTCTCCACCCGGTATCGGAAAGAGAATCCCCACACTGGCGGACCGGTGTTCGATCACAAGTTCCCCGGCGGAATTGAGCCGCAGAAACCAGCGATCCCGATAAGTGGCCACGGCCAGGCCTTCGCTGCCGGTGTGTTTCCGCTCCACAAGCAACGCCCCCTCCCCCCATTTTGCCGTGACGGAACTGCGCGCGATAACGCCGTCACGGCCGAGCGCCTCCACCAAGCAGCCCGCCTCACTCGCCATCACGCGAAAGCCTTGGGGTTGAAACCGCCCGCCATCGTAAAGCTGGTCCACAGAGAAGAACGCCGATGAGAAGCGCACTTTGTCGCGCAGGCTGCCGGAGTAGATGCCATTGAATTTCTCTGGCGCCACAGTAACCAACGCCGGCCATTCAGTCGGCATCGGCGGATTGGAAACGTGCACGCAACCGGCCAACCCGAGCATAACGAGCATGACGGCAAAGCCCTTCATACGACAGAAGACATTACACGCATTGCTGCGGTCCCGCTCCGTGTCCTGCCGCTTGAAAGCATGTAGGTAGACTTTGCTCATGGGGATATCAGGCAGGCTTTCGCGGTTTCCTGGCGGACAAAGGGCCGCGCGTCTTGCGCATCAGAATCTCATCGTGCCCCGCGACGACATAGTCGCGCAGGCGGCCGACCGTCCCGTAGCCGAGCCGGCGGTAGAGGGCGGCGGCCCGGCGGTTGAAGGAGGACACGCAGAGCAGCAGGTTTTCCTGCGAGGCGAAGACATGCCGCTCCGCCCAGCGCAGCGCGGCGGTGCCGACCCCGCATCCGCGCATCTCCGGCGCGATGCCGATGGTCTGGAGGTAACCGCCGAGCGGCCCGTTCAGGTCCAGCACGAGAAAACCCGCCCGCTCGCCGCCGCAACGGACCAGGTAGCATTCCTTCGCGCGATCCTTGAGCAGCCGCAGCGCGTCGTCGCGACCGCGACCGAGCGTCAGCCACGGCTCGGACGCAGCCATCAGCCGGGCCGCCCACTCGCGGTCGGCGCGCCGGCGGAGTGGTGTGACCCGGATGGCCATGTTCAGACCAGCTCCACAGCCACGGCCAGGCCCTCGCCGCCGCCGATGCAGATGGCGGCGACGCCGCGCCTGAGGCCGCGCTCCTGCAGCGCGGCGATGAGGGTCACGAGGATGCGGGCACCGGAGCAGCCGATGGGGTGGCCGAGCGCGATGGCGCCGCCGCGGACGTTGAGCTTGTCGTGCGGCACGCCGAGTTCCTGCATGAAGGCCATCGGCACGACGGCGAACGCCTCGTTCACTTCCCACAGGTCGACATCCTTGACCGACCAGCCGGCGTTCTTGAGCGCGGTCCGCGTCGCCTGCACCGGGGCGGTGGTAAACCAGACCGGATCCTGGGCGTGGCCACCGAAGCCGGCAAGGCGCGCAATGGACTTGAGGCCCTTCGCCTTGGCGGTGTCCGCGGTCGTGACGACGAGCGCGGCGGCGCCGTCGTTGATCGAGGAGGCGTTGGCGGGCGTGATGGTGCCGTCCTTCTGGAAGGACGGCTTCAGCGAGGGTATCTTGTCATACTTCACCTTGGCCGGGCCCTCGTCGTGCTCGACCTTCGTGGTGTTGCCCTTGGCGTCGGCGAGCTCGACCGGGGTGATCTCGGTGGCGAACAGCCCGGCCTTCTGCGCGGCGTTGGCGCGCTGGAACGACGCGATGGCGTAGGCGTCCTGCTGCTCGCGGGTGAACTTGTATTTGGCGGCGCACTGTTCGGCGCAATTGCCCATGTGGAGGTTGTTATACGGATCCCACAGGCCGTCGGTGATGAGCGAGTCGACCACCTGCTGGTGCCCGAGGCGGAAACCGTCGCGCGCCTTCGGCAGCAAATAGGGCGCAAGCGTCATATTCTCCATGCCGCCGGCCACGGCGATGCTGCCCAGGCCGCCGCCAAGGAAATGCGCCGCGCCGATGACCGTCTGCATCCCGGAACCGCAGACCTTGTGCACGGTGGTGCAGCGGACCGAAGTGGGCAGCCCGCCGTGGATGGCCGCCTGGCGCGCCGGCGCCTGCCCCTGCCCCGCCTGCAGCACGTTGCCCATGAGGCAGTCGGTGATGTCGGCGGGGTTGACGCCGGCCCGGGCGACGGCGCCCCTGATGGCCGCGGCGCCCAGCCGCGAGGCGGGCACGGTGGCGAGGCCGCCCTGGAAGGCGCCGATGGGGGTGCGGGTGGCGGAGAGGATGACGATGTCGGTCATGGGGCAGGAGGGATGAGAGTAACACCAAGAAACCAAGCAGCTAAGGGTAGAGAGAGTTTCCTGGCTTCTTCGTGTTTTCTTAAGTCGGGCGTTTGATCGTGAAGAGCTCGGTCGTGCGGGTGTAGTAGTCGCCGCCCATGCGGCCGATGGTGTCGAGCTTGCGCGGGTCGAGGGCGCCGTCGGTGATGACCGACTCGCTGACATGGGCGCAGAGGATGGTGCCGAAGACGACGTTGCCGGCGAGCGGGCCCTCGCCGATGCGGACGATGCGGTCGAGCCGGCACTCGAACGCGACCGGCGAGGCGGCGACGCGCGGCGGCTTGACCAGCGTCGACGGCGCCGTGGCAATGTTGAACTTCTCGAACTCGCTCTCGCCGTGCGGCAGCGGCGCGGAGGTGAGGTTCATCGGCTCGCGCAGCGCGTAGGGCACGACGTTGACGACGAACTCCGGCACCTGCTCGACGTTGACGACACTGTCCTTCTTTTTGCCGGTGCGGTCGTTGGCGCCGGTGAACATGAGGGTCGGCGGACTGGCGCAGATGCCCTGGAAGAAGGAGAACGGCGCGAGGTTGGTCTTGCCCGCGGCCGAGATGGTGGAGACCCAGGCGATGGGCCGCGGATTGATCGCGTTGATCAGCCACGGGTAGGATTCGCGCGGCGGGAGTTTTTGGAAATCAACAATCATGCGGGGTTGAGTTTATCCGCCATCGGGTTTGCGGCAAGGGCGGTCGCTCAACCGAGCCAGCTCAGCGGGTAGTTCGGGTCGTCCATGGCCAGCGCCTCGGCGGTCAGCTCGAGCGGGAACTGCGTGTCGAACATCACGGCGAGCTCCTCGGTGCGGGTGGCGTTCATGCTGGCGAGCGTGGTGCCCGGATGCGGGCCGTGCGGGATGCCCTGCGGGTGCAGCGTGAACGAGCCGGGCTCGACACCCTTGCGCGAGCCGAAGTTGCCGCGCACGTAGAACAGCACCTCGTCGGCCTCGGTGTTGTCGTGCGCCCACGGCACCTTGACCGCCTCCGGGTGGTGGTCGAGGTAGCGCGGCGCGAAGGTGCAGATGACGAACCCGTGCATCTCGAAGGTCTGGTGGATCGGCGGCGGCAGGTGGACGGTGCCGGTGATCGGCTCGAAATCATTCGCGTTGAACGTAAACGGGTAGAGGTAGCCGTCCCAGCCCACGACGTCGTGGGGATGACCGGCCATGATGTTCTTCGTGAAGCGCGACCGGTCCTTGGTCAGCACCGCGAAGTCGCCTTCCTTGTCGTGCACGAGGGTTTCGCCGGGGCCGTGGAAGTCACGCTCGCTGTAGGGGGGCGCCCATGCGGA
>Ga0228698_1000923_pt1 | contig 16715 bp, 16 predicted proteins | sample McNCre117_Aug_MG_FD_178015 | JGI IMG/M metagenome (GOLD analysis project Ga0228698, IMG submission 178015) | Freshwater microbial communities from McNutts Creek, Athens, Georgia, United States - 1-17_Aug_MG | ecosystem: Environmental > Aquatic > Freshwater > Creek | place: USA: Georgia...
AATTCATTATTGATATCGATGCGTACACACCAGCTTCGGTTGATGTTGTAGATTGCGGCAGGATACTAGAGAAGTTCAATAAAACAACAGCCATTTACTTCGAGCTATGTATAAAAGATGAATTAAGAACAGTAATGGAGATAATTTCATGAACACAGCAAAACCAGAGAATAAGTCTATTAAACAGACACAAAGTAAAGTTGTTAAGCCTAGCCCAAAACCATATAATCCAGCTGAATTTAAGGTGGTCAATAAGTCCGACATCAAAGTTTACTATCCAAGCGTTGTCTCTATAAGAAGAAGAATAATTAGTGTCTAGATGTACGTTCCGCCAGAACCTGATTGCATTAGACAGGGTGATATTTTCAAAAATATCGTTTACAAGAATGGCTACGACAATGGGGGTGAAGTCACTTTTGATTTTTGCGTAGTTCTCACTCAGGACTGTGACTTAGAGCAAGCCAAAGATGCAATTCAAGCCATGGAAGACTCTCAATCGCCCGACTTTGTACAGCAACAGGGGAAAGAGCCACCAAATAATGATAAGTACTTAAATACCATAATCCTTTGCCCCGCATTTATCTCGCAGAAATTGCAGGATGGCACACATTTATCAAATATTGGCTGGAGCATGCAAAAGCAGCACAAAGACCTATGGAAGCCGATACCCAGCAATAATCATCAAAGGTATCATTATATTAAAGAGGATGCTGACTTTAAGCTCCCAGCGCTTGTGGTAGATTTCAAACACGTACTAGCTCTACCGTATGATTACATTAACAGCTCGCTGGCTCTAAGGGTCTGTCGACTAGATGACCTGTTTGCACATGCATTATCACAGAGGTACAGTTCATTTCTCTCTAGGGTAGCCTTACCGTAATATTAATCCAATACGCTTTCAATAGATATATTTCTAAATTCTAAGGTTTGATAAGTCCTGTCTATGTACATGCCCTTGTGCTTCATAAGCATGTCCAATGCCTTTAACTGGTTAGGAGTTGTTTCATCTGGGTTATTCACAATACTCATAAGCTTCAAAAGAATATGTTCAGGTTCGATTGACTGAATTTCTCCGATTATTACCGAGTACCACTTAGGTTTATTATGCGTTAAATTTCTAGCTGTTAAATCTGTAAACCCAGAATTGACAGCTGACTGGTAACAATTACCGAAAGTAGGACTTTTAACATCAAGGTACAGTTCTTTAAATTTGCTTTGTCTAGGGCTTAAAGCGACCTCTGAGGTCGGGCGTACCCCCACCACTTCTTGAAAAACATTTTCTTCCATTAAAGTGCCGTTCCTATAACTGCTGGTAGTCTCACCGCTACTGTTATTCGTCGCAAAAGCTCATACCAAGCAGTAATCTCCTCAAGGATACAGTTCCAATTCGAGTGTAGGTAGTTCACCAATAAAAACGCCTCAGCATAGCTGGGGCTTTTTTATTGGCTATTTTTGGGGAATCGAACGACAATGCCCGGCGGGCATTGGCCGCCCTTTAGCGCCGTAAGGTGTTGTATTGGCAAAACTATTTTTGTTTTGCCACAAGGTCAAATTCTCTTTTGCGAATCGAATACACTCGCTTATAAGTCATTAATTTATATCCCAAAGTTTCGTATACTCTATTTACTAATGGACGTCGAAAAACTCATCCAACATTACCCGCTCATATCTGACCAAGTGAATAAAGAGCAGGTTAAAACTATCTTAGAGTTGCTTGTAAAAACAATAGAGCGGGGCATAGATGGCGACGTTGTTGAGTTTGGCTGCTACATTGGCACTACCAGTATTTTTATACAGCGTGTACTGCAGGCACTTGCGCCTGAACGTACGCTGCATGTGTATGATTCATTTACGGGTTTGCCTCCAAAAACTGCCGAAGATAATAGCCCGGCCGGCTTTGATTTTGCCGAGGGTGCACTGATGGTATCTAAAAAGATGTTCCAGCAAACATTTTTAAAAGCCCACGTGCCGCTACCTGTCATACACAAAGGGTGGTTTAGTGACCTTACGCCAGACGATGTACCTGCGCACATTGCTTTTGCGTTTTTAGATGGTGATTTTTATCGTAGTATTTACGATTCTCTCAAGCTGGTCTTGCCACGTATGGCCGCCGGTGGCTGCATTGTGGTTGATGATTACGCGCGCGAAGCGTTACCTGGCGCCGCGCGTGCCGTGCATGAGCTAATGCCTGGCGCACAAGTACGCGTACGCCACAACCTTGGCATTATTGAACTCGCGCCGTTAAAATAAGCAGTAGCTTTTTGTGTTCGCGACCAGATACCGTACAATATAACTGAATATTTTTAAAGATGGGTTCTATATGGATATAACAAATACGGCGCCAAATGTGCCAATTACAGACTTAAAGCGTACCAAGATCATAGCTACCGTTGGGCCAGCTACGAATAGCTACGAATCGATATTAAAGCTGATCGAAGCCGGCGCAAACGGTATTCGCCTTAACTTTAGCCACGGTAGCGAAGACGAGCGCAAGCAACAAATTGAATGGATTCGTAAAGCCAGCAAAGAATATGCAAAGCCAATTGCAATTATTCAGGACTTGCAAGGTCCAAAAATTCGCCTTGGCGATTTCGATGGTGTCGTGACGGTACAAACTGGCCAATCACTTCGGTTCCGCTATGGTGCCGATTACGAGCGCGAAGGTGCATTGCCGGTACAATACGACATCAGCAAAAAAGTAAAACGCGGTGAGCGTTTGTATTTGTATGATGGCAAGGTTCGCACCACTGTTACGAGTGTTAAGGATGGCGTCGTGCATGTTCGTGCCGAAAACGATGGCATTTTGATTTCACGCAAGGGCATGAACTTGCCTGATACTGATTTCGAAGGTGATATTTTGACTCCGAAAGACCTTAAGGATGTTGCCTTTGGCAGCCAGAACGATATCGATTATGTAGCGCTCAGCTTTGTGCAGACTGCAGGCGATATCGAGCACTTGCGCACAATTCTTGACAATCTTGGCAGCAATGCAAAAATTATTGCAAAAATCGAAACCAAATCTGCAACCGAGCGACTCGAAGAAATTATTGCCGCAGCCGACGCAACTATGGTTGCGCGTGGTGACTTGGCGGTAGAGACCGAGCCAGAATACGTGCCTGTCTTGCAGCGTCAAATCATTGGCCTTGGCCTTAAATATGATCGCCCAACAATTGTCGCGACCCAGATGATGGCAACCATGACCGAAAGCTCAGAGCCAACACGCGCAGAAGTGAGTGACGTTGCGACTGCGGTGTTCTTGGGTGCTGATGCGGTGATGCTCAGCGACGAAACCGCTGCCGGCAAATTCCCTATCGAAACCGTACAAATGATGAAGCGAATTATTAAGTATTCGCAAAACAATGCTCCGCTCAAGACTGTCTATGCGGAACAATCAATCGAAGCACACACCAAGCAAGGTGCTATCTCGAGTGCCATCATTACGCTTGCGGACGCGCTTGATGTGACCGCGATTGTTGCCGAAACCAAGACAGGCGCTACTGTTTACAAGATTGCATCACGCCGTTCGAGTCATCCAATTATTGCCATTACGAGTACAGCGCGCGTTGCTCAGCAATTAGCGATTGTTTACTCTGTTAAGAGCTTTGTGCGCAAAGATCACGAACTACAAGTTCAGAAGATGGCCGACTGGCTTAAGTCTAAGAACTTCCTTAAGTCGGGTGATGTTATCATTACCGTTTCAGGCCAACATCCAGGTGTTGTTGGTATGACTGATACAATCAAAGTACGCGCAATAGAATAAAGCAAACAAGGGGGTGGGCGATGTTTACGAAAAAGACCGTACGCGATATCGATATAGCAGGTAAGACGGTTATTGTTCGTGTTGATTTTAATGTTCCGCTTGATGAAAACGGTATTATTACTGATGATTACCGAATTCGTCAGGCATTGCCGACAATCGAGCATGTGCGCGGTCTTGGTGCGAGGGTTGTGCTTATATCGCATCTTGGTCGTCCTAGCGGCCCTGGTGATGCCGCCAATAGCTTAATGCCATGCGCAACACGCCTGAGCGACTTACTCCACCTGCCCGTAAAGTTTGCCACAGACTGCATTGGGGATGCCGCAAAGTCTGTTGTTGATTCGTTGCAACCAGGTGAAGTCGCACTGCTCGAAAACTTACGCTACCACCCAGAAGAAGAAGCTAATGATGAGGCATTTGCCAAAGCGCTCGCCAGCCTTGGTGACGTATTTGTGCAAGACGGTTTTGGTGTTGTCCACCGTGCCCACGCCAGCACCGAAGCTATCACGCATTTTTTGCCGAGCGTATCAGGCTTTTTGCTCGAGCGCGAAGTCGATACGATTACCAACGCTATGGAAGCACCCGATAGGCCACTTGCAGTTGTTATTGGTGGTGCAAAAATCTCTGATAAAATCGAACTCCTCGATATTTTTATAGATCGCGCAGACTACGTTGCGGTTGTTGGCGCGATGGCGAATACGTTTTTAATGGCCGAGGGCGTAGAAGTTGGCGCCAGCCTTGTTGAGCGCGATGCGCTTGATACGGCAAAGCGCGTACTCGAAAAGGCGCGTGCTCGTATGCAAAAAGACCGCTTTACCTTTTATTTACCTCATGACGTTGTGGTGGCCAAAAAAGTTGATAACACACTACCGACGCGCGTTGTTGATATCAACGCACATACGTGGGCAGATATTACTGCTTACCCCAAACAACCCATTGCCGAAGCCTATACTATTGAATCAGATGAATGGATTTTGGATGTTGGTCCTATTACGGCTGGCAGTATTGCCGGGGCACTTAAGCTCGCTCATACCGCTGTCTGGAACGGTACGGCAGGCGTAACCGAAACAAAAGGCCTGAATGGCGCTGCTGACCCATATGCGCATGGCACCAAAACAATCGCCGAAGCATTGGTGGGCGAACACGCCGGCGAAAAGAATAAGCCATTTACTGTTGTTGGTGGTGGCGACACTGTTGGCTTTGTTGAGTCAGTTGATGGCCTCCGCGAACGACTTGGCCATGTATCTACTGGTGGCGGTGCAAGTCTCGAGCTTATGGCAGGCAAAAAACTACCAGGCGTAGAAGCCTTGCTTAATAAAGATGCAGAAAATAGTAGCGTCACAGCTGCTGCCGGTGGTAGTATCTAAGTAACCATAAGCGCGGTACCAAAATAATGCGAAAAACAATGATTGCGGCAAACTGGAAGATGAACCTGAACGTTTCTCAGGCAAGTTTACTGGTGCACCGCCTCCATGAGCATATTAAAATTCACCGCGAAATAGAGGTGGTGCTGGCGCCATCAATGCTTGATTTGCAACCAGTTAGCCTGCAGATTGATCGTCGCAAGTTTAAGCTTGCGGCCCAAAATGCTTACTACAAAGACGAAGGCGCCTATACGGGCGAAGTTTCGTTTACGATGTTGCATGACCTCGTGCACTACGTACTTATTGGTCATTCTGAACGTCGTCATATTTTTAACGAATCACTTGAGGATGTGCAGGCGAAAGTTGCCGCCGCCTTCCGTAATGATATTGTGCCTATTTTATGTGTTGGCGAAACCAAGACCGAGCGTCTTGCGGGTGAAACCAATCAAGTACTACACGATCAGGTGGTATCTGCGCTTGCCAATGTAACCGCACCAGAAGTCGAGCAGATTGTGATTGCCTACGAACCCGTCTGGGCAATTGGTACGGGCGATTTTGCAACGCCCGATCAAGCTGCGGCTGCTGCTAAGGTAATTCGTAATAATGTATCAGAACTGTATGGTAAGGCCGCCGCAGAAAAGGTTCGTATATTGTATGGCGGTAGCGTAACGGCTGATGTTGCAGGTGGCTTTTTGCGTGCTCATGGCGTTGATGGCTTGCTCGTCGGTGGTGCTAGCCTTAATTATCAGCAATTTGCGGGCATCGTTGATGCTGCGTTTCATGCAAAACACAAAATTCATCACGAGAGGGATAGGCGATAGTAATGGATAGTGACGAAGTAAAGAAGCGATTCGTAAACGATGTTGCGCCGCCCGCTTTGCCGTCTACGCCAACTGTTGTGCCACGCAACAGACAAACAATTGCCATAAGCGAAGACGTAAGCGAACCCCAGGCGGATCCGTTATTGCCACCCTCAGAGTATGTCGCACAAAGAAAGGTTGTCCCTGGCCCCGAAAAGGTACTGGTCCCCGAATCAACTTCCGTACCATCACTCGTTGCAGTGGCGTCGGTGCCTTCTGAAACACCCGAGCCAGGAGTCGTTCCTGCGCCGGTAGAATTTTCTGATTCAGAAATAAAAGAGGCAGTCGAGCCAACAACAGTAAGCCCGTTGCCAGAAACGCCCGCTGCTCAAAAAGTTGAACAAGCGCCTGTAGCAGAAGACAAAGATGAGCCCGCTGATGGCTATCAGGTAAGTGATGCATTGCCAGATACGAGCGAGCGCAGTGCGAGTGCTATTAAAGAAGGCATGCAAGACCCAAAATTATACGATACAACCGCATATCATGTGCCTATCAAAGAAACGCACCATAGTCATGGTGGCCTTAAGGCGGCACTTGCGTTTGGTACGGTTTTTGCAGTAGTGGTCGTTGGTGGTGCTATTTATCTCATACTCCGTCTCGGATCATAAGCACGACAAACTACAACGTTTTTACACAGCCATACCTGATAAACTATTCGGGTGAATAGAGATTTATTAGCGGGTCTTAATCCCGAACAACAAAAAGCAGTCCAGACTACCGACGGTCCACTATTAATTTTAGCTGGTGCCGGCAGCGGTAAAACCAAAACGCTCACACATCGCGTGGCGTATATTATCGAGCAACAGCTCGCGAACTCATCACAAATTTTAGCAGTTACATTTACGAACAAAGCAGCCCGCGAAATGCGTGAACGTGTTGCTGATCTCTTGGGCGAAAACGCTGATTTTCGGGGTTTTATGCCATACATGGGGACTTTCCACGGTATTTGCGTCCGATTGTTGCGCCAAGATGGCGAATATATTGGCCTTGGCAATAACTTTGTGATTTTTGATGAATCCGACAGACAAGCGCTCATCAAGCAACTTTCTAAGCAGCTCATGATTGACGAAAAGCAGTTCCCGGCGCGTGCGATTGCCAGCATTATTAGCAGTGCTAAAAACGAGCTCGTGACGAGTAGCGAATTTGAAGCCACCGCTATATCGCCCGTTCAAAAAGTTGCCGCTCAAATATTTCCACTATACGAACGAGGCTTGCGCAGCCAGGGCGCACTTGATTTTGACGACCTGATTGGCCGCACCGTAGCGCTACTTAAGAACCATGATGCCGTCCGCGAAAAATGGCGCAAGCAGTTCCGTTTTATCATGATAGATGAGTACCAAGATACAAATGCTGCCCAGTATGGGCTTATAAAAATGCTCACTAGCGACAAGCAAAATATTTGCGTAGTTGGTGATGACTGGCAGAGTATTTACAGCTGGCGTGGTGCCGATTTTAGGAACATTTTAAATTTTGAGCGTGACTACCCAAAGACAACCATCATCAAGCTCGAACAAAACTATCGTAGTACTAAGCATATTCTTGACGCCGCTCACGCCGTAATTAGCAAGAACCAGCAACGTTCTGACAAAAAGCTTTGGACGGATGCGGGTAATGGGCAACCCGTGCAAATGGTGCCCGTACTTAACGAGCGTGCCGAGGGCGAGGCGATTATTCGTCGTATTCAAACCTACGTCGACATGAAGATTCGCCGTTATAAAGATTTCGCAATTTTGTATCGTACGAACGCGCAAAGCCGTAGTATCGAAGAGCAGTTTGTTCGCTATGGTATTCCGTATAAAGTTGTGGGCGGTGTACGGTTTTATGATCGTGCCGAAATTAAAGATATTTTGGCATACCTACGGCTTATTTATCAGCCTGAAGATTTAGTGAGCTTTAATCGAGTTGTGAACGTGCCGACGCGTGGCGTTGGTGCAAAGTCGGTGCAGGGCTTTTTAGATTGGCGTTTGCACGAAGGCTTTACGCTCGACGAAGCGCTCACAAACATTGAGCATTCGCCGCTAACAGCCAAAGCTAAGCTCGCAATTGGTGATTTTGCCGACACGATTTTATCGTTCCGCGCCGCGAGCGAAGATATGCCGGTTGCAAATTTGCTTGAAAAGCTTATCCAAAAAATCAGTTATCTTAAATATCTTGATGACGGTTCGGTGCAAGCAGATGCCCGCCAAGAAAACGTCAAAGAACTTTTGAGCGTGGCGCGTGCTTATAGCGAGGTTGGCCTGAGCAGCTTCCTAGAAGAAATTGCACTCGTGAGCGACCTTGATAACTTAAGCGACAGCAATGATGCCGTTACGCTTATGACACTCCACGCTGCTAAGGGCCTAGAATTTCCCGTTGTATTTATGGCAGGCATGGAAGAGAGCATCTTCCCGCATAGTCGCGCGCTGTTCGATCAATCAGAAATGGAAGAAGAGCGCCGCCTTTGCTACGTTGGCATGACTCGCGCCCGCGAAGAATTGTTTATGATGTATGCCGATAGCCGTATTTTATATGGTGGTATTCAGCATAATCCGCCTTCACGCTTTTTAAGTGAGGTTGATGGAAAGTTCCTGGCCCATACATCACCACTTGCGGGGTCAATGTTTGCACCGTCAGCGCCAGCTTCATCTACCGAGCCACGTTATGTTGCTGATTTAGCCGAAGGCGATACCGTGCGCCATCAGTTATTTGGCATTGGTACGGTCATGGAAGTCGATGGCGATAATGTGGCGGTGTACTTCAAGGGCAAGGGCGCCAAAAAGCTCAACACTGCTTTTGCGCCACTCGAAAAGTTATAAGGCAAAAGGGAACAGCGACGCTATGAAATTGCCAAAAATACTCGGTCGAACCGTTTATTTTTTTGGCTACCCCGTGTTCCGAGTGCTGATTCGTGGTACAACGCGCGCGTACGTCGCCATATATAGTGATGACGATACTATCTTACTCACCAAAAACTGGCTTGGGTATCAAAACAAGTGGCGGCTACCAGGCGGCGGTGTGCATAAAGGTGAGGATGTACGGGTTGCAGTGCAGCGCGAGCTAGAAGAAGAAGTTGGCGTGGTAGTCGCGGCAGATGCACTCGTTTTACTTACGCCAGAGCCTATTCGGGCACGATTTCATTATGACTACTATCTTTTTGCGTGTCGTCTTGACTCAAAGCCTGTTATCGCCATTGATGAACGTGAAATTTTAGACGCTGAGTTTATTGCCAAAAAAGCGTTAAATAAACATTATTTAAGTGAAGAATCAACGGCTGTACTCGAGTTGCTTGGTTGGCTTTAGGCCCTATTTTTGTTACAATAAACAAGACCATTTTTTGGTTTAGAACAGATAAGCAATAGCCCGTAGTCCAGATGTTTCTCGCTATTGCATTGGTTGGTCTAACTTTTTGGTTACCCATGAGCATTGCTAAACGTACAATTCATTCTCTGTTACACGCCCACGCGTTCGGCTTTGGTGTCTTTGTGACACTTTTTGCCTTTTTCTTTTTTGCGGGTGGCCTTGTAGTAGTGAACGGCCAGACATTAGGCCCGAACGATAGCCACGTCGTCAGTTTATATGTAGACGGACAAGAGACATCACTCCCTACTCGCGCTGCTACGGTTGGTGATTTTATCGCCAAGGCACAGGTATCGCTCAAAGAGGGCGACATCACCGAACCCAGCCTCGATACCCCTATCGATGCCGATAATTTTCGTGTACAAGTGTATCGTGCGCGTCCAGTGACAATTGTTGATGGTAGCACGATTAAGCGCGTACTAACGCCACATACCAGTGCGCAGCTCATTGTTGAAAATGCTGGATTTACGGTATATCCAGAAGATACGCTGACGTTTTCGGCACCAGATAATTTTTTGCAGGATACTATTTTTGGCGAAAAGCTCACGATTGACAGGGCGACGCCCGTATCGGTTAGTCTGTATGGTGCCCCAGCGGTCACTTATCGCACCCATGCGGCAACCGTGAATGATCTTTTAAAAGCAGCAGGGATTGTGCCAGAAGTAGGCGCGAATCTAACACCAAAGGGTGATACGCCACTTACTGCTCATATGGCAATCTTTGTTTCGAAGCCCGGAAAGACAGTTGTCGTCACCGAAGAATCAGTTCCATTCGACATCGAATCAACACCAAATCCAAGCCAGCCACTCGGCCAGATTACCGTTAAAACCGCAGGTGTTGCGGGCAAGAAGCAGGTCGTCTACGAGCTTGTGATACGTGACGGTAAAGAGCTGAGCCGCACAAAATTGCAAGAAGTTATTACCGTGCAACCACAAAAGCAAGTCCAGACAAAGGGCACAAAATCAACTGTTGTTACGGGTGATCGGACTATATGGATGGCAGCTGCGGGCATCGCCGAAAGTGACTATATGTATGTTGATTATATCGTGAGTCACGAAGGTGGCTGGAACGGTACGACCAAATGGAATCATGCTGGCAGTGGTGCCTATGGCCTATGTCAAGCATTGCCAGCGACTAAAATGGCGAGTACTGGTGCTGATTACATGACAAACCCCGTTACACAGCTTAAGTGGTGCTCTAACTATGCAGTAAAGCGCTACGGCAGTTGGTATGCTGCCTATAATGTTTGGCTTCGCCAAAGCTGGTGGTAGCAGTTCTTCATGCATCAGCCTGATCCTAAAAAACAACTTGGTCAGCATTGGCTCCACGATGAGCCAAGTCTTGCCGCAATGCTCACGGCTGCTGATGTGCAGCCTGATGATTACGTAGTAGAGATTGGCCCCGGTTTAGGTACCTTAACACAGTTCTTGCTTGATGCAGGCGCGCACGTGCATGCTATTGAGTTCGATAAAGAGTTGGCTCGTACGCTTCGTGCTCGCGTAAAACATTCGCCCGAACAACTCACCGTTACCGAAGCCGACATCATGCGCTTTAATTTTTCTGAACTACCAAAAGACTACAAGGTAGTTGCAAACATCCCATACTATCTAACGTCTGGTTTGCTGCGCATCTTAGCCGAGTCTGCAAATCCACCTAAGAATGTTGCAGTGCTGGTGCAAAAAGAAGTTGCCGAGCGTGTATGCGCCCCGCAGGGTGATATGTCGACACTGAGCGTAAGTGTCCAGATGTATTTTACCGCCAGCCTTGGGCCGATTGTACCAGCCGAGCTGTTTACGCCACCGCCAAAAGTTGATTCACAAATTCTTATTTTAGAACGTCGCATGACACCATTGTTCGCAGACATCGAGCCAAAAGTCTTATTCCGTGTTGTTAAGGCTGGCTTTGGTGAGCGCCGCAAAAAGTTACGCAGTAGCTTGAGCGGGGGACTCGCCATAGACAAACAAGCGGCAGACACACTTTTAGCGCAGGCACATATTGACGGTGATTTGCGCGCCCAGAACCTTAGCCTTGAAGATTGGATTCGTCTTACAAAAACTTGGCAAGCTATCCAAAAATAAGTATACTTAAGTACATTAACTAAATGGGAATGTACCGTTTATGGAAAAAGTAAAAAGATCATTTAAACGCAAACCGCTACTGGCGGTTTTTATTACCATTTTTATTGATATGTTAGGCTTTGGTATTCTGATTCCAGTTTTCCCATTACTGGTTTCGCCTGCATCGCTCGATAATATTTTGCCAGGCGGCTGGACGGTGAGCCAAGGTTTTATTTTGCTTGGTTGGATGACAGCCGCGTACCCAATTGCTCAATTCTTTTCTGCGCCACTACTTGGCCAATTAGCTGATCGCTACGGTCGTAAGCCTGTTTTAGCAGTGTCTGTTTTTGGTACTGCGCTTGGCTATGTACTGTTTGCAATTGGTTTGTATACCAAGAACATCCCACTCTTGTTTATGGCCCGTGCTCTTGATGGTTTTACGGGTGGCAATTTCCCGGTTGCACAAGCGGTCATTGCCGATACGAGTACGCCTAAAAATCGTGCCCGCAACTTTGGTTTTATGGGCATGGCCTTTGGGCTTGGCTTTATTTTAGGGCCATATATTGGCGGTAAGCTGGCTGATCCATCGGTAGTGAGCTGGTTCGGTATTGCGACACCATTTTGGTTTACTGCAACCATCAGCTTTATTAACGTTTGTATCGTATTGATATTCTTACCTGAAACCCTTAAGCTCAAGGTCACAGAGCGCATTGATTTGGCGAAGCCATTCCATAATATTATGGCTGCATTTTCGCGCCCCGGCTTGCGTAGTGTTATGCCATCAAGCTTTTTGTTTAGTGTTGGCTTTACGTTCTTTACCACCTTCTTTGGCCTGGTGCTACTTGATAAGTTTGGCTTTACACGCAGTAATACGGGCGATTACTTTGCTTATATGGGTATTTGGATTGCGGTGGTGCAAGGTGGTCTAGTAAGCATTTTTGCCAAGAAGTTTAAAGATTACCAGGTGATGCGTTACAGCATTTTTGCAACCGCTGTTTTCTTGCTTGGCTACGCACTTGTGCCAGCTGGCGAATATAAATGGCTCTTTTTAGTGCCGCCATTCTTTGCGCTTGGTAATGGCCTTACAACTGCCTTTAACGGCGCGCTTATTAGCCGTATTACGCCAAAAGAACTGCAAGGTGAATCGCTTGGTATTAATGCAAGCGTTCAGGCGCTCGCCCAGAGCTTCCCGGCTATTATGAGCGGCTACATTGCATCGATAAACGATAGTTTGCCAATCATTGTCGGCAGCGGCGTGATTGCGCTTGCCGGTATCGCATTCTGGGTATTTTTTAAGCCCGGCCGCGATGACAAATATGCCGCACAGAGCGGCGCCGACGTTGCCTTGGCACACTAGCGAAACAATACAACTTATGCTATAATAACGATTGAGGCGTATTTAGTGCGTCTTGATACTTCGCCAAAAAGCGATGATAGGGGGCTGATTATAGCTCGACAGTGGACCTTAACAAACGATACGCGCAAGTCGGCTTTTCACACCGTTACCGTGATAACTGAATAGATGCAAAAACATCTGCTCGCGAAGCTGTAGCAAACTTGTTTGCTCGCAGTTTTGCACCAGTCTACGCTTAATTGCCTAGACGATGTTAGTTTTGGACGCCAGATACATTCCTAACATCTTATTTTTCTGGATGCCAATTTTGGTGCAGTTTGAGCCATGATTGTAAGACTTCCAAGCTGCTGTTTATGACGTTTTGTTTGTTTAACCGTTATAAGCCTAAGACAATCAAATAAACTACGCTTGTAGTGCGTTCGTACGTTAACCATTGGACCGGGGAGCATTACCCCGCAGCTCCACCATGAAAAGTGCCCCATTCGGAAAGATGGGGCTTTTTTCATGGTTGGAATTTTAAGAGGGTAATGCGACCGTGAGGGTGAAAAATGCCGGTGGCATTTTGAGTTTTCCTTGCTTGGCCGAGCAAATAGGCTTTAGCCGTTTGCGAGCAGGGCTTGCCGTAAGAGTTCCATTACCCCGCAGCTCCACCAAAAGAACCCCACCGTTTAGGTGGGGCTTTTTTGTTTTATGTAATCAACGTACAATGGAATAAATGTCCAAAAAAGAAATATTAGTGACGGTGGTTGTGCTGCTTATATTGGGCGGAATTGCGGCCGGTACGTATGCAGCGGTAAATCACTATAACCAGTGGAAGATAAGCAAAGACGGCATCGAAGCCATTAGTGGTACGCCTGCGAATGACAATATTACACTAGGCACCGCACCCACTGCATCAACAGACAATAGTGGCCTAAAAGTCGACAGCTCGGCTAATACAAACAACCCGGCACAGCTTGGCAGTGGCATTTCAACCAACACCACAAGCACCAGCATATCACAGGCGCCAACGGCTGCAGAGTTCGCGCAATATAACACATATAAAGATGCTAAAAATGCTTTATTCGGCGAAGCACAAGCAGGTACTGGTGCCGAAGTAAAAATAAATAGCAAAGTCGCTATTTATTACAAAGGTTGGTTAACGGACGGTACGCTGTTTGATCAAAGCGCAACAGACAGCAATGGCAAGTTACAGGCGTTTATTTTTACTGTTGGTGAGCACAAGGTAATAACAGGTTTAGAGCAAGATATTATTGGCATGAAGGTCGGTGGCACGCGTCGCATGATTATTCCGCCAACCGTTGGCTATGGCGCACAGCAGCAGGGTAGTATCCCGCCAAACTCGGTCTTAGTATTTGACGTGCAGCTTGTGGCGGTTCAGTAGCGCAATGGATGACATCACAGAATCATTGCCATGTGTCGATAAGTTGGCATTTGACACAAAAAAGGCAGCCGAAGCAACTGCAGTGGTTGCCGACTATCAGCACGGCACAAAACTGAAGGCCTATGTATGTCGCTACTGCGGCTTGTGGCACTTAGCATCGCTTTACACTGAATAAATTGCCATAACACTGGTACAATAGATACGTATGAACAAGTTCTACGTCACAACTGCTATCCCGTATGCCAACGCTGCGCCACATATTGGCACCGCACTTGATTTTGTCTGCGCCGACACGTTAGCGCGTTACCACCGTTTACGCGGGGCAAACGTGTTGCTTAGCACCGGTACCGACGAGCACGGCACCAAAATTGCCGAAAAGGCTGCCGAGCTTGGTATGACTCCACAAGAACTTGTCGATAAAAACTCGCAAGCATTTGTCGAAATGGCAAAGCGCTTGAACATGAGCAATGATAGATTTATTCGCACCACCGATAAAGCCCATGAACAGCGTTCGCAAATCGCATGGGAAAACCTCAGCCAGTATATTTATAAAAATAAGTATGTTGGCATGTACTGTGTTGGCTGTGAAGAATTCGTGACCGAAACAACCGCAACCGAAAATGAGGGTAGTTGCCCTATCCATAATCGTCCGTACGAAAAACTAGAAGAAGAGAATTACTTTTTTGCATTAAGCAAGTTTACGAACCAGATAGAGGAAGCGATAAAATCGGGCACCTTCCGTGTTGTACCAGACAGCCGCAAGCACGAAATCTTAAAAGTGCTTGATGGTGGCCTTGATGACATCAGTATTTCACGTCCTGCCGAAAAGCTCTCATGGGGCATCCCAGTACCTAATGATCCAAAGCAAGTTATGTACGTATGGTTCGAAGCAGTGCTTAATTATATTACTGTACTTGGCTACCCAGAAAACGAAGATTTCAAAACCTTTTGGCCGGCTGACGTGCAAGTGATTGGCAAAGACATTATTCGTTTTCATGCGGCTATTTGGCCCGGCATTCTACTCGGACTCGGCTTGCCGCTGCCAAAGCTTTTGTACGTGCATGGCTTTATTAATGTCGATGGCAAAAAGATGAGTAAGAGCCTTGGAAATGTTGTTTCGCCAAATGACATTATCGACAAATACGGTACTGATGCCTTTCGGTACTATTTTTTGCGTCACGTGCCCAGCTATAATGATGGCGACTTTAGCTGGGAACGCATGGAGGCCGCTTACAATAACGAGCTCGCCAATGAACTTGGCAATGCAGTAAGTCGTATTGCTGCCATGATTGGTAAATACCAGAACAATATTATTGGCGAAATCCCACCCGCCGAACACGATATACACGAGTACGAAGAAGCGGTTGCGCACTGTAAGTTCGACCGTGCACTCGATGAAGTTTGGGAGCAAGTCCGTGGCATCAATCAGTACATCGACACCCAAAAGCCTTGGGAAATCGCCAAAACGAACGACCCCGCACACTTGCAAGAAGCGCTTGCTTATGCGGCAAGCTGCTTACTCGAAATTGCCGATCTACTCGAGCCATTCATGCCCGAAACTGCTCATAAAATTCAGTTCGTCTTTAAAGAGGGCATTATTCGCCCACTCGAAACATCACTATTCCCTAAGCACGAAGCCTAATATCGCACTGTATGCTCATTGATACCCACTGTCATATTCATTCTGCTGATTACACCGTTGATAGCACCGATGCAATCACTGCGGCTACGGCGGCGGGTGTAACGAAGTTAATTTGTGTTGGTACCGACGAACGCGATAGCGCACGGGCGGTTGATTTTGCGGGGGGTAAAGATACGGTATGGGCAAGTATTGGCCTGCATCCGCATGATGCAAAGCTAGGGCAAGAAGCGTTTGATGCGCTTGCAGCACTCGCCAATAATCCAAAAGTAGTTGCCGTGGGCGAGTGCGGGCTTGATTACTTCTATAATCACTCAGCCAAAGAAGATCAAGAGCGGGCGTTAAGATTCCAAATTGAGCTAGCGCTCATCCATAATCTGCCCATGATTTTTCATGTTCGTGATGCTTTTGAAGATTTTTGGCCCATTTTTGATAGCTACACAGGCATTAGGGGCGTGATTCATAGCTTTACGGCTACTCAAAGTGAACTGGAACAGATCCTGAGCCGTGATCTATATGTAGGACTTAACGGTATTATGACATTTACAAAAGACGATGCGCAGCTGGCAGCAGCACGGGCGGTGCCACTCGAGAAACTACTGCTCGAAACAGATGCGCCATTCTTGACACCCACCCCATTACGTGGTAAAGTAAATGAGCCAAAAAATATCGCAGTAATTGCAGCCTTTTTAGGCAGGTTACGCGGTGAAGACTTAGAAGCTATTGGGCGGCAAACCACCCAAAATGCTTTAAAATTGTTCAATTTAGTATGAGTTATCAAAGCGATATGTATCACGACACCCACGAAGGCTCTTTAGAGCCCCTTGAAATCCAGCGCAAAGCCCTTTTAGGACGTAGTTTAGATATGCTCGAATCAGTTATTGAACGACAAATCGAAGCGCTATCGGTTGAGCCTGTTGTGCATACGCTCACGGGCCAGTTTGACCATATTAAAGAAGATGTT
>Ga0228698_1000924_pt1 | contig 16663 bp, 12 predicted proteins | sample McNCre117_Aug_MG_FD_178015 | JGI IMG/M metagenome (GOLD analysis project Ga0228698, IMG submission 178015) | Freshwater microbial communities from McNutts Creek, Athens, Georgia, United States - 1-17_Aug_MG | ecosystem: Environmental > Aquatic > Freshwater > Creek | place: USA: Georgia...
CGCTATTCAAATTAAACGAAGCCTGCCGGGCCAACGTGGTGACGTCGTAAACATAGTTGTAGGTCAATATGGATTGGTCAGAATTTCCAATCATGGTATTGAGCCGGTACTGAACCAGAACCCGCCCGTCATGCAGGTCTGTAACGTTGACGCCCCTTATGTCTGTTTGCCCATAATTTACGTCGTTCACGATGACCACGCTACCGATGACCGTGCCATTGGCGCTGTGTACGGTCATGTACACCCGCAGTGGAGAGAACCCGGTATTGTTGGCCGTGTCGTCGCCACTGAGCACCACATAATTTCCATTCGTCAGCGTCACGTCGTCAGTGTTGGTCGTCGCGTAAATAGGCCCATACAGAGACATAAGCGCCTGTGCAGAAGAGTGCCCTGCAATGGTCGTTGTCGTACCCGACGTGCTGATGGTCTGCGGCGCGGTGTACAGCGGAATGCCAATGGCCGCCAGGTATTCGCTGGTCACCGAAGCAGCGCTGATGCCATTGAGTGTGAGCGTCTCGCCGTTCACAAAAGTCAGCACCGTGTTGCTGCCACTGGCCGTTACCGTGACGTTGGCGGTGTTGGTCATTACACCCGCGCTTGAAGACACTCCGGACACACTGAGCTTGTCACGCCCAACCAGGCTGCCGGTGGACCCGGTAGGCCCTTCAAAGCCATCCACCGTGTCGTTACCAAAGCCCGTGGCCAGCACCAGGGTATCGTTGTAGCCATCGCCCACACCTGCCACGCGCAGGTCGATGTAGTCATTGCCATCGCCTCCAGTAATGGTGTCTGCACCCGCACCGCCAATCAGCGTGTCATTGCCTGCACCACCGACCAACGTGTCATCACCCGCACCGCCATTCAACGTGTCATTGCCGGCGCCACCATTCAGCGTGTCATTGCCGGCACCACCAACGATGTAGTCATCGCCTGCGCTGCCAGTTGCCGTGTTGTTGCCAGAGCCCAGCAGAATGCGTTCGATTTCATAAAACGTTGCTGTCGAAGTGCCGTCCGTCAGGGTGCCGGTTTTGGCCGCAGACAGATTGAGCGTCAGCGGTGCTGTCAGCGCAGAGGCATCCAGCACATCCACATCTGCGCTACCGGAATCGGTCCCACCGTAGATCGTGTCATTGCCAAACGCCCCGGTGAGCACAATGGTGTCATTGCCCGTGCCCGCATAAATCGTGTCATTGCCGGCACCGCCGTTGATCACGTCGTTTCCAGACTCGTCAGTCACCGTTGTGAGGGCGGTCAGAGAGACGGCATCCAGTGCGATGGAGTTGTCTTGGTTCTGCCCCAACACCCCTAAGCGTATGTTGGTCACATTTGCCGTAGGAATCACAGTAAAGGAATACTGTGCATAGGTATTGGTATCAGAGCGTTGTGTGACCGTTGTGCTTGCCAGCACCGTTCCGTTTTGGTCCAGTAATTGAAACAGCGCGGAAACCGGGGTTGCGGAGGGTGTAAACCAGGGGCCGACGCTGGTCAGCGCCATGGCACTGAAGCTCAAGTTGTAAATGCTGCCCGCAGTGAGAGAAACCGTCTGTTGGATGCCCGTGAAACTCGTACTGCTAGAACCAATCAAAACATAGCCTGTGCCGGCCGCCGCGTTGATGGCGGTACGCCACTCGGTGCCTCCGTCCTGACCCGTGCTGACATAGCTCCCCACAGTCGTCCAGCTTGTGGGCGATGACCAGCCGGTACTGAAACCGCCCGCCTCAAATCCACCATTGGTAAGCAGCTGCGTCTGTGTCATAGGCTTGGCTGCGCACCGTGCCGTCGTTGCCTGCGTCGTCGGTGACTTTGACCGAGAGCGTGCCGCTGCCGGTCAGGGTTTGCGCAATGCTCCAGCCCGCTTGGCCTACGGTGGTGGTGGCCGCTGTCCAGGTGCTGCCGCCGTCAATCGACACGTACACCGTCTCGCCCGCTGCCAGGTTGGCGCTCAAGGTGCCGCTAATGGTTTGGCTTGCGGTCTTGGTGGTGAAGTCGGTGTTGCTGGTGCCGTTGGCTGCGGTGTCGGCGCTCAACGCCAGCGTGGCGATCGTGGTCGTGGGGGCCACGGTGTCCAGGGTGTAGGCCTGTGTAGCGGTGGCGCCATCGTTGCCTGCGGTGTCGGTGACCTTGAGTTGGATGCTGCTGCTTCCACTCAAGGTGGCACCTGTCCAGGTGAGCGTGGTGCCGCTGACTTTGTTGGTGATGTCCACCCAGGTGCCGCCTGCGTCCAGTGATCCGTACAGGGTCTCGCCCGCCACCAGGCCAGTGCTCAGCGTGGCGGTGATGGTTTGTGCTGCGGTCTTGGTCAGGTAGTCGGTGTTGCTGCCTCCGTTGGCTGCCGTGTCTGCGCTCAAAGCGATGGCGCTCAGGGTGGTGGTGGGCGCAGCGGTGTCCAGCACGTAGGCGGCGCTGCCGGTGTTGGCGCTGGTGTTGCCCACGCTGTCAACCAGCTTGAAGACCACGCTGCCGCTGGCCGAGAGCGTGACGCCATTCCAGCTGATGGCTGTGCCGCTGACTTTGCTGGTGATGTCCACCCAGGTGCTGCCGCCATTGATAGAGCCGTACAACACATCGCCACCGGCCAACGCCGCGCTGAGCGTGGCGGTGACGGTCTGGGATGCGACCGAGGTGATGCGGTCGGTGCTGCTGCTACCGGTGTCGGCGCTGAACAGCACACCGCTCACGGTTTGCGTAGGTGCCAGGGTGTCAACGGCTTGGCTGTCCAAGCCAGACAAGTTGGCATTGGCCACGGTGTTGCCTGCAGCGTCGGTGAGGCCGGTGCCCACCAAGCTCAAAGCCACGGAGCCGCTGGCCAGACCTGCGGTGGGGCTCACACTCACCTGGTACTGGTTGCCGCCCAAGGCGGTCACAGCCGTGACGCTGCCATTGGTGGCAGTGAAGTTGGCTGTGCTGACCGTGCCCACCAGGGCTTCGTCGAAGCTGACCGTGAAGTCCACCGCGCCATTGGTCACGCTTGCACCGACGTTGTCGGTCACGGCGGTGACTGTGGGTGCGTGCGTGTCCAGCACCACGCTGGGGGTGACGGTGTTGCTGGTCCCAAAAATATTGGTAACGCTGGCGCCGACGTTGTAGCTGCCATCAGTCAAGGCCGACAGGGCGGATGCCGGAACCGTCAGCGAGAAGGTGTGGGTGGCACCGGCCAGCACCAATGCGGTGTAGTTCTGGCCGTTGAAGGTGACGGTGACGGTCTGCCCCACCTGCGCATCGGTGGTGCCGCTGATGGTGAGGTCCTGCGTCTTCTCCGCGGCATTGATGTAGCCGTCGGAGACCGGATTGACGGTGATGCTGGGCGGCGTGGTGTTGATGACCAGTTCGCTCGCGCTGATGGCGTACTGCGTGGGCGAAATATTAGCGTTGGCATTGACCGCGCCATCGGCGCCGTTGAGGATGGCGTTGTAGGCATCCACCAAGGCCTGAATTTCGGCAGGCGTATCTACGCTGGCACCCAGCAAATTGGCGCTGTTGGCTTCATCCAGGTAGTCGGCGGCAGAGCCCTTGTTGACGAGTTTGGCAAACACCACGCCGCTGTAGCTGCCTACGCGGGCCTGGAAGTGACCGTTGCTGTCCACCGCCACATGGCTTGCCAACAGGGTGAAGCCATCCTGGGCGTAGAGGTTGACTTCCAGGTCATTGCCGCTCTGCACAGGGCCGGCCTGGATGTCGCCCATGACGGTGCTGACGCTGGCAACCAGGTCGCTGTTGGGGGACGCACCGCCAGAGCCCAGACCGCCGCCGGCAGCAAGCAGACCAGCAGCCGAGGAAGCCACCAAGCCTTGCCATGAGGCACCTGCCAAAGTGTCGGTGCCGGGGGGCAAATAGGTCAGCAAACCCGGCTGGTTCAGGTTGGCCAGTGCGCTGCTGAGTTCGGCCTGACCCTCGGCCATGCCCATCAGCACGTCCTGCTGGCCATGGGCATACACCAGCGTGCCGCTGTCCGCGGGTACGGTGCCTGCAGAAGTTTGACCGCTGAGTGTGCAGCCCGCGTCTCCCTCGCCTGCCACGGTGACGCTGCAGATGCTGGCATCGGTGCAGGCGCCGTAAAAGTCGTCCAACACCACACTGCTGCCATCGGCATAGCGCACGTGCAATGCGTCGCCGTGGCGGGTGGCAATCAGGTTGTCGGCAAGTGTGTTGTCCGCGCCAGCGGGATTGGGAGGAGGGGACGTGGTGCTGGCGGCTTTGCGTATCAGGTAATGGCGTCCGGCTTGCATCTTGATGTGCACAGCCTGTTGGGCTGACAGTACCAATGCTTCACGGTACAGGGGGACAGACGCCATGAAAACCTCTCTGAAAATTATTGTGGTGCGCCGTGTGTTTGGTGCCACTTAGGCCCGAATCGCTCACTCTTTGACACTACTGCTCACGTTTTGCCCAGCACTGCAGAATGAACGAATATTCCAACAACCTTGAACAAAACTTACAGAAACCTACAGACTCCAGACCCACTACCGGAGTATTCACAGATACTGGCATTTTTGCAATAGCATTTTTGTCAAATTTACTATTTGCACACAAAAAAAGGGGCCCCTCAGGCCCCGTTTTTCTAGCGAATTCGCCTTGTGCTGCGAACTGCTTAGGCGCTCAGGCGCCGTGACATTTTTTGTACTTTTTCCCGCTGCCGCAGAAGCACACGTCGTTGCGGCCGGGTGTGGCTTCCTTGTGCACAGTTTCCACGCGCGGGCCGATGTTGCGCCAGAGTTCGCGCAAGTCATACACAGCCCACACAGCGTCGGCAAAAGCGTTGAAGCGCTTCACGCTCACGGTGGGCACGCCCTCGTCGTCAAACACGCTCAGCGTAGGCTCGTCGGTGTCGTCTTCGGTGAGGGCCACCATGCGCTGCAATGCGTCGTCCAGCCATTTGCGGGCTTCCTTGTCGCGCGGGGGCTGCCATTCGTCAGGCCAGTTTTCTACGGCGTACATAAAGCCCACGGCCCACACCTGGGCGAAAGACGGCAAGGCCTCTCCCGCCATGGCAGCGCGCTCGGCGTCAGGCAGCGCGGCCACCGCACCGCGCACGTCCATCACCTCGGGGTGGTAGGCGCGCTCGTCGTCCAGGGCTTGCACTTCCACGGCCAGGCTTTGCTCAATTTCGGTCCAACGGCGCTGCCAGAGTTCCATGAAGCGGGTGTACTGGGCGGCATCGGCAAAGGTGTTGCTGCTCTCGGCGTCAGGGGCGTCGCTGGGTTGGCTGCCCACATCGCTGCCATCGGTGTCCAGCAGGACGGGCAAATATTCCTGCAGGGGAATGGCGCGGCGGCAGACGATGAGCGCGGCCATAAAGCCTTCGCAAAACTCCCATTGCGGGGTTTCTTCAAAGCGCTGGCGCAGGTCGTCCAGGATGGCGTCGATCTCGTCAAACTCTTCGGGACTAAGGGCGGAGGTAGGCGTTGTTTGGGTATTCATGGGCTGGGCAAAACAGGGGGTGGCTGCTATTGTCGCGCCCAAGGAGGCCTTGCATGACCGACGCCATCAACAAATTGTTCCCCGCCCGCTACCTGGTTTTTTCGCTGTGTTGCCTGGGCGCTTTGCTCAGTTTGTTCAGCGTGCTGGCCTTCGGTTCGGGCCAAGCCATGCTGCTGCTCAACAGCGCGCTGGTGGCCGTGGGCATTTACGACCTGCGGCAAACCAAGCGCTCCATCCTGCGCAACTACCCCATCACTGGCCACATCCGCTTCATGCTGGAGTCGGTGCGGCCTGAGATTCGCCAGTACTTTTTTGAGGGCGATAACGACGCATCGCCCTTCTCGCGTGCGCAGCGCTCGCTGGTGTACCAGCGCGCCAAAGACGCGGTGGACAAGCGCCCCTTTGGCACGCAGATGGATGTGCATGCCGAAGGCTATGAGTGGATCAACCATTCGGTATCGCCCACCACATTGCATTCGCACGACTTCCGCGTGACCATAGGCGCGCACCGCGCCCAGCCTTACAGCGCCAGCGTGTTCAACATCTCGGCCATGAGCTTTGGCGCATTGAGCGCCAACGCCATCCAGTCGCTCAACGCCGGGGCCAAGCGCGGCAACTTTGCGCACGACACGGGCGAAGGCTCCATCTCTGCGCACCACCGCGTGCATGGCGGCGACTTGATCTGGGAGGTGGCCTCGGGCTACTTTGGCTGCCGCAATGCAGACGGCACATTCAGCGAAGAAAAGTTCGCCGCCAACGCCACGCAGCCGCAGGTGAAGATGATTGAAATCAAGCTCAGCCAAGGCGCCAAGCCAGGCCATGGCGGCATGCTGCCGGGCTCCAAGGTAACGGCAGAGATTGCCGCCGCACGCGGTATTCCCGAAGGTGTGGACTGCATATCCCCCGCCTCGCACAGTGCCTTCCACACGCCAGTGGAGATGATGCATTTCATCGAGAAGCTGCGCACGCTCTCGGGCGGAAAACCCACCGGCTTCAAGCTCTGCATAGGCCACCCTTGGGAATGGTTTGCGATGGTAAAGGCCATGCTGGCCACCGGCATCACGCCCGACTTCATCGTGGTGGATGGGGCCGAAGGCGGCACGGGTGCTGCGCCCGTGGAGTTCACCGACCATGTGGGCTCACCGCTGCAAGAAGGCCTGCTGCTGGTGCACAACACACTGCGCGGCGTGGGGCTGCGGGATGTGATCAAGATAGGCGCAGCGGGAAAGGTCACCAGTGCGTTTGACATCGCCCGCCTGATGGCGCTGGGAGCCGACTGGTGCAACGCCGCGCGTGGCTTTATGTTTGCGCTGGGCTGCCTGCAAGCGCAGACCTGCCACACCGGAAAGTGCCCCACCGGCGTGGCCACGCAAGACCCGCAGCGGCAAAAGTCGCTGGTGGTGGAAGACAAGGCCACGCGGGTTTTCAACTTCCACCAGCAGACGCTGCACGCGCTGCAAGAGCTGGTGCAGGCCGCAGGCATTGAGCACCCCAACCAGATCACGGCGCACCACATCGTGCGTCGCTCCACAGACCAGAAAGTGCGGTCACTTGCGCAACTCATCCTCACGCAGTTGCCCGACCGCGCGCTGCTGCAAAGCGACCTGCAGGCCCTGCCCATCATTTACCGCATGACATGGCCGCGCGCCGCTGCGGAGAGTTTTATGTTGCAGGGGGAAGATGCGTTGGTGGTCTAGGCCTGATTGCTGGTTTTTTTTGTTGGCGTAGCTTGGGGCTTTTGTTGGCGCAGCGGTGTTTGGGGTATGCCGGGCTCCTCATGGTGGGGTACCACAAATCGTCGCCCGGCATACCCCAAACACCTTGGGTGGGGATGAACTAACGCGGGGGCACGCGCATTGATGCCCGGCTAGCAGCTCGGCCCTTATGCGGTTTGGGACGAGGTCGCTGGGAGCATGGCGAACTTCGACGCTGTCTCCACTCCCAAGCGACGCAGGCGGTTGGTCATGGTTAGCACGGCTTTGTCTTTGCTCAGCAGCAAGGTTTGATGCTCCACCGCCAGGTCGATGAACTTCTGGTCGTCGGCGTCCTTGCAGACATAGCGGGCCTTGGGGGCCACATCTTCCAACTGCACATGCGCATCGAACTGCGCCAGCACGTCTTGGGCTGTCACGCCGTAGAACGCCATGCGCGGGACGATGTGGGTGTAGGCCAGCACGCGTTCCAGTTCATCGCGCATCACCTGCGTGGCAATCCAGCGCAAGGACTTGCTCTCCAACGCCGCACGCAGCGCGGGCGTGGCGGGGTCGGCGAAGATGAACAGGTCCAAAACGATGTTGGTGTCCAACACGATGCGGGGCGCACCGGTTTGCAACAGCGCGTTTGACGAAGACGTTACGTCGCCCGCAGGCGACGAGGCTGCGTCTGCCATCAAGCCGAGCCAGCAGGCTTATCACCAGCGTTGTCAGCAGCCCCTTTGGCCATGCGCCCGGCCACCATGTCGAACTTGAACAGGCGGCATTCCAGCGGGCCGTTCCACATGGGTACGCGGCGCGATTCTTTGAGGCGCATCTTGCCGGGCAGCTTGAGGTCGGGCGTGAGCATCCAGGCGGTCCAGCCGGAGAAGTTCTTTTTCCAGTGGCTGGCCAATTGGGTGAAGAAGGCCACGCCGTCTTCGGTCTCGGCCAGCTCGCGGGCGCCAAAGCGGGCTTGCACTCCTTCACCGGCAACGCCACCAATGCCAATGCGCTCGCCATACGGCGGGTTCAGCAACATCACGCCGCCGCCCTCAATCGGCGGCATACGCTGCAGCGCATCGCCGCCGCGGAACTCGATCACATCGGCCACACCAGCACGCTCGGCATTGCGCTGCGCAAAGTCCACCATGCGGTGTGACACATCGCTGCCGTAGATCAGCGCTTTTTGGCCGGGTTCGGGCTTGACCACGTTGGCGGCAGCCTCGCGTTTCATATCCGCCCAGACCTGGGGTTTGAAGGGCACAAACTTCTCGAAGGCAAAGCGGCGCAAGGAACCAGCGGCGATGTTGCAGGCAATCTGCGCGGCCTCGATGGCAATGGTGCCGCTGCCGCAGCAGGGGTCGTACAAGGGCATCAAATCGTCGTCGCCATCCGCCCAGCCGCTGGCGGCAATCATGGCGGCAGCCAGGGTTTCTTTGAGCGGCGCGTCGCCCTTGTCTTCGCGCCAACCGCGCTTGAACAGCGGCTCGCCCGAGGTGTCGATGTAGAGCGAGCAAGCATCGGTGGTCAGGTGGGCGTAGATGCGCACATCGGGCCACTGCGTATTCACATCCGGGCGCACGCCATTGGCCACTTCGCGGAAGCGGTCGCACACCGCGTCTTTCACTTTGAGTGCAGCAAAGTTTAGCGACGTGAGCGGGCTGTGCTGCGCGGTGACTTCAATCTTGATGCTCTCGCGCGGGGTGAACCAGCGCTCCCACTGCACGGACATGGCGGCGCGGTACAGGTCTTGCTCGTTGCGGTATTCGGTGTACGACACCAGCACCAGCACCCGCTGCGCCAAGCGGCAATGCAGGTTGAGCAGCATCGCGTCCGCAAACGAGGTGCGCACCGCCACCCCACCGCGCTGCTTGGTCACGCAGCCAGGCGGCAGGCCAGTGATGCGCAAGATTTCGGGGGCAAGGTATTCCTCTACGCCCGCTGCGCAGGGGAGGAAAAGGGTGAGTTGGTTCATAGCGCTTTGCGAAGGGACGCGGGGGCGATCTTCAGGCCCTCGCGGTATTTGGCCACGGTGCGGCGGGCGCATTCAATGCCCTGCTCCTTGAGCATCTCGGAGAGTTGGTTGTCCGACAAGGGCTTTTTGGCACTTTCGGACGCGATGAATTGCTTGATGAGCGCACGTACCGCGGTGCTGGACGCATTGCCGCCCGATTCAGTGCCCAGCCCCGAGCCGAAGAAGTATTTCAGCTCAAACGTGCCAAACGGCGTGGCCATGTATTTGGCAGTGGTGACGCGGCTGATGGTGGACTCGTGCAGGCCCAGCTCGTCGGCAATCTCGCGCAGCACCAGCGGGCGCATGGCCAGTTCGCCGTGGGTGAAAAAGCTTTTTTGCCGCTCCACAATCGCCGTGCTCACGCGCAGGATGGTGTCAAAGCGCTGCTGGATGTTCTTGATAAACCAGCGCGCCTCTTGCAGGCGCTGCTGTAGCGCGGCGTGGCTGGCGCTGTCTTTGCCGCCACGGTGGTTGCGCAGCACGTTGGCGTAGATGTCGTGCACTTTCAGGCGCGGCATCACGTCGGGGTTGAGCATCACGCGGAACTTGGGTTGTGCTGCCTTGTTGGTGTTGGGCACCTGCACCACCAGCACGTCGGGCACCACGATGTTGCGCTCCACATCCACAAAGCGGCGGCCGGGCTTGGGTTCCAGGCGACCGATAAGCGCAATGGCTTCGCGCACCAGCGCGTCGCTGCCCACACCGAGCTGCACCAGGCGCTTGATGTCGCGCTTGGCCAGCAAGTCCATGGGCTGCTGGCAGATGCGCAGTGCCACGCCCAGCACCTCCTGGTCTTCGCCTTCGTAATCGGCGTGCTGCAACAGCGCGCGCAGTTGCAACTGCAGGCACTCACCCAGGTTGCGGGCACCCACGCCCACCGGCTCCAGGCTGTGCAGCAAGCGCAGCGCTACGGTGAAGTGGTGCACCAGCTCATCAAGCTGCTCTAGGTCGTGCGGATTCAGGGTGCGCGCCAGGTCTTCGAGGGGCTCTTCCAGGTAGCCGTCGTCGTTGAGCGACTCGATGAGGAAGCGCAGCGCTGCGCTGTCTTCGGCGCAGAGCCGCAGGCCCAAGGCTTGGCGGTGCAAAAAGGCCTGCAGGCTCTCTTGCGTGCGGGCCAACTCGGTAGCGTCCTTCTCGTCGTCGCCGTTGAGGTTGTTGCTGCTGGCCTTGGCGTCCACGCCCCATTCGCCGTCGTCCGGCGACATCTCGGTGGTGCCGTCGCCGTCCCAGTCGAGCCGGTCGTCCGCGCTGAGCGGCGCGGTGTCTTCGTCATTGCTGGTACTGGTCACCGTGGCGCTGCCCATGTCAGACAGGGGCACGGCGGTGGCGGACTCGGAATCGCGGTCGCCATCGCTAACGGGGGTGTCGGCTTGCGGCAGGCCAAAGTCTTCCCGCTCGGCGCGGTCTTCACCCAACTCCAGAAACGGGTTTTCATCGAGCATCTGCTCCACTTCCTGGCTAAGTTCCAGGGTGGAGAGTTGCAGCAACCGGATGGATTGCTGCAACTGAGGAGTGAGCGCCAGATGTTGGGAGACGCGTAGTGATAGTCCCTGTTTCATGGCCCCCACGCTCCGCCGTTGCACGGGTCGCTGCCCCCCAAGGGGGCTAATTTGCCTTGGGGCGGCCCGGCGGCAAATTGATTTTTCTGATTCAAACCCATGCTCTACATCTTGAAGTTTTCACCCAGGTACACGCGGCGCACCTCGGGGTTGTCCACGATCTCGGACGGGGTGCCTTCGGCCAGCACGCGGCCGTCACTGATGATGTAGGCGTGATCGCAAATGCCCAGGGTCTCGCGCACGTTGTGGTCGGTGATCAGCACGCCAATGCCGCGTGCCTTCAGGAAATTGATGATGCGCTGGATCTCGATCACCGCAATCGGGTCGATACCGGCAAAGGGTTCGTCCAGCAAGATAAAGCGCGGCCCGGTGGCCAGTGCGCGGGCAATCTCCACCCTGCGGCGCTCACCGCCTGACAAGGCCAGCGCGGGCGACTCGCGCAGGTGCTCCACGCGCAGCTCTTGTAGCAAATTGGTCAGGCGTTTTTCGATCTCGTCGCGGCCCAGCGCATTGCCTTGCTCGTCGCGTTGCAGCTCCAGCACTGCACGCACGTTGTCTTCCACATTGAGCTTGCGAAAGATCGACGCCTCTTGCGGCAAATAGCCCAGCCCCAGGCGCGCGCGGCGGTGGATAGGCATGGACTCGATGGACTTGCCATCAATGGAAATGTCGCCGCCGCTGGCACGCAACAGGCCCACGATGATGTAGAACGAGGTCGTCTTGCCCGCGCCGTTGGGGCCGAGCAAGCCCACCACCTCGCCGGTGCGCACGGTGAGCGACACGTCTTTGACGACTTGGCGCTTGCCGTAGGACTTTTGCAGATGCTGCGCGGTCAGGCTACCCGCTACGAACGCACTCACTTCGCTGCGCCTCCCAAGACCGGGCTTGGTTTGAGCTTGGCCGGGTCGGCAGCAGTTGCGGGCGTGCTGCCGTCGGGCCTGGGTGTGAGCATGACGCGCACACGACCAGCGCTGCCTAGGGCACCTGTGGGGCCTTTGGTGGCAGCGCCATCCACTGTGAACAGATCGGTCAGGTTTTCGTACACGATCACGCCGCCAGTGATCTCATCCGCCAACGTGGCACCGCGCAGGCGGCGCAGCACCGCTTTGCGGCTGAAGGTCACGGTGTCGGCTTTGCCGTCATAGGCGATGGTTTCGCCCTCGCCTTCAATGAATTCGTCCAGCGCCTCGCGCTTCTGACGGTAAAAGGCGAGCTTGTCGGCCGAACCGGTGGCTTGGCCAAATTGGTAACCATCGGGGTCTTGGCGCACTTCCAGGCGATCGGCGCGGATCACGATGGAGCCTTTGGTGAGCACTACACGGCCGGTGAAGATGCTGACCTGCTTGAGATCGTCGTAGCGCAGGGAATCGGCCTCGATGTTCATGGGCTTCTTCTGGTCTGCTTTTTCCGCATGTACCAGTCCCGCGCCACACAGCAGGGCAATCAGGGTCCAAACGGAAAGAAATGGGATTTTCATAAAGGCACGAAACTTGCTCAAAAGCGCACGGCCATTGTACCGAGCGCATGGCATGTTTTATGCCTTACCGAAAAGAATGACGCTACAGCGGGGCCATGCCCCACCGCGTTAGCCGACCGCGTTGATGCGCTTGACCAGCTCCTGCAAGACCGTTTCTGCTTTGTCGTTGGGTACCTGGCAGGTGCCTGCGTTCTCATGGCCACCGCCGCCATGCACCAGCATCAGCGCGCCGATGTTGACGCGCGAACTGCGGTTGGTAATGGACTTGCCCACCGCGCACACGGTGTTTTGCTTTTGCACGCCCCACATGACGTGGATGGAAATATTGGTGTCGGGGTACAGCGCATAGACCATGAAGCGGTTGACCGCGTAAATGGTTTCTTCCTTGCGCAAGTCCAGCACCAGCACCTTCTGGTGCACGGTGGTGCAACGCTGGATTTGCTCCTTAGCCTTGGCCGCGTGCTCAAAGTACAGCTCCACACGCTCCACCACATCGGGCAGCTTGAGGATGTCATCGATACCGTGTGTGCGGCAGTAGTCAATCAAGTCCATCATGAGCTGGTAGTTGCTGACGCGGAAGTCCCGGAAGCGGCCCAGGCCGGTGCGCGAGTCCATCAGGTAGTTCAGCAACACCCAGCCGGTGGGGTTGAGGATTTCTTCGCGGCTGAACTGGGCCGAATCGCCCTTGTCCACCGCTTCCATCATTTCGTTGAAACGCTCGCCAAACTGCTTGCTGCCACCGTAATGGTCAAACACCACGCGTGCGGCCGAGGGCGCATGGGGGTGGATCACGTGGTTGGTCTGGACTTCGTTGCGCAGTGCCTCTGAAGCATGGTGGTCAAAGGACAGGTGCACGCCCGGCACATAGGGCAAATTGGTGGTGATGTCGCGGTCGGTGACTTCGATCTTGCCATCCTGCATGTCCTTAGGGTGGACAAACTTGATGTCATCAATCAGGTCCATTTCCTTGAGGAGGACGGCGCAAACCAGTCCGTCAAAGTCGCTCCGGGTGATGAGCCTGAATTTGGAATCCGACATAGTACGCGCCCCACTGTTTGATTGATGTTGCAATCATTCTAGTGTGCAAGCGCAAGCCCTGCTACCTGCGAATGCGGCCATAAATGCCGCCTGCGCTTATTTGCCGTTGCGCACGTTGGAGACCAAGGTTTCCACCACCTTGAGGGCCTTGTCCATGCCCTTTGCCAACTGACCATCCACGTAAAAACGCCCGGCCACGCCCAGGGCGGGCACGCCTTCCACACGGTAAGCGTTTTGCAGTTGCGCGGCTTTGGTGGCCTGGGTAGCCACCGAGAAGGAGTTGAAGTGTTCGGTGAACTTGGCTTTGTCGACGCCCTGTTTGGCCACCCAGTCTAGGATGCCCTGCGATGTGGAGAGGTTCAGCTTTTCCCCATGGATGGCAGCAAACACCTTGGCGTGCAACTTCTCCACCAGGTCCATGGCCTCCAGCGCGTAATACAGGCGCTGCTGCGGCACAAAGTCATCGCGGAAAGCAACGGGCGCACGGCGGAACGCGACGTCCTTCGGCAACAGCTTGATCCAGGACGCCAGCAACGGCTCGAATGCGTTGCAGTGTGGGCAGCTGTACCAAAAGAACTCCACCACTTCAATCTTGCCGGCAGGCGCTTCGGTCGGTGCGCGCGGGTCCACGTCCTGGTAATCGGTACCGGCTTCTGGCTTGGATGCGTCCGCCAGTGCTGTGGCGGTCCACAGCGCACTGGAGGCCAGTGCAGCGCTACCGGCGGCCAACGAAAAATCACGACGTTTCATCACACACTCCTGTGCCAGTTTGACTGGATGGGATGCTTAACGCTGCACCCGCACCAGCGCTGTTTCCAGCCCCGATTTGTCCAGCTTTTCCTTGGACTTCTCGCCATCTTCCTTTTTGTCGAAAGGCCCTACGCGCACACGGTAGACGGTGCGGCCGGATTGTTCACGTTCGGAAATCTTGCTTTCCACGCCGCTGAGCGAGAGCTTCGCGCGCTGGCTTTCGGCGTCTTCAGCCGTGCGGAAGGCTCCCACCTGCACCCAGTACACAAAAGGCTCTGCCTCGCCAGTTTTCGCCTTGGCCAGATCACCCAGCGGGTCGGCCGATGCAGCCGGTTTGGTATCGGCTTTTTTGGCGTCCGCAGGTTTGCTGTCGGCTGCCTTGGTATCAGCAGCTTTGGCATCCGTTGCCTTGGTGTCGGCGGGCTTGGCTTTCGCGTCCGCTTTTGCATCTGCTTTCGCATCTGTTTTGGCCGGTGCGGCCGGCGCAGCAGCATCCACAGGGGCCGAGGCCTGCGGCGCAGGCTTGACCGGGTTCTTACCGTACAGCGGCGCGTTGGGGTCCCAGTCCTTGTTTTTCTTGGCTTCTTCGGCGTCCTGGTCAGCGCTGCGGGTCTGGCCCTTGTTCATGAAAGGCACAGGCACTTTGGTGACGTATACCGCCACCGCCAGGGCACCGGCCAGGCCCACCACCACACCAATAATGAAACCCAGAATGGTTCCGCCGCGCTGTTGCTTCATGCTCATGCTTCTCTTTGTTGTGTGTCTTACATCTTCTGTGGAGCGCTCACGCCCAGCACAGCCAAACCATTGTGCAGCACCTGTGCCGTGGCAGCCACCAGCGCCAAACGCGCCAACTTGACCGCCTCGTCGTCCACCAGAATGCGCTCGGCGTCGTAGTAGCTGTGGTAGCTGGCAGCCAGCTCGCGCAGGTAGAAAGTCACGTCATGCGGCGCAAAGCCTTCGGCGGCTGCGGTCAGCATTTCGGGGTACTTGGCCAGCAACAACATCAGGGCCTGGGCTTGTGGGCTGTCCAGCGCGGACAGGTCCGCCTGGGACAAAGTGGCCACATCGCCACCCCAGCTCGCCAGCACCGAGCAGATGCGCGCATGGGCGTATTGCACGTAGTACACCGGGTTGTCGTTGTTCTTGGCCACAGCCAGGTCCACATCGAAGGTGTATTCGGTATCTGGCTTGCGGCTCAGCAGGAAGAAGCGCACCGCGTCTTTGCTGGTCCATTCGATCAGGTCGCGCAGGGTCACGTAGCTGCCCGCGCGCTTGGAAATCTTGACCTCTTCACCGCCGCGCACCACGCGCACCATGGTGTGCAGCACGTAGTCGGGGTAGCCCTGGGGGATGCCCACATCGGCAGCCTGCAGGCCAGCGCGCACACGGGCAATGGTGCCGTGGTGGTCAGTACCCTGGATGTTCACCACCTTGGTAAAGCCGCGCTCCCATTTGGCGATGTGGTAAGCCACGTCCGGCACAAAGTAGGTGTAGGTGCCGTCTTTCTTGCGCATGACGCGGTCTTTGTCGTCACCGTAGTCGGTGGACTTGAGCCACAGCGCGCCGTCCTGCTCGTAGGTCTTGCCATTGACGATCAGCTTGGCCACGGCCTGCTCCACGCGGCCGCTGGTGTAGAGGCTGGACTCCAGGTAGTACTGGTCGAACTTGAGGTTGAAGGCCTGCAGGTCTTTGTCCTGCTCGCGGCGCAAGTAGGCCACGGCAAAGTTGCGGATGGACTCCACATCGTCCACGTCGCCACTGGCGGTAAAGCTGCGGTCATCGGCCTGCACCGTGGCTTTGGCCAGGAAGTCATTGGCGATGTCCTGGATGTAGTCGCCGTTGTAGAAGGCTTTGCTGGCGGGGTTGTCCGGGTCGGTGGGCCAGCATTCGTCGCCCGGTTTGAAGCCCTTGGCGCGCAGTTGGGTGCTGGTGGTCAGGGTCTGGATTTGCACCCCGGCGTCGTTGTAATAAAACTCGCGGTGCACCTGGTGGCCCTGGCTGGCAAACAGGTTGCAGATGGCATCGCCCAGCGCGGCCTGGCGGCCATGGCCCACGTGCAGCGGGCCGGTGGGGTTGGCCGACACAAACTCCACCAGCACACGGGCGCCGGTGGCGGCTTGTTGACCATAGGCGGCACCTTGGCCCAGCACTTCGCGCACCACTTCTTGCTTGGCGGCGGGTTTGAGGCGGATGTTGATAAAGCCCGGGCCCGCAATTTCCACCGCATCGACCCAGCGCTCGAAGGCGGGCTGGGCGCGCAGGGCGGCGCACAGGGTTTCGGCCAACTGGCGCGGGTTGCTCTTGAGCGGCTTGGCCAGTTGCATGGCCGCCGTAGTGGCAAAGTCGCCGTGGGCGGCCACTTTGGGGGATTCAAAGGCTGCCTTCGCACCAGCGCCAGCAGAGAGGTTTTCCAGGCAGGCGCCAAGCGCGGCCAAGAGTTCGTTTTTTACAGAGAGCATAGGGGCGCGATTTTAAGCGGGCAGCCTCCGTGGCCGGTGGCGGGCGTCAACGGGTTTGCGACTGTCATCGTTGTATGCTGGAATCCCGCGTGGGGATTTCTCCGCTCCGGCAGGTCTTCTGCCTAACCTTCTTGAGGAACAACGATGAAGAAAATTTTGACTCTCCTGGCTTTGGGTATGGCTTTGGCTGCAGGCGGTGCACACGCTGCTTCGGACCAGCAAAACAAGATGAAGACTTGCAACGCCGACGC
>Ga0228698_1000925_pt1 | contig 16661 bp, 18 predicted proteins | sample McNCre117_Aug_MG_FD_178015 | JGI IMG/M metagenome (GOLD analysis project Ga0228698, IMG submission 178015) | Freshwater microbial communities from McNutts Creek, Athens, Georgia, United States - 1-17_Aug_MG | ecosystem: Environmental > Aquatic > Freshwater > Creek | place: USA: Georgia...
TGTAATTGGTAGGTGAGACAGTATGGGATACTGTCGAACGACGCTCAGGTTTCCTGAAGCGTACGGAAGAGAAATCTGAAATAGGGAAGATACAATCAAATATTGCTGGAGTGGTGTAATTGGTAGCCACGTACGCTTCAGGTGCGTATGCCGCAAGGCGTGGAGGTTCAAGTCCTCTCTCCAGCACAAAACAAATACGTACACTGCGAAGGCAGTGCGCGTTTATTGTTTTGTAGCTGGAGAGAGGACTTGAAAGGTCGCTTCGGGGCCCCTCTGGGCCGAAGCGACCGGGGTCGAGCGAATGAGCTATATTGTGAGCGTTAGCGAAACAATATAGCCATGAGAGTGACCAAGTCCTCTCTACCTATTTACTGTATTTCTCCAGATTGTTTCGTTCCTCACAATATCAAGAATGTATCCATTCGACTTATCCCTAGTGTGCCCACGCTAGACAAAGTATCTTTACGTGTTTTGGAACAGCAGTTTGTACTGTTGCTCGTGCCGCTTCGAGCGTGGCTCCAGTTGTAAGTACATCATCACAAATGACAATCCGACTGATGGTACTCCAGTCGACCTGATGCAATTGCGGATTTATTGCAAATGCCCCTTTCATATTCTGCAATCGAGCTTTACGACCGAGACTAGTTTGTCTCGTGGTATCAATTGGTCGAAGTAACCAATTTGTTTTCAGAACTACATCATTATGCGGTAGACATTTCTCGATGACCCGGGTGACTTGATTAAAACCACGTTCTTGCTCACGTTTCTCACTGAGGGGGATAGGAATGAGTACGGTTGTTCCGGTCACTGTATGGGTATCGAGAAAACGAGTAAGGAGTGATGCGAGTAACGTAGCGGCATGCTGATTCTTTTCAAATTTACATGCCGCGACAGCCGCTTGTACGGTGCGACTATTGTAGGTTGCGAGTGCTACTGTACCGGTATGTATGGTTGGATTGTAGTGTCGTATAAATGTGTCGTTTGTGACCGTACAAAGCAAGCGCTCGTGGTGTGAGGGAGGAAACAGTGCATCGAGTATTATCCGCAGATACCGCTGTATCATAGATATAGTATACGTGATTCGTATGGTATTATTTGATTATATACTATGGCTCTTGCAGACTTACTTTCTTCGTTTAGTGCGAAACCGGTAACCGCGACGAATAATCGCGTGGTTGGAATTGATATTGGATCTTCGTCCATCAAAGTAGTTGAGCTACAAAATCGCGATAATGTTATTACGCTTACCACCTATGGTGAACTCGAACTTGGTCCGTATGACGAAGAGAAACCAGTTGGGCAGGCAGTGACATTAACAGCGCAGGTTGAACGGCAGGCACTCGTTGATATTTTGCGCGAGTCGGCAGTCAAAGCTCGTCAGTCAGTATTTGCAATGCCGCTTTCATCGAGCTTTGTAACGGTCATGTCGCTCCTTGCGCCAGCTACTGAAGATATCTCGCCGCGAGTGCGAGTTGAGGCGCGTAAATATATTCCAGTGCCTATGGCCGAGGTAACACTTGACTGGGCTGAAGTAGAACATCGCGCTGCGAGTGAAAATGAAACTGAGACGCGTGATGTGTTGTTGGCAGCCATTCAAAACGAGGCGTTCAAACGATTTACGACTCTCATGCAGACGGTCGAATTTGCCAATCCTCCAATTGAGATTGAGTGTTTCAGTGCCATTCGTAGTCTATATACCGAAGAAAATGCAGATGTGGCAATTATTGATGTGGGTGCTATATCGACCAAAATGTATATTGTGCGCGGTGGGCTCTTGCAGCGTATGTATCGTATTCGAGCAGGCGGGGCCCTGTATACAGAAAAGTTAGCAACTGCCCTCGGGTGTTCCTTTGAAGAAGCGGAAAGTATTAAACGTTCATTATCACCTGAACATCCGCAGTTTTCTGAAGCGCTCAAATTGCATCAGGTAACGTACGATCGAGTGTTAAAAGAGTTCCAGCAAGTCATCACGGAATATGAATCTCGTGTTGGTGTGGCGGTCCCGATGATTCAACTCATTGGTGGGGGAGTATTGTTCCCAAACTTCGCTGCCTACGTGAGTCAACACCTCAATCGACCAGCAGTGCTCGCACAACCGTTTAATAAAGTCGCGTACCCGGCCTTTATGGAAGATACGATGAATGTCATTGGGTCGTCGTTTGTGGTGGCGTTAGGTGCCGCCCTTCGTACTTTTGAATAAGACTGTCAAAACGGGCGCATTTCGTCGTAGTCCTGCATAAAATACTACTCACCGTACAATAAGTACGGCGCGCAAAATTTTTCTTGTGCACCTAGGACTGCAGCTCAGTGAGCAAGTCTTGCAGTAGCTATCAAACTCACGAATCCGGTTTCTGCAGTTATTTTTCAGGGGAGCGAGTGATTACTTTCAGTTACAAATAAGGTATATCTGGAATACAGATTCCTCTCCACACCTCGGTGCAGTTTTTTGTCGCAACTTGACTTATACTATCTCTATGCCTCCGTCAACCGCTAGTTCATTTATACCAAAGCGTAATCCGGTAAATCGCCCGAAGAGTGTTCGGCGATACAATTTTGTTATTATCCCGATACTGAGTTATGCGCTTTTCATGGCGTCAATTATTGCCTCGGGTGCACTCTTTATTTATCAGATTCGGGTACATGCACAGCTTGCCAGTGCGGTTCGCAATCTCGAAGAACAAATTGGAAATTTTAATGACACTGATTTAAATCGCGTTATCGATTTTGACCAGCGCCTAGAGTTGGCGAACAAAATGGTTGCGTCACATGTGTCACTTGGATCAATTCTCTCAATTCTTGAAACGGTCACAGCTGAAACAGTACAATTTAAAAATTTGAAAATCGATCGCAAAGATGATCATACGCTCACGGTGAATGCCGCACTGGTGACTTCGTCGCTTGATGGTGCGTTGTTCCAGCGCGCTACCTATGCTGCCAGTAGTTTAATAACATCCACCAAGTTATCAGGAATTTCACTAGTTCCTGGTGGAGTTGCATCTGATGGTAAAACGACCACAAAAGGTTCAGTTGGTTTTTCAGCTGAGTTTACATTTAGTACTGACAAGATTCTCTACAAACCTCTTGTACAAGAGGGTGCCGGCGCCGGTAGTGCACATACTGAGACTATTAAACCAGTATCCAGTATTGCACCTAAACCGGTGGTTGCGTCCTCTTCTAAAAAAACGACACTATGAGCAATTATTCACTTTTTACACAACTTGGCATGATTGGTGTAGCAGTCGCTATACTGTTTGTGTATATCAAACCGACTTATACGGCGATTCAAACTACGCTTGATACGACACAGACGTACCTGGAAGAAGCAGATAAAGTGAAAAAAGTAGATGATTTGCTAACTGAAAAAGTCAGCAAAGTTGATGCGGTCAGTGCTGCTGATATGGCTGCTCTGAAACGGTATGTGCCCGATTCAGTTGATGATGTCTTGGTGATGAAAGACCTGCAGGCAATTTTTGCGGCTTTGGCTTTTCCTCTCGAAGGGCTCACGGCAGGAGGTGCTGGGGCAGCGACGGCGCAGCCGGGTGTACTCGGAGGTGCTGGGCTCGTTCCACATACATTTTCACTAAGTACAAAAGTAAGTTACGATGATTTAAAGACACTCCTCAAAGTACTCGAAGCAAATAATTATTTGTTGCAAGTGAATAGTCTCTCACTTGCACCAAGTGATTCTGGTTTAATTGGAGTAAGTATGTCACTTGCTACATTCAGTCGGGCCACTACAACGGCGAAAGCGGTAGCAGTAGGAGAAGAGCCCTTGTAATAATATTCTTATATGACACAAACACTAAAAAATCTGTTGGTACTCATTGTGTTCGTGGTGCTAGTGGCACTGGGTTATTATTTATTTACCGAACGAGACAGTGGCGCTTTATCATTACTGAAGAGTACTGACGTATCTCCCGCTTTACTAGCAAAAACCTCTGTGTTTATTGAACATCGTACTGCGCTCGAGCAACTAAAATTAGATACGTCAATATTTACCAATCCGTCATTCACCAGTTTACGTTCGTACTCTGCTGACATTCCTGATCAGACCATCGGACGTGTAAATATCTTTGATCCTGCAACCCCTGTTCCAGCGCCTGTGCCGGTGACGATAAGTCGATAATGTTTTTGTATGAGTGTCTTATTGTACCTACAAGAGCAAGGAATTGTCTCGGAAGATTCAGCGATTGAAATCAATCGCTTAATCACTGAAGAAGGCAAGACTATCGAGGCTGCGTTGTTGGCTGTTGGGGTGAATGAAGATGTAATTTGTGAGAAGAGTGCTGAATACTACCAAGTTCCATCATTTCGTATAACAGAAGATTTCAATATAACCGCAGATGTACTGTCGTACATTCCCGAAGATTCAGCGATGCATTACCGGATTATTCCGCTTGCGATCGAAGATGAGATGTTGGTTGTTGGTTTGAATGATCCTGATGATTTACAAGTTCGTGAGGCGCTAAACTTCATCAGTACCAAACACAACATTCCGTATAAACTCGTGTTTATGTTGGAACGTGAAATTGCCCATGCCCAGCAATTTTATTCTAACTTGAAAGGTGAGGTGACTGACGCACTCGTCACACTCGAAACCGAGCTCGATACTGAAATTGCCAAAAATTCTGCTGAAGGCGACGAAGCAGAAAAAGAAAAACTTGAGCATATTAAAGAAGACGCACCGGTGACAAAAATCGTTGCGACCATTTTGCGATACGCGGTGGATGGTAAGGCTTCAGACATCCATATTGAACCAACAGAAACAAAAGTTGTCGTACGATTCCGAGTGGATGGACTGTTGGCGACGAGTCTCGAATTACCGAAAAATGTGCAAATGGCGGTGGCTGCGCGTATCAAAATTTTAACTTCGATGCGACTCGATGAGCGACGCAAACCACAAGATGGTCGTTTCTCGGCTACCTTCGATGGTCGCAAAATTGACTTCCGTGTGTCACTCCTGCCAACCAGTCATGGTGAAAAGGTGGTAATGCGTATTTTGGATAATGAAAAAGGAGTGCGTACGCTCGAAGATGTAGGTGTGACTGGACATGTACTCGCCTCCATTAAGCGAATGCTGAACGAACCCTATGGCATCATACTGATTTCTGGTCCAACTGGTTCAGGAAAATCTACCACGTTATACGCTATGTTGTCTGCACTCGACAAACAGACTAAGAATATCATGTCGCTCGAAGATCCGGTTGAATACGATATTCAAGGGGTGAGTCAATCACAGATGCGGCCTGAAATCGGGTATACATTTGCAGCCGGACTCCGCGCTGCATTACGTCAGGACCCTGACATTATCATGGTGGGAGAAATTCGTGATAAAGAAACCGCCCAGCTCGCGATCCAGGCAGCTCTCACGGGGCACTTGGTGTTATCTACTATTCACACGAACAATTCAATTGGTGTGATTCCTCGTTTGATTGATATGGGAGTTGACCCGTACTTGATTGCACCGACACTGAAGCTCGCAATTGCGCAGCGCTTGGCACGTCGTGTGAAAGATAACACGGGTATTGAAACTCCGATTGATAAAAGTATGGAACTGATGATGGAAGATACGTTTAAAACATTGCCGGAAAAATATCGCGATCGTATTCCAACTGGAAAAACAATTGTGCGTCCCGAACCGACCCCGGGCTGTGCGACCGGTATGCGTGGTCGTGTGGCAGTAATGGAAGTGCTTGAAGTAAATGAGGCAATTCAAGAGATGATTTTGAAAGGTGCGTCCGAAGACCAGATTTATGACGAAGCGCGCAAGCATGGATTTATGTCTATGAAAGAAGATGCAATCGCCAAAGCATTGGCGCATGTGATTCCGCTTGAAGAAATGAACGTGTTTGGTACCAAAATTGGCATTGATGAGGCGCTTGATGAGCCTGTCGATAACCTCGTGCCAGTAGTACCAAAAGAGGCTATAATAGTAAGTAATGAAAATACTACTAGTTGATGACGATACATTTTTACGAGACATGTATGCCACAAAGTTTATCGAATGTGGTCATGTTGTAACGCCTGCCGTACATGCAGCAGATGCGCTTCGTGTTATTGAAGCTGATAAAAACTTTGATTTGATGTTGGTTGATATGATTATGCCTGGTATGACAGGTGTAGAACTCATGACAGAGATCAAGCGGTTAGTGCCTGATATTGGTATGAAATCAATCGTGCTCTCCAATCAAGGGCAAGACCAGGATATCGCCGAAGCAAAAGCAGCTGGTGCCATTGGATATATCATCAAAGCACAGTCAGTGCCGAGTGAAGTAGTAAAGCGCGTCGAGGAGATTATGAAGGAGGTTGCATAATTATGTCAGTTGACTACAAAAAAGAATTACAAATTCTGATTCAAACAGTCATTAGTGAACGAGCCTCAGACCTCCATTTTGGTGTGGGGAGTCACCCGATTCTGCGTATCAGTGCGTCGCTCGTGCCGCTCGTGCGCAAGCCAATTCTGACAGATGCTGACGTGTCTGGTTTTGCGCAGGTCCTTATGCGACCTGAGTTTTATGAGCGACTGAAGCGTCGTGATGAAGTTGACTTTTCCTACGAAAATCAAGAAGGCGTACGTTTTCGTGGCAATGCTTTTTATCAAAAAGGCCATCTCTCAATTGCGCTACGACTCATTCCGAATGTAATTTTAACTCTCGAAGAGCTCGGGCTACCGCCAATTCTCGAAAGTTTCACTGAGCGACCACAAGGCTTTTTTCTCTGCGTTGGTCCAGTCGGGCAAGGGAAGTCGACCACCCTTGCGGCAATGGTGAATCGGATTAACGCAAAGCGTTCCGATCATATTGTAACTATCGAAGACCCAATTGAATATATCTACACGCCACTGAAAGCAATGATAGATCAACGTGAAGTAGGTATTGATACTGTCAGTTATGAATCCGCACTTAATTCAGTGTTTCGTCAGGATGTGGATGTGATTTTGGTTGGTGAAATGAGAAATCCGGCCACTATTTCTATGGCGGTGACGGCAGCTGAAACAGGGCACGTCGTGTATTCGACCTTACATACAAATGACGCAGCGCAAACAATTAACCGTATCATTGACTCATTTCCCGGTAATCAACAGGATCAAATTCGGGTGCAGTTGTCTGCGTCACTTATTGGTATTTTTTCACAACGACTCATACCACGTATTGCCGGCGGTCTGGTACCAGCATATGAACTGTTGGTAAATAATTCAGCGGTGAGTAACTTGATTCGCGACAAGCGAACTCACGAGATTTATTCTGTGATTGAAACCGGACTTGAACAGGGAATGATCGACATGAATCGTTCACTCGCATCATTGGTACAGAAGGGAGAAATTACGGTTGAAAATGCGTTTCGTTACGCTGTAAATCCAAAAGGGCTTGAACGCCTCATTTAGTGTATGTTATTTAATTATATTGCCATTGATAGCACGAATGCGGAACGTTCAGGTACCGTAGAAGCAGTATCGATTGATGCTGCTATTACGGCGGTACAAAAACGTGGCTACACCGTTACGTCGATTGATCCTGTTTCTGAAACCAAGAGCATTTTTGATTTTGAGTTTAACTTGTTTCAAGGGGTGAGTAACAAGGAAATTGTGATTTTGTCTCGTCAGATCGCGACGCTCTTTTCTGCGCACGTGTCGCCACTTCGCATCTTTCGCCTCCTGTCAGCGGAGATCGATAATAAGTATTTGCAAAATATTCTGAATCAGATCGTAGATGATTTACAGGGAGGTAGTTCAATTGCACGGGCCCTCGCGTCTCATCCGACGGTGTTTTCATCATTTTATGTGAACTTGGTTCGAGCTGGTGAAGAGTCGGGTTCTCTTGAAAAATCGTTTATGTACCTGGCTGATTACCTCGATCGGTCATATGAAATTGTTACAAAAGCTCGTAACGCGCTTGTCTATCCGGCATTCGTCATCAGTATTTTCTTTATTGTGATGGGGCTTATGCTCACGATGGTAATCCCAAAGGTGGCTAAAATTTTGATTGATTCAGGAGGGGAGTTGCCGATCTACACGAAAATTGTGATTGGTCTGTCTAATTTCATGACCCATTATATTGGGGTTATCCTAATTCTAGGCGCGGCGATTATTGCTGGATTGTGGCATTTTATCAAAACACCAGTTGGTCACCGTGCGTATGATGAATTTATGATTTCGATTCCGTACATGGGTGATTTGCAGCGGAAATTAATTCTGACGCGACTCTGTGACAACCTCTCAACGATGCTTGCAAGTGGCATCTCGATTGTACAGGCGCTTGAAGTAACGAGTGACGTCGTGGGGAATCTTGTCTACAAAGAAATTATTGATTCGGCCCTCGCTGATGTAAAGTCCGGACGTTCGTTTGCTGACTCGATTGCTGAATATCCAGAAATTCCTGGTGTGCTAGCACAGATGATCAAAGTGGGAGAAGAGACGGGAAGTCTCGCCGAAATTGTCGGAACGCTCGCAGTCTTTTATCGGCGTGAAGTGAATAATGCCGTTGATACACTCATTGGACTCATTGAGCCAGTGATGATTGTGCTCTTGGGCCTCGGCGTGGGGACATTGCTTGCGTCGGTGTTGATGCCAATCTACAGTATCACCAACAAATTCTAAATTTCGTTTTAAAATACTTCATCTACTTCGTTGCATTCAGTGTTTAGATGTTCATCGTACAGACAGTACGGCTCACGCCTAAACCCTTCAGCGCCTTGTATCTAAAGCATTTTAAAACGAAATTGAGTTCGTTTGGTACGGCTTGTCTGGTGTCTTTGCGAAGCCTGTAGCGAAGCGGAAGGTTGAAGCAATTCAGAGAATTTTGCAGTGAGGTATCGTTTGTATCCGAGTTGTCCACTGTTTCTGTACGTGAAGTCTGCAAATTCCTCGTATAATACTAGTAATCACGTACAACGTGAGAATTTAGTTTGGTTGTCCGACGATTGAGACACTTCAGCTGATGTCTGAATGGTCGCATGTCCAAACACATCATTAATTAATCTAATCTAAACGTATGTTTAAACAAAAACTACAGCGTGGTTTCACCCTCATCGAACTCCTCGTTGTAATCGCAATTATCGGTATCTTGGCTGCAACAGTACTTGCTGCACTTGGTAGTGCACGAAGTAGTGGGTCAGACGCCTCAGTTAAGGGAAGTATTAACAGTATGAAAGCACAGGCTGAATTACTCTATACTTCGACAAATTCTTATGCGAACGTTTGTTCTGATCCAACAACAGCAAGTCTTCGTACGGCCATTGCTTCAAGTAGTAATAGTACTAATGGTGCTATTTACATTAATGCGCAAACTGTATCTGCAACAAAGGCAATTTGTAACAGTAGTGCCTCAGCATGGTTGATTGCTGCTCCAATGAAAGCTGATAATGGTGTAAGTATTTTCTGTGCTGATAGTACAGGATACAGTGGACTTGTAGGAGCTGCTGCGCCGACATCTACTGACATGACCTGTCTCTAAAATTTCTTAGTTATTGTTCGCAAAAAAGCGCCTCATGGCGCTTTTTTGTATCCGGATGAACGTCACCCGAAAAACAGTTGCAGGGTGGTATACTTTGGGTATGGAATTTATTTCTTTGCTGCCATGGTATGACGTTCCGACGTTTGCGTTTTTGTTTGGGGTGATTATTGGGAGTTTCCTCAATGTGTATATTTATCGGTTTCATACCGGGAAATCACTCGCGGGATCGTCGCATTGTTTGTCGTGTCAGACGCCGCTTCGTTTTTATGAGTTATTTCCATTGATTTCATATCTAGGGCTGCGTGGGCGTTGTCGTACGTGTAGTGCGCGGATTCCGTCGCGGTATTTTTGGGTCGAGCTTGCAACGGCGCTGTCGTTTGTGCTTGTGGTAGTTGCGATATCAGACCCACGATTATGGGTGTTACTTTTTTTCCTGATGGCTGTCCTTGTGGTGGTGTCGGTGTATGACCTCTATCACTTTGTGATTCCAAACGAGTTTGTCTGGACACTCTCAGCTGTTGCTGTGGTGCATACCATGTATCAACTCTATGTACACTTTGACTGGTTGTTGCTTGGGGGAAATATATTGGCGGGGGTGCTGGCGTTCAGTTTTTTTTGGGGGCTCTGGTGGTATTCAGAGGGTCGTTGGCTCGGGTTTGGCGATGCGAAGCTCGCGATACCACTCGCGATCATTGTTGGTATTGGTGGCGTATTTTCTCTGTTGGTGTTTTCGTTCTGGATTGGAGCACTGCTCAGTCTCGTGTTTATGGGGTATCAGCAGTACCGTAAAAAGCGGGGACAACTTCGCTTACCTTTGCTCGCACATACCCTTACAATAAAGAGTGAAGTACCGTTCGCTCCGTTTATGATTCTAGGCTTTCTGACTGTCTATTTTGGCGGATATGACGTACTGCATTTTGTAGCTTATGTACTTTCTTTCTTGCTCGCGTAAGTGTCTGCCGGCCGCTCCTGCGGTTCGTGGTTTTGGGTTGGTAGAGCTTATGGTGTGTATCAGCATTATGATGATATTAACCACCATCATCCTGGTGCGACAATCATCTTTTAACGGTTCAGTATTGCTCCGTAGTCAAGCTTATGAAATAGCCTTTACGCTCCGTCGGGCACAGCTGATGGCGGTGAGTGGGAATAATAGTGGTGGAGGTGCTTCGCTGGTCCAAGAATACGGGGTATATTTTGATACAGCGACACCAAATACCTATGTCATGTTTCATGATCTAGATGCAGATGGTAAATGGGACGGAGGTATCGTCGATAAACAAATAGGTCCGCTCGGCACCATTGATAAACGATTCAGTATTCGTGGGATTACTAATGGTGCTGGTACGCCACTCAATCCAACGAATTCCGGCTACAGCATTACCTTCATTCGTCCCAACTTTGATGCCCACTTCAGTGGCGATACGATTGATAATCCGGTGTATATTGATATTGCTCAAGTCAACGCCGGCGGAACAGATACGAGTGCAGGAGCCGTGCGGCGTGTTGAAGTTGGTGCAACCGGACAGATTTCTGTCACAAGTTATTAACTATGTCTCTCCATACTCGTACGTATACAGTATCAAAATCAGTGGTAGCAACTGCTGGTTTTACCATTGTCGAAATGATGGTATCGCTCGCTCTCTTTACGATTGTTATGACAATCGCAACGGGTTCGTTTCTTTCACTAATTGGTGGCAGTAGTCAATTGCGGGGGGAACAAACTGTGATGACAAGTTTAAACTTTGCACTCGATAGTATGACGCGCGATATTCGAACCGGAACACGATATTACTGCGGAAGTCCAAGTGATATTGAAGATATTAACAATGGTGGCGGTGGTAATGATTTGACGAGTACAAAAGATTGCACCACTGGTTCTGATCGATTTTCATTTGTTGAGTCAGGCAACAGTCTCTCGGGTACTATAAATGGAACTGATGGTGCTCGTATTACATACTATGCAAAAGATAATGGCGGTGGCACAAAAACCCTCATGCGTTTAGTGGGGTATGATCAAAATGCAGCCGAGCCGGTATTGTCTTCTGGGTTGGATGTCACATATATCAAATTTTTTGTGTCCGGGTCTAACTCGCTCGCCTCAGGTGGTCTCAAACAACCAACGGTTACGATTGTGATTGATGCCAAGGATCCTGATGATAGTACCGGCAAGGTGTATACTCTTGAGACTACTGTAACGCAGCGCGAACTTGATCTATGAAAAAAAATACTCGATTACACGATGGCTTTACATTGGTTGAAGTATTGGTGGCAATTACTCTGTTACTGATGGTGATTGTCGGACCATTGCAAATTATTGCGCGAACTAACAACAGTACGGCATTTGCGTCAGAACAAATGACTGCGTGGTTTTTGGCACAAGAAGGATTGGAATTAGTACAGCAGGCGCGAGATGGATACTTGTTGAATTATTTTAATAACACGACTACGCATCCGTGGACAGACTTCGTCGATCCTTCAGGACAGTATGGTCCTTGTTTTAAGTCGACAGGCTGTGGTTTGTTTGTTAATAACGATGGATCTGTTGCGGTGACTGATTGTGGTGTATTCAGTTGCCAGCTCTTTCAGAGTACTGCAAATACCCCTGCGACTCGCCGTGCGAGCTATATACATGTGTTAGCGAGTGGTAGTAATCCCGCCCAAAGTACTCAGTCGAAATTTACGCGAGTTGTTACACTGAAAGAAACAGGGAGTGGGCGAGAGGTTGCTGCCACTTCGACCGTCACCTGGCGAACAGGGTCATTGATCGCGGGTCAAAAAGTTGAAACGGCCACCTTCCTTTTTAATATTTATGACAAACCGTAATTATCTACAACGTACACAGGCGGGCATTGCGCTCCTTATGACTATTATTGTCCTGGGAGTGGTGCTTTCCGTGACGCTCGCTATTGTTGAACTCAGTTTGCAGCATTTGGCATTGTCGGTAGATTCGAAAGATTCTGAAATCGCGTTCCATGCTGCAAATGCGGGACTTGAATGTGCTCGGTACATGCGCCGCAGCGCGACGTCGTCACCACAGTTTGAAACAGGATTAAGTACTATTACGCCATCTTGTTTTGGTACAACGACACCAAGTTTTTCTAAAAGAGCACTCATTGTTTCGTCGTCGTCGCCCAATGCTATTGCAACCATGTATCGGTATAAGGCTAACATTGCGTCGAATAATAATCGTTGTAGTGCAATTGATATGTTAGTGATGGTAGTCAGTAGTAGTTCGCCAGAGTCGCTTGTGGTGACGGGGCCGGGGGGTAGTGATTTGAGTTTGGTATTCCCTGGGTATGGACCAACAACGAAGACATGTGATCCTGGTGCGTCGTGTACATTGGTGTCGGTGTCGGGGTATAATGCGCTCTGTAACGGTATTACCGCTGACGGTGTGCTAAAACGACAAGTTCTGCTAGAATTCTAGGCATGACGTCACCAGCGGTAGAGAAAAAACGCTTACTTGAGTTGCGGAAACTCGTAGCGCATCATCGAAAGCAGTATTATGAACTTGATGAACCGGTCATTACTGACGAGGTGTACGATTCTCTTGCTCGTGAACTGGCAGAACTAGAAGAAAAGATAGAAGGAAAAGCTAGTATTGTTACAACCGCAATTGGCGGTGCGCCACGCGCCGCATTTTCTAAAGTGATTCATGCTGTCCCGCAGTGGTCGTTTGATAACGTATTTACGCAGGAAGAATTGCAAGAATGGGAGGCTCGATTGTATCGTCAGATTGCAGAGGCGGATGTGGTAGTGCCTGCAGTCACCTATGTTGCCGAGCATAAAATTGATGGGCTCAAACTGGTGTTAACTTACGAAGCGGGAATACTCGTGCAAGCGGTCACACGCGGCGATGGTGCCGTAGGTGAAGATGTGACCCACACCGCTCGAACTATTAGAGATATTCCGGCACAATTGCACGCGGCGGTTGATTTGATTTGTGTGGGTGAAGTGTGGCTTGCTGGTAAAGAATTGGAACGGATTAACGCTGAACGTGCTATTGCCGGCGAAGCTTTGTTTGCAAATCCTCGCAATGCCGCTGCGGGGTCGCTCCGTCAGCTCGATCCGGCTGTGTCGGCGTCACGTAACCTCTCGATGTTTTGCTACGATATTGATGCATTTAATCCGCGTGGGACAAAACTCCCCGTGCCGACGACGCAGTTTGAAGAGCTTGCGCTTCTCCGTACGCTCGGACTTGTGGTGAATCCTCATGCAAAGCAGTGTAAAACAATCGCAGAGATTCAAACGTTTTACGAGCAGTGGCAAACCAAGCGGCATGATTTGTCCTACGGTATAGATGGGGTCGTGATAAAAGTTAATCCGGTTGCGGTGCAAACCCTCGTTGGCTATACGGCAAAAGCGCCGCGCTTTGGTATTGCGTATAAATTCCCGGCAGAACAAGTGACGACGGTGGTTGAGGGTATTGAACTCCAGGTTGGGCGAACGGGTGTTGTGACGCCGGTTGCACATTTGCGACCTGTATTGATTGCTGGTTCAACCGTTGCGCGCGCAACGCTGCATAATGAGGATCAAATTGCACGACTTGATATTCGGATAGGAGACACCATTATCTTGCAAAAGGCCGGTGATGTTATTCCGGAAGTGGTTGCGGTGGTAAAGGAGCTACGACCGACTGGTGCAAAGCCCTACCGCTTTCCGAAAACCGTCGTTGGTTGTGGTGGAGATGGTCGCATTGAGCGCATTCCGGGTGAAGCGGCGTACCGTTGCGTAGTCCTGGAATCGGACCATCTCCACCGGCAGCGTTTGTATTATTTCGTAGGGAAGGCTGGCCTCAATATTGATGGTGTTGGACCAAAGATTATTGATCAGCTCCTTGATGCGGGACTCATTACTGAGAGTTACGATTTGTTTACGCTTACGGTTGACGACCTCAAAGAGTTACCCGGTTTCAAAATCAAAGCTGCCGAAAATGTAGTGAACGCAGTTGCCGCTGCGCGTACCCAACCGCTCTATCGGCTCCTTACGGCACTCGGCATTGAACAGGTGGGTGAAGAAACCGCTCGCTTGGTCGTACGACATTTTGGCACACTCGCAGCCCTTGAACAGGCATCGGTTGCAGATCTGGCTGCAATTCATGGGGTGGGGGACGTAGTTGCTACTTCGCTCCATTCCTGGCTCCACAACACGCTCCATAAAAAAATGTTGGCGAAGTTGCTCGTACATATCACGCTCGATGAGGCACCCGAGGTGGTTAAAAACACCGCTCTCTCGGGCAAGACAGTTGTGCTCACCGGAACTCTTGAAACGCTCACTCGCGATGAAGCAAAAGATTTGATTCGTCTCTCGGGCGGTACGGTTGCGAGTAGTGTCTCAAAAAAAACTGATTATGTGGTGATGGGGAGTAAGGCTGGCAGTAAAGCCGACGCTGCCGCTGCACTCGGTGTAGCTGTGTTATCCGAAGCTGAATTTAAAGCTCTCGTAGCGTAATGCACGGGGTTCTGGTATTATTCGATTTATTATGACAAAAGAAGATATCTTACACCTAGGACGGTTATCACGAATTGCCTTGTCGGAGGCGGAAGTTGATGCGTTTACTGCGTCGATTGACTCTATTTTGGAATACGTGAGCGTGGTTCAAACGATGGCTGGTGAGCATGCCGAGACCGGGCCACAGGTTGGAGTTCGCTATAACGTCCTTCGTCCTGATGCTATTACAAACGAACCAGGTACGGCCGCACCAGAACTCCTCGAGGCGATGCCGAAACGAGAGGGGCGATTTTTGGTAGTAAAGAAGATTTTAAATCCCTCTGAATAATCTATGACAATTTCTGAACTTCGCGCCGCGTATATTGCTGGAACACTCACTCCGACACAAGTGGTGGCAGACACATTTGCATTGATTAAAAAACAGGATCCTGACATCCATGCGTTTTTGGCAGTCTATGAAGACGAAGCAATGGCGGCGGCCAAGGTCGCAACTGATCGCTATGCGACAGAAGGTGCAAGTGCCCCAGCACTCCTCGGTGTACCAGTTGCAGTCAAAAATAATATTTTGGTTAAAGGTAAGCCAGCAACTGCGGCATCAAAGATTCTCGAAAACTATATTGCGTCATATGATGCTACTGTCGTCACTCGACTCAAAGACGCTGGTGCGATTATTGTTGGTGCGACAAATATGGATGAATTTGCGATGGGCGGTTCAACCGAACACTCTGCCTTTGGTCCAACAAAAAATCCGGTAGATGTGACGCGTGTGCCAGGTGGTTCGTCCGGCGGCTCCGCAGCTGCGGTCGCCATGGGTGCGGTACCGGTTGCAATTGGTACTGATACGGGCGGGTCAGTGCGTCAGCCCGCGAGTTACTGTGGGGTAGTGGGATTCAAGCCGACGTATGGTGCGGTGTCTCGGTATGGACTGATTGCGATGGGGTCATCGCTTGACCAGGCTGGGCCACTGACACTCACTACAGCTGATGCTGAACTCGTACACAATGTCATGGCGGGTCTTGATATGGCGGACGCAACAACTATTGCGCCTGATACGTACCCGAATGTACCAGTGAAAGCACAGTACACAATCGGCGTGCCGCGGGCTTTCCTCGCGAGTGGTATTGATGCAGATGTGCTCGCTCGCTTTGAAGCACAGCTCGAGTCGCTCAAGGCTCTCGGTCATACAATTGTCGATATTGAACTTCCTATGTTTGAGGCTGGACTCGCTGCGTACTACATTGTGATGCCGGCTGAAGTGTCTTCGAACCTTGCTCGGTTTGATGGTATTCGGTACGGTTTGTCTGAACCAGGAGCGGACTTACTCGCGGTCTACGAAAACAGTCGAGCGGCTGGATTTGGTGCCGAAGTAAAACGCCGCATCCTTCTCGGTACATACGTACTTTCGTCTGGTTACTATGATGCCTACTACGGTAAAGCCGAACTCGTTCGTACGAAAATGCGAGAGGAGCTTGATAGGGTATTTAAAAATGTCGATATTATCGCGACCCCAACGGCACCTACGCCCGCCTTTGTGCTTGGAGAACAGGAGGATCCAATTTCTATGTATCGTCAGGATATCTTTACGGTGCCGGTGAATTTGACTGGCGTTCCGGCTCTTTCGCTCCCGATGGGAACTGTGGAGCGAGGCGATAAAGCGCTTCCGGTTGGGATACAATATATAGGACCACACAGTGGTGACGCCCGGTTGTTTGATCTCGGCAAACGAAGTTACGACACCACTCGTCCTGCTGCGTAAAT
>Ga0228698_1000926_pt1 | contig 16656 bp, 10 predicted proteins | sample McNCre117_Aug_MG_FD_178015 | JGI IMG/M metagenome (GOLD analysis project Ga0228698, IMG submission 178015) | Freshwater microbial communities from McNutts Creek, Athens, Georgia, United States - 1-17_Aug_MG | ecosystem: Environmental > Aquatic > Freshwater > Creek | place: USA: Georgia...
CCGCTGGAGTGCGGGGTACTTTACCAATCTGGACTACAACGGAACGCTGACCGGCGGGGCAGGGGTGGTGAACATCGGCTCTGGTCAGTTCTACAAGGATGCCAGTGGCAACGTGACAGTGGGCAGTGTCAACACCTACAGTCTGATGACGGTAGAAGGCGCAGCCGGTGCCGTGACCGGTAATGCTCAGAAGTTCTTGCTCTCCTTGGTGGACACGGCAGCTGTGGCATCCGGTGTGGGTGGTGGCATTGTCTTCTTTGGCAATTACACCGGTACCACCAAGATAGGCTTTGCAGGTGTGCAAGGCATCAAGGAAAACGCCACGGCAGGGGACACTGCAGGCGCACTCATTTTGACCACCCGTGTCAATGGTGCCAACCTGGCAGAAGTCGCTCGCTACAGCTCGGCAGGTCACCACCTGCCCAAGACGACGGCAGCTCAAGACCAAGGCAGCAGTTCACTGCGTTGGAACAACCAGTACGCAGTGAACGTAGACTATTCCGGCACCCTCACGGGCACAACGGGTGTGGTCAACTTTGGCGGTCAAGTGGCTAAGGACGCCAGCGGTCGCTGGCTGGTGGGCTCGACCACTGCACTGCAAACCGACCTGTCAGCGACGGCTACGTCGTTCTTGCAGGTGCAAGGTCTCAACGACTCCACGGCGTCTGCTGCCGTGATGCGCTATTCGGCTGATGCTGTTGGTGCGCACCTCTATCTGACCAAGAGCCGAGGCGCTACGGTGGGCGCAGCAGGACTGGTCAGTGCTGCAGACGTGCTGGGTGAGGTGGGCTTCATGGCCCACGACGGCAGCACGGGTCTGCGGCGGGCGGGCTTCATCCGCGGTGTGGCAGAGCAAACGCCTGCTGCAGGCGATGTGCCGGCAGGTCTGTCGTTCGGTATCAGTTACGCGGCTTCTGGCACGTGGACTGAGAGCTGGCATATGGACTCCTATGGTCGGCTGTATTCGCAGCAGGCTGCGCCGCGTGTGATCAACACAGCAGGCGGAGGTACAGCAGGTGCAGTCAACCTGATCCATCTGGAGACGGTGCGTGCCAATACGTGGTCAGGCCTGACGGCTGTCACGCACAGCACCACCGCTTCTCTGGGTCCAACCATTGCACTGGCTCGCACTCGCGGTGCCGCCGTGGGTGACGTGACAGCCGTCCAGTCTGGTGACACGCTGGGCGGCGTCAACTGGGCGGGTGCAGACGGCACCAACATTCGTGCGGTAGCGGCTGAAATCACGGCAGTAGCAGCAGCTGCGCCTGCAACGGGCAGCTTGCCTGGCAAGCTCTACGTTTCCACCACTGCGGTGGGCGGTACGTCTCCGACACGCCGAGCTTACTGGGATGAAGTTGGAACCTACTTGCCTACCGCTACGACGACGTATGACATCGGCAGCACCACGGCACGTTGGAAGGGCGTCTACGCGGCAGCAGGTGACTATTCTGGCAACATGGCCATTGGCGCCAATCTCACAGTGGCCGGCACTGCCACCATCACCGGTGCTGTCACGTTGACAGCCGGCTTGTCCATGACGCAGGTCAAGGATGAAAACGGCACTTACTTGACTGACGATACGGTCAAGAACAACTTGCTGAGCGCACCCCGTTGGGGCTCGTCGCTGGATGGCTGGAACCCTTACGGGATCCAAGGCACCAACTCGACCGCTTGGGTCACCATGCCCAATGGCGAGCAAGGCCTGGTCTGGCAAGGCGATTCCATCGTCGGTAACCTCAACTGGTTTGCAGGGCCGTACAGCGCTCCAGTGGCGATCAAAAACGACCGCACGTATCGCCTGTTGATCCCTGTACGGCGCACCAGCGCCAACACGGACAGTCAGATCCTGTATGTGGGTGCAACGCCTGCAGGTGGGGTGGTGGATACGCTCAACACGTCTGTTACCAACGTCAACGGGTATTTTGCCACCCTGCAGCTGTCGAGCATGGCACAAAACAAGTGGTACCTGGTGGAAGCCTACATCTACCCGGCAGGGGTGACCGGGCTGACACAGACGGGCGCCATTTACGACATGGACACTGGCGCTCGTGTGGGTAACCTCAGCGCAGTGGACTTCAGCTGGGATGCGGCAGCGACGGTCTTCCGTCTGCGCTCGGGTCTGTATCGCTCGTCTGCAGCCACCCAAATCTGCACGGTGCAGTGGGGCAAGCCTCGATTTGAGATGATGGATGGGGCAGAGTCTGATCCGACCATGCTCTTTGCCAACCAAGGGGGCTCGGGTAACAACCTGGGTCTGGTGGGCACCAATGTGACCATTCGAGGTAACAAAATCTTGAAGACGGGTGGCGTGACCAACACGTGGGATGCAGGTGCTTACTCCAAGGTGGGTTACACCAATGGCTGTTACTTGCGCATGCGCGTGAGCAGCATCTCCAACTTGGTCATCTTTGGTCTGAACAGCGATCCGGCAACGGACGCCAATTACACAGGCATCGACTACTCGTTCTACATCGTGGGGACCAGCTCGCTCAACATCCGTGAGTCGGGCGCCGCCATTGACGCCGTCGCCACCGTGGCGGTGGGTGACATCCTCACGATCATCTACGACGGTGACACGATCGTCTATCAGCTCAACGGCACCGTGCTGCGCACCACGGCGGCACGGATCACTGTACCGCTGTACTTTGACTGCAGTTTATACACGCTCAACCAGTCCTTTGTGGAGGATGTTGAGTTTGGACCGCTGAACTCGATCAACAACGCCAACAACATGTTGGAAGATCTCTTTGATTTGCCCACGGCTGAGAACAACATTCAGTACGTGGGATCCAGCTATGAGGCGGTCAACATGGCCTGTGTGGCCGATGTGGCCGGCAGTCTGGCGGGTAAGTATGTGCGGCTGTATGGTGCTGCAGGCACCAGCACACAGCTCAACCCGGCGGTGGCTGAACAGATCATCGATGTGTGGTTCCAAGTCTCTGGCAGCGGCACTCAGCCTGCCTCTGGCGCCAGCCGTTGGATCCAAGTCAACATTGCCACAAATGCTACGGCCGCGGCTGTGGCGACGGCCATTGCCGACACGCTGCTGGCGGATGCAGCGTTCCAGACGACAGGCACCGACGGTGCAGGTAACGCAGTGGTGGTGGCGGCTACTCCAGCCAACCATACGGCAGCCACGGCGGGCACCAGTGGTTTCACGGTCACCATCCTGACCAACGGCTCTGGCACGCTCACCGGCACCAACTTGTACGCCGGCGGTGCTCTGGCGCCCAACGGGCTGGTGTATGGCGTCCCGTACAACGCCACGTCAGTGATCACCATCGATCCTGACACGGGGGCCACCACCACGTTTGGCAACTTGGCTGGTAGCAGCAAATACATCGGCATGGCGTTGGCGCGTGACGGTAAGTTCTACTGCCCACCTGCAGGTGCAGGGGCGGTGCTGGTGATTGATCCGGCTAACAACACGACGTACAACATCGGCTCCGCACTGGGCCCGTACCGTGGATGCGCATTGGCACCCAACGGCAAGATCTATTGCGTCTCGCTCACCACGGGTAACATCTTGGTGATTGATCCGGCGACTCAGACCGTGAGCACGCTGGGCAGTGGTCTTGGATCCTACTACGGCATCGTCAACGGCATGGATGGCAAGCTCTACGGCGTGCCGTACGATGCTACCGCAGTGCTGTGCATCGATCCGATGACCAACACCTACAGCACGTTTGGCAACGTGACTGGTACAGGCAAGTATTTGTCAGCGGTCACGGCTCAAAATGGCAAGATCTACTGCATCCCATACGGCGCACTGACGGTGACGGTGATCGATCCAGTCACCAAGACGGTCAGCTCGTTTGGTAACCTCACAGGCTCTGCCAAATGGGGGTCTGGTCGACTGGGACCCAACGGCAAGATCTACTGCATGCCGCGCTCAGCCACCACCATTTTGGTGATTGATCCGGAACAAAACACCACGACCACGTTGGGCAACTTTGCCAACTCGGATAAGTGGATTGGAACGGTGCTGGCACCCAACGGCAAACTCATTGGCTTGCCATTCAACGCGCTGTGTCCGATAGCCATTGGTGGAGGCGTCACAGCCTTCCCGGCATGGTACCTGTCGGCACACTACAACAACAGCTGATCCATTCAGCGGCATAAAGCGGGCTGAGGGACTACGTCACAGTAGTCCCTCAGCCTGACCTTTTGCTTATGACCCTTAGAGTGATGCGTCTGACTCTACCTATCTATACCTCTCACAAATTCGATTGAAAGGCAACTTGCCATGTCCAAATTCTCATTCAACCAAGCCGGTTGGGAGGCTTACCAAACTGCGCTGGAGGTCCTCTCAGCCACGGTGGGTGCCGCCTACCAGATCGATGCCAACAAACACTGGTTGCCCGTCACCAACGGCACACAGAACGCCGGCAGTGCAACGGCGCGCTTTGGTACTGGGTATTTTACCCAAGTGGATGCCAGTGGCGCTGTGGCGGGTAGTGGCATCCTGAGCATGACCAATACCGACACAGGCGCGACCTCTGATGGCCGAGTCTACGCCAGTAACGGCACCAACAAGATCGGCATGATTGCGCGCTCTGCGCTCAACAGCTCCAACAGTGTAGCCGGCGTGGCCGACATGCTCTACTACACTGACGCCACGGTGATGAGCTGGTTTTGGGGCAGCAACGTGCGCATGCGGGCCAACTCCAACGTGCTCAGCATGGGGACGGTGGACGGTATCACCGGTACAACAGGGAGCTCACTGCTCACCGGTGCTTGGGCACCGCCGACTGACACGTCAGGTGCTGCGCTCAACGACAAGGTTGGTGGCGCCCTGGTGTTGGCAGGTGGTCCAGGTACAGGCTTGGGAGCAGGGGGTAACCTGTACTTCAGCTACTATCCTGCAGGCACGACAGGTAACGTGCAAGGCTCGCGCATCAACGTCTTCCATGTGGATGGGACAGGGATCTTGCCCGAGCTGAACTCGACCTACAACCTTGGAAGCGCCAGCTTCCGAATGGCCAACATCTACGGCTTCAATGTTGATTTTAGCAACAACGTCACCATCGGCTCTGGCGTGATGGACATCCACAGCGGTTCGCTCTACAAAACCGCTGCTGGACGATTTGGTTTTTTCACCACCGCACCCGTGGTGGACTTGCAAGTGGGTGGCGGTTCGACCTATCGAGAAATGCGCTTCTTGCGCAACGTCGACGGCGTGACAGGCCAAGCCCTGGTGATGTACAAATCACGCGGCACGGAATCTGCACCCACCGCTGTGCTGTCCGGAGACAGCTTTGGCTCCATTATCGCAGGTGGTTACGATTCGACCGGCACGGCTGGTTATCGATCGTCTGTGTCAATCGGCTTTACCGCTGCTGCTGCTGCAACAGGAGGCATCCTGCCCGGTCGCCTGTACTTTGGCGTGCAGCCTGCATCGCCGGCGGCAGCTGGCATCATCAACTACATGACTATTGGTGAAGCTGAAGTCAGGCCGGTGCTGACCAACGTCACCAGTCTGGGCACCAGCGCCGTGCGCTGGAGTGTCGCCTACACCACCAACCTGGACGTGAGTGGTACGCTGGTGGCAGGCACCGGCACCTGGGCAGTGGGGACGACTCAACTGGTCAAGGACGCCTCTGGCAACTTTGGTTTTGGTACGTCCACGCCGGGCAGCAAGATCCACCTGGCAGCGTCGGCAGCCAGCGTACAATACCTGCTGACCCTTGAAAATGATTCAGGTGCTGCAGGTGCTGCGACTGACGTCGGCATTGTCTTCAAGACACACAACGGCACGGCGTCCGTCACTCAAGGTTACCTGTTCCAGACCAACAGTCTGTGGACGACCGGGGCTTATGGCGCTAATGCTTTGGTGCTTAGTGGGGTCGGCTCTGGCGGCGTGCGCATCTTTGCTGAAGGTGCTGCTGCAACTGTCAACACCTATGCCGGCGGCAACACAGGCGCCAACTTGGTGAGCACGGCTCAGAGCACCGGCCTGACCATCAACAACACTCAAAACTTCACGGCCGGCAACATGACGGCCTACATGAAGACGTACAGTGTGGGGCCTGCTACCAATGTCCCCATTGAGCTGACCAAGGGCGTCAGCACGCTGACGCAAGGCATAGCCTACCGTGTCCGGCTGACCACTCAAGGCACGTCGACCATCACAGGGTCCACCTACTTGATCAGCTGGAACGGTACAGCGTGGGTGGCCTCACAGGTGAGCGCCAATACCGGGTCTACCACCAACCATCCGCAATTGTCGGTGAGCGGTACAACGGTCAACATCTTCCACAGTCATGCGTCGGGCAGCTATGTGGTGTTGGCCTACATTGAGTCGCTGTCGATTGGCGGTACAGGCCCCAGCGGTAACGGTTTGTGGGGCGCTGACTCGTTCTTCTCCTACGAGCAGAACTCCGGCAACATGGTGTCCAGTGTCAACTGGCTCAACTCTGGCAAAACGGTGTTGGGTGCGACCAACATCACGCCGGTCAACACCTTGCATGTAGAAACAGCTGGTGTGGCCGGTATGGCCACCGCCATGAGCCTCGGTGCAACCGGTAACGGTGCAGCTGGTCGCGGTGTGGGTATGGTGTTCAATGCGCCTGGCTCCACCAGTGAAGTGGCAAGCGTTCGACTGGATGCGTATCAAGAAGGCGCAACAGCCGCTGCTCAAGCAGCCGCTTTTGCCATCAGCGTGGCAGATTCCGCAGCGGGTGTGATGACGGAGCGCATCCGTTGGAACAAGACGGGTGAGACGGTTCTGGGTAACGGTGAAGCGGTGGCTGCGCCTGTGTCGGCGACGCTGCGAGGCACTGACGGCTTAGGCACGGACATTGCTGGCGCTAACCTGACCATTCGTCCTGGACGAGGCACAGGTCTGGGTGCTGGCGGCGTGGTCAACATTCAAGTGGCTGCTGCGGGCGGTGCTACTGGCAGTGCGCTCAATGCGCTCGCCACCGTCGCTCAGTGGAACCAGTACGGCATCTTAGGCATCGGTGTAGCGCCGCATACTGGCTGGTACAAAACGGCCAACCTGATCGACTTCCGAGGAGGCCGAGGGGCTGTAGGCATTGCTTCAGGTGGCAGTGTGGACGCCACCTTCTTGTCAGCCAATGCCGTAGCGGCCACCAACGACTTAGGTGTCACGGCGTGGTCGTTTGCCAATACGGGGCAAGCTGCTGCTCTGGAGCTGCGCTCAGGCTTCCGTTTTAACTACGCGGCCAGTGGCACAGGTGGCACGGCCATCACGTGGACAAATCTGGGACTGTGGACAACCACAGGTCTGTCCAGCAACACCAACATCAATCCCGGTGCAACGGCATCGTACAGTCTGGGCACCAGCGCACTGCGCTGGAACGCGCTCTATGGCACGACGGCCAATCTAGATTCTACGGCAGCGGGTGTCACCGTCAGTGACACAGCAGGTCGCCTGATTTTGGCGGGCGGCACCACCACGGCAGATGGTGCTTCAGTCGTGTTGCGTGGCAGCACCAATGCATCTGTGCCAGGTCAATTAGAGCTCTGGTCATGGGGCACGTCTGGCGCTCAGCGCTGGACGGTGGGCGGTAGCACCAATACGGGCCACTTCTTCCCGGTCACATCCTCCACGTACGACATCGGTACCTCGGCACTGCATGTGCGTGCCATCTACGCAGATGTCTATCCGGACAATCCGAGCAAAAACTATGTCAAGTGGGCGACGACCGTGGACGTTGCTCCCAGCACTTACACGACGGGTGCGACCTCGGTCTTGACGGGCTATGCCAATACGACCACGGTGGCTCTGACCACTACAGCTGGCGGCATGTCGGTGACCACGCCGGCCAATGGCACGGCAGGTGTGAAAGTGGGCGCTGCTGTCTCGGTGGCTACCGTCAACGCCCCAGCCAATAGCAAGATCTATTCGATCGGTTCGTCAACGGTGATGACCTTCACGGACATCACAGGCTGGACGCTGGCCACAACGGCCATCACGGGCACGGGCACGACTGCAACAGCGACTTTTGCAGCGCAGACGGCGCCGCCGTATTCTTTCGGCAGCACCATTTATATCAGTGGGGCCACGCCCAGCACCTACAACGGTGCGTTCACTGTCACGGCTGTCACTAGCACGTCAGTGTCATGGGCCAGTGCCGAAACTGTGACAGCCACAGTGCAGGGCAGCATCACCAACATGGTGACGACAGCCATCACAGGCACAGGTACTGCGGCTACGGCCACTTTTGCGGCGCGCACTTATGCACCGTTTGCCGTGGGTGCCAGCATCACCATCAGTGGCGCAACACCCGCGACCTACAACGGGACATTCACCGTCACTGCGTGCACGACGACCTCGGTGAGTTGGGCCAGTACAGAGACGGTGACAGCCACCGTACAAGGCTACGTACAGTCGTCAATCACGGCAGGTACGGCCGTCAACCACACCTTTACACAAACTATCGCGGCGTTCACGCCCGATGGTACCGCCGCTACCGTTGGCGATCGTGTCTTGGTCAAGGACATGACCACCATCGGCGGATTGACCACAGACGGCAGGTACACTGGCGTCTACACAGTCACGACTGTGGGCAGCACCACCGTGGCTTGGGTGCTGACACGCGCGTCCGACTCCGACACCATTGCAGAGCTGGCCGGTGCAACCTACGTGGTGCTGGCAGGTACTGCCAACGGCGGCAAGTCCTTCCGTTCATACGCCAAGAGCACGGACACGCTGGACACCACACCGATCGTGTGGAACAAGCTGATTGATCAATTGGCCTCACTGCGCGGCCCACTGCCAGTCACGGCCACGGGTGTCGATATTGCGACTGACACCAAGACTGTGTGGCTCACAGGTGGTAACGTGGCTGCGTTTGCAGCCAGCAGCATTGGCCGCATGACGGTGACTGCGACCTCTGCCTCCACCTACACGACGGCTGCATCGCTCTACATTGCCGGCACGCCCATCGCATCGACCAATGTCACAATGTCAACGGTGTACTCGTTGCAGGTGGCACAAGGCATGAGTTATTTTGCCTATGGCGGCAATAATGGCGGCAGCATTCAAGCAGCAGGGTTGAGCGCGTCGTATGGCGTGGTGGGTGCAGCTCCCACGCTGACGGGCGCTGTCAACGTGGTCATGGGTACAGCCGCTTCAGCCACGTGGCTGATCAGCGGTACGTCTAACGGCTCGTTCCGAGGCGGCATTCAGCTGCTTGATGCTGGTGGCGTCATGCGCCTGTACAGTAACACCACCACAGGTGTGGCTGTGTCAGGTAACGACATCACGCCGTTTGCTACAGGCAATGGTAACATCGGCACATCTGTTCTTCGTTTTGCTGGCCTCTACGGTAACGTGGCCGACATTGCCGGCAACATCAAGACCACGGGTGCTACCGGGGTCATTGGCTACGGTACTGGCTCTGGTGGTCCTGTCACGCAGCTGACCAGCAAGGCCACCGGTGTCACCAACAACAAGGGCAGTGGTCTCATCACCACGGCAGCAGATGCTTTGGCCGCTGGTGCGGCGGTGGCATTTACGTTCACCAACAGCACCATTGCTTCGACGGCGGACAGCGTGATCATTCACCGCCAGTCAGGCGGTACAGCTGGTGCCTACAACGTCTGGGTGGATTCTGTGGCTGCGGGCTCTTGTGTGATCTACCTCAAGAACATCAGCGGCGCGAGTCTGTCTGAGGCGGTCGTCTTGAGCTTCAAGGTGATCGCTGGCGCTAACGCCTAAATCCAACACGGCATAATGTCCCTCTACCCGCTCTCGACTTGAGGACGGGTAGAGGGGCAGCTATGCTGCTCACCAGCGCAGACTGGGAGGTAGAACGTCTTGATGGCTCAGCATGGCGGCTGAGACCTTCTTGGCGCTGTTGAATTCTTGTTCAGTGCAAGGCACACAGCTGGAGATCTCGCGCTTGGACGGGTCGTACGAGGTGGCCGTATTGCCTGTGACTGAGAGCATGAACTTGTAATAGCCCGGTGCGCACAGCGTATTGACATCCCAGTAGATGCCTTCTTTGTTGTTGTGAGTGAGGTAACCGACAGCTTGCGAGACCATGTCTCGCTTGGTGCCGTTGTACTTGGGGCTGTAGACGATCTCTTTGATAAAGAGCTTGCCGATCTGTTTGGGCTTGTAGCCCACCGTCTCAGGGCTGTACGAGACCAGCCAGACTTCACCGGACTCTTCAGCATGGGGCACCAGCTTCTTATCTGGGATGACGCGGTGCTCATAGTCCAGCCGGCTGATCGTGTAGCCGCCTCGGAAGGTCTCGTTATCATCAGACACATAGGTGTCCAAGAAATCAATCTCGGCACGTCCATAGCCTTGGATACATCCGACAATGGTGTCGGCACACGTGACGCGTGCGGCTGTGAAGTTTTCTTTCTCACCCGCTGAAGGCGGCATGCGCGGCGTGAACTCTTTGGGTGTGTTCTTGTCGATGTGCAGCGTGAAGGGCAGAGGCTGATCCTTGGCGGCTTGCACCGTCAGGTTCTTTTGCGCTTCTTTGGACTGGATGCTGACCCAATGGTCAATGAGGTCACGATCAGTGGGCATGGGTTACTCTCTACGGTTAGATGAATTGGGAGTCAAAAAATGAAAAGAAAAGAGGCTCTACAAGAGAGCCTCCTGCGCACTACCGGTAGATCACCAATAGTTGCGATAGCCGTGATACCACGACCGGATGAAGTTCATAAACGCCACGCTGAAGCGACCTTCAGGCCGGTAGCTGAGGTCTTGCAGACCGCGCACATCGGTGATGATGCGTGCGGCTTGTTGGCCGTCCAGCGTGAGCTGATAGATCTCACGCGGCGTGAGCATGGCGATGCCAGGCACAATAATCACATTGCACATGTGGTCATTGAACACGGCATCGATGTACTGAACCAAGCGGTGAGTTGCTTGGTTAGACAAACCAAAGCGATGAGCTTGGTCAACATAGCTCTCACGCAGCGGCTGGCTGTCGGCGACGAGGAACATAGGGTTCTCCTGTGGGGGTTGAGGAATCAGACTTCAGCAAAGTACTTGTGAAAGTCGGTCGGGCGAATGACTTCCACGTGAGCGCCGCGTTGCACGGCGTAATCGATCCCGGGCTGGATGGGATGGTGGCCTTGGTAGTGGAGGATGCCGCCGGTTTGCAAGATCAACTGCCGGCCTGCGTCAGTGGTCTCCACGTCGGAGATGAGCCCACCCCACAAGCCCGATCCGGTATGCGAGGGGTGGATGACTTGCTTGGCATGGCGCCCATGCCAATAGTCGTTCTTGATGCAGGTGTGCTCAAGGAGATAGTCAACCAGGTATTGCAGTCGCATCTCCTTGTCGCCCTCCAAACGGACCACGTCCGTGATCTCCATGGCAGGCACCAAGGCAGCACCGGTGCCAGGCAGCGGCGTGGACCAGTGGGTGATGTCGGCATGTTTGGAGCCGAAGAAGATTTCCGTACAGACGCCTGCGCGTCTGTTCTCGAAATACGCACGCGTGTTGAGTGCACTGCTGCGTCGGATATTGAGGATCAGTTCACTGGGCAGGCGGGGTTGCAAACCTCGCACGACCTGCATCCACCACCAGTTGGAGGTGATCTTGAGGGTTGTGCCGTTGTGAAGAATGGTGGCTTGAGTCATAGGAGTTGGGTGTGATCAAAGAGACACTGGCGGTAGACATGTTGAACGCATACTCCAGTTTACCGGGGCGATAGCGCCCCTTGTCAACGTGTTCAAGCTGAAAGCCGAAGTGGTTGACTAAAATCCTGGAGTAGTCGTGGATGAGTTCTTGCGCTACCGTACAATGGGGACGTTCGCATTCCAGCTGATCAATCATGGTTTTGATCAGCTGAATACCTAAGCCAGTGTTTTGAGCTTGAGGATGCACTCTGATGCACCGCAGCTTAGGCTGCTGGGACTATGCGCATCACTTACAGCCGGACAAAGGCGCACATATTGAGGATACTGGACATGGGAAATCTCCTGGGATGAAATAGTAGGTGGCATAAATGCCCGTGGTTTGATCCACGGGCATTTATGCTGCTGTGAGGCGACCTATGTCGCCTTGCGGGAGAAGTGAGCTTTGCGGAAGGCTTCGCTGTCAACCGTGAAGCCTTGGGCTTGCAGCCCGTTGAAGTACTTCATGATGGCGCTGGCCGACTTGGTGGGCACACCGGCTTTGGTCATCAGCTCAGGCGGCTGAGGGCCGACGGGCGAGTCCACCAGTGTTGAGCGGATCCTGTCACGGATACTCATGCGCAGCTGATGGCCTTGCGCATCGTCCGTGCCGTACAGGTGTGCGGTGATGGCTACGCCACCCAAGCTGAACTCGAAGCTCATGAGCGCAGCGGGCTGTTGGGTGGCGACGCCCCTATTCGAAGCGCTCAACGCGTACGTGCCGGTAGGACACGGCTCAGCCGCCCACGGAAAATTCCCAGCATGCAGAGGCTCTTGCACTGCTTTCTTCTGGCTCCAGTGCTGCTCGGGGTTGGCGGGCTGCACGCGGTCCTTGTTGAACTGAAATGCGCGCTGTGCGGCGGCTTTCTTGCGCTGAGTGATGTTCATGGTGGTGGTGTCAATTAGGGTTACACGCGGCTGAGGGTGATGCCGGTCTGGCCTTGGTATTTGCCCTTGCGGTCTTTGTAGGTGACCTTGGGGCGAGGGCCGCGGTCAAACAGCAGTTGCACCACACCCTCACCAGCATAGAGACGAATGGGCATGGACGTGGTGTTGGCCATCTCGATCACGAGGTTGCCTTCCCAGCCTGGTTCCAGCGGCGTGCACAGCGTGGTCAGCCCCACACGCGCATAGGTGGACTTGGCCACTGCGATGGCGCACACGTCATCGGGCATGCGGAAGTACTCCATCGAGACTGCCAACACCAGGCCGTTGGGAGGTACGAAGATGCTGTCACCCTCGTACTCGATGTAGTCCTTGCTGGTGGTGTTTTTGGGGTCGAGGTAGCGCGCACCGTCTTGCACAGCGGTGGAGATAATCTTGAACTTGCGATCCGGACGGATGTCATAGCCCATGCTCGAGAGGCCATACGAGATAGCCGGCTCGCCGCGCTCGTTTTGTGTCACGCAGTGGTCCACGTACGGCGAGATCATGCCTTTTTCTTTGGCCAGATAGTCGATTTCAAAATCGACCAGTCGACCCTGTCGGTATTGATCGTCATCGATCATGATGACGTCACCAAACTGTGCCATAGGGGAATGCCTTTCTCAGTTGAGTTTCTGGTAGTCATACACGATGTACGACCGTGCATCGGAGTCATAGGCCAAGGCCAGGCCGGGCAGGGAGGTTTGATCGTAGCGACTGGACAAGGTCACGACTTGAGGGTCGGAGCCGTCTTCAAAGCAAAAGCGATAGGTGCTCATCTCCAGGCGCTCTGCGCTCTTGATCTGCTTGCAAAAGCCGTCGTGATGGGCAGCAGCCGATTTCTCGATGAAAGATTCTTCTTCAGCAATGGCCGCATTGGTCTGCACCAGCCGGTCCAGGTGGTGGTCATGCAGGTGAGCAAAGACGTTGGCAATCTGTGAGATTGATACGTCCACCTTCTTGGCGGCCAGGACTTGAGCAATGTCACCTTCCATCTTGACCAGTCCCAGATGGACTTTGAGCGCTTCAAAGTCCATGGACTCGACTACCGTCATGTCGCCATACTGCACGGTGGCCAAGACCTTGCCTGGTATGGTGGCCAGGCCCAACTCAGGGGTGTTAATGACGGCTTGGCAGCGCTCATCGATGTGGATGTAGCGGCCCGTCTCGGGATGCGAGGTTGAGCGGCGACCGTAGCGCTGGTACATGCGAGCCGCGATGCTCAGCAGCAGACTCTGGCTGACGACGTTCAGAAAGAAGTCATCAAAGCCTTGGGCTGCAGCCGCGTCGCTCAAGCTCAGCAGCTGGTCCAGATAGTGGCGGGTGGATTCGGTCATGGGGCTTTCTTGACAAAATGGAGTTGACGCACGCGTTTGTAGACGCTGTAGTGGTATTGGACACCGGTATTGTGATCCAGGATCAAGCGGGACTTGGAGATTTCCTTCCAGTCTTTATCAGCCAGTACGGGCGCCCACGTGTCGGCTTGCCGATCAAAGACATGGCGGTGCACCCAAGTGATGTAGATCTTCTCCACATACTCCATGGCGGCTTTGTAGACTTCAGCACCGCCAATGATCCAGATGTCTTTGCCAGCATGGCGTTTCATGAACGCCTGCAGGTCATGGATCACCTCTACGTTGTCATTGTCGACGTAGAAGTCCTTGTTGCGCGAGAGCACGACGTTGTAGCGCTCTTGCAAAGGCGCAGGTAAGCTGTTCCAGGTTTTGCGCCCCATGATCACAACACTGTTATGTGTGAGTTCTTTGAAGCGCTTGAGGTCGTCACGAATGCGGTAGAGCAGTTGCCCGTCTTTGCCTAACGCACCGTTGAGGGATTGAGCCCAAATGGCTCTGATTTGTCCAGGCATGAAAAGTTCTCCTGAAAAAAGGGGTGTTCACTATGCTATTTGAGCTCAGGGTTTTTTCTTATTGAGGGCATAGAAACATGCCTGCCTCACCAGCCACGAATGGCAGTGAGGCAGGCGCATGTCACGACATCAGAAGTCGCCTTCTGCCGCTTGGAAGCACGTGACACCTTCACGGCGCCACATGGCCACGACCGAGTTGCGGTCTTCAAAGACTGCCACCAGGCGCTTGCGATCCATCGGATCCATAGCTTCGAGCCAGCCCTTCTTCACGACATAGTCGGGCACATGCATCTGGCTGGCCGGGCGCATGCGCAGCGTCTTCTCGGTGAGTTGATCGCGCTTGATGAGCGTGTTGGTCACCAGCCAGTCGATGGTGAGTTGGCGGGCGATGTCACCGCAGCCGGAGAAGAACCAGATGTCAGCACCGCTGGTGAGCAGCCGGTTGAGCGTGTCGATCACCGTGGGGATGGGCTCGTCCTTGTCGCAGGCGAGGAAGAACTGCTCCCACTTGTTGGGCACTTTGAGGTCCAGGATGGGCAGGCGGTGCTGGCAGCTGCGCAGCGTGCCGTCCAGGTCAAAGATGTAGAGTGCGGGCGGTGCGGGCGGCTCGATCATCATGCTGCTTGCTCCTTGGATTGCAGATCGCGCAGGATGTTGTGCACCACGTTCTGGCTCCAATTGACCATGTCGGGCTGGTACTGCTCCAGCTCCGTGAACGGGATCCAGCGCGGACTGGAGATCTCGCTCTGGTTGAAGTTGAGGTCCAGGCCTGTCACGTCGACCTTGATACGGATGGCCAGTTGTGCCACGGGACCAACGCTGGCGTCGTAGCAGCGCGACCACCCCCAAGGCGCGGTGTTGAAGGCCAGCTGCGTGAGCGTGGTCGTGAACGGGATGCCCACTTGCTTTTGCAGCTCACGGGCGATCTCGCGGTAGACCAGCGTGCGCATGGCCCCCATGGCAGACTGGTAGGCCTCGATGCTTTCGATGCGACCACCAAAGCCGCAGGAAAGCTTGCCGGCGTTGTACGGCTCGGCCGTGTCCAGATGCCGGTAGACCAGCAGCTCGCTGTTGTTCTGGACCAGCGAGGTGTGGATGACCAGCTGCAAGAAGCCGTTGGGGTGGTCGCATAGCGCGCGGTCGATGAAGTACAGCGGCACATCGTCCAGCGCGTCGACGGTGTCGCAGTTGAAAAAGTTGTCGTTGAAGTCTTTGTCCTGCAGGCACAGCGCCAGCTTGACAGGACGGTAAACTTTGGCCGACGGGCGTTTGATTTGACGTTCTTCAGTCATACTGAGATTCCTGTTGAAGGGTGGTGAAACAAAAAAGGGATGTCTGGTGAAGACATCCCTGCGGATGAGTGCTACGCTATGGGTAGTGTCACTCGAAGCGCTCGTTGTAGGCCATGACCGCCACCAAGATTCTGACCTGGAGGTCCTGCAAGAGTAGCAGCGCGACCTCGTTGTCCAGATTGGCCTGGTAGATCAGAGCTCGAACTGGTGATAGGCCACGTAAGCCGCCAACAGCTTTTTGGCCAGCTTACGCAGGCCATCGTTCATGACCGAGTCCATCATGTTGCGCTGAAAGATGGGGTGCGCCTTGTTGATCCGCACAGTGTAGGTCGGCTCATGACCGCTGGCGGACGTAGTGACAGACTTGGTCATGAGGTACAGCGACTGAGCGCTGCTGTCGCCATAGCCCGCAATCTGCTTGGTAGAAATTGCTTTATGCGTCGCAATGCAACGCATGGTTTCCGAGGAAGCCGGATTCTGGCTTATGGCACAGCTCTTGAAACGGAAGTACTCCATCACATTGGCTTCGCTCACCGTGAGCAGCTCACTCAGGGAACACATCGATTCGTCACGAGCCACGTTCAGCGGCTCGTGATCAGTGGCACGATCCATCACAAAGTAATCTGTGCTGGACATGGAGAGTTCAGGGAACATGGCGCACAGCGCCACCAGCTCATCCAGGCACAGCAAGAAGTCCGCGTTCTGGCCATAGGTTTGCACCAGCGGCGAGTCTGCATTGAGCCGGTAAGTCTTGGTGGTCGGCGACCAGCTGAGCAGCTCATATTTGGACTGGCAGCCGTCTTTATAGCTGCAGGTATAGACGCTTACCAGCGCGGTTTGAGCGGTCTGCTCAAACGACAGGTCATCGATCTTGTCTTTCAAGATCGTCTTGACCGCGTTCAGGCGAGCAGAGAATTGCGGGACGATGGTGGACAGCAAATGAAAAACGGGCATGGGATG
>Ga0228698_1000927_pt1 | contig 16593 bp, 14 predicted proteins | sample McNCre117_Aug_MG_FD_178015 | JGI IMG/M metagenome (GOLD analysis project Ga0228698, IMG submission 178015) | Freshwater microbial communities from McNutts Creek, Athens, Georgia, United States - 1-17_Aug_MG | ecosystem: Environmental > Aquatic > Freshwater > Creek | place: USA: Georgia...
GCGGCCAGCCACAGCAGGTAGGCCGCACCCGCCCATTTCAGCGCGGCAAACGCGCTGGCCGATGCCACCAGCAAGGCGGCCAGGCCGCCAGCTGCCAGCAGGCTGTGCACCAGGCAGCCCGACACGATGCCGGCGGCCACCACCAGGCCACCGCGCACACCGGTGCGCCAGGTGGTGGTCAGGGTGAGCAGCACATCCACGCCCGGCGTGGCATTGACCACCCCCACCGTGGCGGCAAACAGCAGCAGGTCGTGGGTGCCAAACGGGGCCATTCAGGGCAAGGTGTGGGATGGTGCCGGGGCCGGCTTACCAGGCAATCGCCTGGCCATCGTGGTTGAAGAAGCCGCCGTTGTCGGCCGGCGTGAGGCGCGCCACGCTGGTGCGCAGGTCATGCGCGCTGTGCTGCACGGTCAGGTCGGCACCCGCGCCGCCCATGTCGGTTTGCACCCAGCCCGGGTGAAAAGCCGCGCAGGTGGCCCGCCCGGCCAGGGCCAGCGACACATCCTTGAGCACCGAGTTGAGCGCGGCCTTGGACGCCCGGTACAACCAGCCGCTGCTGGCCGTGCGCGAGCCGATTGAGCCCATGCGCGAGGACAGCACCGCCACCCTGGCGCCCGGCGCCAGGGCATCGGCCACCTGCGGCAGCAGGCGCATGGCCGCCAGCACATTGGTGTGCATGACCTCGTCAAACTCGGCATCGGTGGGTGCCTGCATGGCGTTGTGGCGCGGGCCGTACACGCCGGCCACCAGCCACACCACATCAAAGGCCGCGCCATCGATCTGCCAGGCCAGGCCCGAGCAGCCCACCGCGCTGGCGACATCCAGCCGCAGCGGCTTGGCCCCCAGATCGGCCAGGCGCGCCAGGCCGTCGTCGCCACGCGCCGTGGCCGTGACCTGCAGGCCTTGCTCGCGGTACTGGCGCACCAGCTCCAGGCCGATGCCGCGTGAGGCGCCGATGATCAGGGCTTGCTGCATGGCGGGACTGCTCACAGCATCTCGATGGCCAGGGCCGTGGCTTCGCCACCGCCAATGCACAGCGAGGCCACGCCGCGCTTGAGGCCGCGCTTGCGCAGCGCGCCCAGCAGCGTGACCACGATGCGGGCACCGCTGGCACCGATGGGGTGGCCCAGCGCGCAGGCGCCGCCGTGCACGTTGACGATGTCGTGGGGCAGATCAAAATCGGCCATGGCGGCCATGGTGACGGCGGCAAAGGCCTCGTTCACTTCCCACAGGTTCACGCTCTTGGCGTCCCAGCCCGCCTGGGCCAGGGCCTTGCGGATGGCGCCGGCCGGGGCGGTGGCAAACCACTCGGGGGCCTGCGCGTGCACCGCCTGGGCCGCGATGCGGGCCAAGGGCGTGGCGCCCAGTTGGCGGGCGGTGGATTCACGCATCAGCACCAGGGCGCTGGCGCCATCGGAGATGCTGGACGCGTTGGCCGCGGTGATGGTGCCGTCTTTCTTGAACGCGGGCTTGAGGCCGGCGATCTTGTCGAGCTTGGCCTTGAAGGGTTGCTCGTCGTGGCGGATGACGGTGTCGCCGCCCTTGCCGGGCAGGGTGACCGGGGCCATTTCCCAATCAAAGCTGCCGTCTTCATTGGCGGCCTTGGCGCGGGTGGTAGATGTGATGGCGTACTGGTCTTGCGCCTCGCGGGTGAAGCCGTACTTGGCCACGCATTGCTCGGCAAACACGCCCATGGCCTTGCCGCGCTCGTAGGCGTCTTCCAGGCCGTCCATGGCCATGTGGTCAAACATCTGGGCGGCGCCGTACTTCACACCCTTGCGGGCAAACATCAGGTGCGGCGCGTTGGTCATGCTTTCCATGCCGCCGGCCACCACCACCTTGGCCGAGCCCGCAGCCAGCATGTCGTGGGCAAACATCATGGCGCGCATGCCCGAGCCGCACATCTTGCTGAGCGTGACGGCACCGGCGCTTTGCGGCAGGCCGGCCTTGAGCGTGGCCTGGCGCGCCGGGGCCTGGCCCTGGCCGGCCATCAGGCAGTTGCCCATCAGCACTTCGTCCACGGCATCACCGCTCACGCCGGCGCGCTCAACCGCCGCGCGGATGGCGACGGCGCCCAGCTCCCAGGCGGCCAGCGACGAAAAATCGCCGAGCAGGCCGCCAATGGGCGTGCGGGCAGCCGAGACGATGACGATGGGGTCTTGCATGGGGATCTCCGGTTGTTTGTTGGGTTAGCCTGCCACAGGAGCCGGCTGCGAGTGGGCAAAGCGCTTGTGCGCTTCATACGGGAAGACATCGTGCACCTGGCCGGCGCGAATGCGGGCCTGGTGGCCTTGCCAGAAAGCGGCATCCAGCAGATCACCGTGGTGCTGCATGAACACATCACGCACGGCCGGGTTGCCCAGCAGGAAGGGCCCGAAGGTTTCGGGGAACACATCACGCGGGCCCACGCTGTACCAGATCTCGCCCGACATCTCTTCTTCTTCGTTGCGGGGCGCAGGCACCCGGCGGAAGTTGCAATCGGTGATGTATTCGATCTCGTCGTAGTCGTAGAACACCACTTTGCCGTGGCGGGTGACGCCAAAGTTCTTCCAGAGCATGTCACCCGGAAAGATGTTGGCGGCCACCAGATCCTTGATGGCGTTGCCGTACTCGATCACGGCGTGGTTCAGCTGCTCGGGCTGGGCGTCTTGCAGGTAGATGTTCAGCGGGATCATGCGCCGCTCGATGTACAGGTGGCGGATCACCAGCACGTCGTCCTGCAGCTCGATCTGGCTGGGGCAGAAGTGTTGCAGCTCAGCCAGCAGCTCGGGGCTGATGCGCGCCCGGGGAAAGGCCACGCTGCTGTACTCCAGCGTGTCGGCCATGCGGCCCACGCGATCATGCGTCTTGACCAGCAGGTACTTGCCCTTGATCTGCTCGCGGGTGGTGTCTTTCTGGTGCGGAAAAAAATCCTTGATCACCTTGAACACATACGGGAACGAGGGCAGATCAAACACCAGCATCACCATGCCCTTGATGCCTGGCGCGATGCCGAAGGTGTCGCTGGAATGGCGCAGGTGAAACAGAAAATCGCGGTAGAAGATGTTCTTGCCCTGCTTTTGCAGCCCCAGGGCCGAATAGATCTCGTTGCGCGGTTTGCGCGGCATGATCGACCGCAAGAACTGCACATAGGCGCTGGGGATCGCCATGTCCACCATGAAGTAGGCCCGCGCAAAGCTGAACAGCATCAGCAGGTCGTCTTCGGTGAACAGCGCCGCGTCGATCACCAGCTGGCCATGGGCGTTGTGCAGCAGCGGCAACGCGAATGGCGTTTCGGTGAAGCCGTTGACGATCTTGCCGATGACGTACGCACCCTTGTTGCGATAGAACAGGCTGGACAGCACCTGCACCTGGAAGTTGGCGCGCAGCGTCACGCGCTCGCCCACCTGGCGGCGCAGCGCGGCCATCACCCGGTCGATGTCGCGGCCCAGGTCTTCGAAGGGGCAGGCCAGATCAAAGTGCGCCACCATCTGCAGCAGCGATTCACGCAGTGCATCGCGCCCCGGGTAGTAGGCGCGGTAGGTGGGTTGCGAGGCGGGCTCGTTGTTCTCGATGTACTCGGTGCTGACAGCCGGCCGCACAAAGATGAAATCGTTGCGGAAGTAGCTGTGGTGCAGCATCCGCGTGGTGACCGAGTTGAAGAAGGTCTCGGCCAGCTCGGGCTGCCGGTGGTTGGTGAGCAGGCCGATGTAGTGCAGCTTGACCTGCTGCCAGGTGTCGTCGGGCAGCGTGGCGGCGTCAAAGTCGCGCTGCAGGCGCTGGGCGGCTTCATCCACCCGCACGTCATAAAACTCGATGCGCTCACGCTGGGCACGCTGCTGGCCGTGCCAATCCTGCTGCTCAAAGCGCTGTTTGGCTTCGCGGTTGGTCTGCGAAAACAGCTGGTAATGGCGGTCAAAGCCCTCCAGCAGGGCCTGGGCGATGTCAAAGGCCCGGCTGTCGGTGAGGCGGTGCGGAAACATCGTGCGTCACGTTCAGCGGGCCCGGCGCGCCCTCAGGCGGCCGGCGGCGCCAGCTGCGCCAGCACCTGGGCCTGCTGCTGGCGGTAGCGCTGCTTGACCTTGGCCAGCGCGGTGTCATAGGCCCAGCCCACTTCATCGGCCGAGGTGGCGGTGATGGCCAGGTCTTCGAGCAGGCCGTTGTGCAGGCCGTACACCCAGCCGTGCACCACCACGCTCTGGCCGCGCTGCCAGGCATCACGCACCACCGTCGTGCGGCACACATTGCGGGCCTGCTCCAGCACGTTCAGCTCAACCAGGGCATTGACCTGCAGGCTTTCATGCAGGCCGGCCAAAAAGCCCTCATGGGCATCACGCACGTCCTGCACATGGCGCAGCCAGTTGTCGACCAGGCCAGCACGCTGGTTGGTCATGGCCGCGCGCACGCCGCCGCAATTGCTGTGCCCCACCACGATGATGTGGCTGACGCCCAGTGCATCCACCGCGTACTGGATGACGCTCAGCGCATTGAGATCACTGTGCACCAGCAGGTTGGCCACGTTGCGGTGCACGAACAGCTCACCCGGCAGCAGGCCCACCAGCTCGTTGGCGGGCACGCGGCTGTCGGCGCAGCCTATCCACAGGTATTGCGGCGTCTGCTGCTGCAACAGGCGGGTGAAGAAACCGGGCTCACGCTGCTCGGTCTCGTCGGCCCAGCGGCGGTTGCTTTCAAACAGTTCTTGCAGTTCAGTGCTCATGGTGTACCGCCCTCATCTCGAAAATGTTGCAGTGCACAGTTTACGAAGACGCGGCGGCCTGCCGGTCACATGGTTTCGGCAAACAGCTCACGGCCGATCAGCATGCGGCGGATCTCGCTGGTGCCCGCGCCAATCTCGTACAGCTTGGCATCGCGCCACAGGCGGCCCAGCGGGTACTCGTTGATGTAGCCGTTGCCACCAAAGATCTGCACGCCCTCGCCGGCCATCCAGGTGGCCTTTTCGGCGCACCACAGGATGACCGAGGCGCAATCCTTGCGCACCTGGCGCACATGCTCGGTGCCCAGCAAATCCAGGTTCTTGGCCACGGTGTAGGCAAAGCTGCGGCCAGCCTGCAGCACGGTGTACATGTCGGCCACCTTGCCCTGGATCAGCTGGAACTCGCCGATGCTCTGGCCAAACTGCTTGCGGTCGTGGATGTAGGGCACCACGTTGTCCATCACGCTTTGCATGATGCCCAGCGGGCCGCCGGTGAGCACGGCGCGCTCGTAATCCAGGCCGCTCATCAGCACCTTGGCGCCGCTGTTCAGGCCGCCCAGGATGTTTTGCGCCGGCACCTCGACGTTGTTGAACACCAGCTCGCCGGTGTGGCTGCCGCGCATGCCCAGCTTGTCGAGCTTTTGCGCGATGGAAAAGCCCGGCATGCCCTTCTCGATCAGGAAGGCCGTGACGCCGCGCGCACCCAGCTCAGGCTCGGTCTTGGCGTACACCACCAGCGTGTCGGCATCGGGGCCATTGGTGATCCACATCTTGCTGCCATTGAGCAGGTAGTAGCCGCCCTTGTCCTCGGCCTTGAGCTTCATGCTGATGACGTCACTGCCGGCACCGGGCTCGCTCATGGCCAGCGCGCCCACGTGCTCGCCGCTGATCAGCTTGGGCAGGTACTTGGCGCGCTGCTCGGGCGTGCCGTTGCGCTTGATCTGGTTGACGCACAAATTGCTGTGCGCGCCGTAGGACAAGCCCACCGAGGCACTGGCCCGGCTGATTTCCTCCATGGCGATCATGTGGGCCAGGTAGCCCATGTTGGCGCCGCCGTACTCTTCGCCCACGGTGATGCCCAGCACACCCAGCTCACCCATCTTGCGCCACAGGTCCATCGGGAACTGATCGTTGCGATCAATCTCGGCCGCGCGGGGCGCGATCTCGGCCTGCGCAAAGTCGCGCACCGCATCGCGCAGGGCGTCGATGTCTTCACCAAGCTGGAAGTTCAGGCCGGGCAACTGGCTCATGGGTGTCTCCTGGGGCAATCGTGTCGAGGGATGGGGGATCAGTGGCGCACGTCGGTGCGGCCGGTGATGGTCATCAGGGTGGCATGCAAGGTGGCCACCAGTTGAGGGCGGCCGTCAGCGCCATCCTGCCAGACCCGGCCTTCGGCCACGCTGACGGTGCGCCCGGCCTTGATGACCTGGCCCACACAGCGCAGCAGCGGGCCGCGCGCCGGGGCCAGCAGATTGATCTTGAATTCAATGGTCAGCACGCCGGCATCGGCCGGCATCAGGGTGGCGGCGGCATAACCGCAGGCCGAATCGATGGCAGCGGCCACCATGCCCGCGTGCACAAAGCCGTGCTGCTGGGTGACCTTGTCGCTGTGCGGCAGCTCGATCACCACCCGCCCGGCCTGCACATCAGCCAGCCGCGCGCCAATGGTGGCCATGGCCCCCTGCTTGTCGAACGACGCGCGAATGCGCGCCTCAAAGTCGGCATCGGCAGGCGTGGGCAGCGGCGGCAGATCGGGATCAACAGAGGGCATGTGGCGGGCCGTTGGGATCGGATTGAAGGCCATCGATCCTGTTGGCGAACAAGATCAATTGACGTTTACGTAAACGTCAATCATACCGAAGCGCAGGGCCGGCGTCATGAGTGTTGTCCCGGTTGCGGGTGGTACCGGCCTCGCGGGTGCGGGTGCGGGTGCGGTCTGGCTGGGTCGGTAGCGGCCAAGGCCAGGGCGGGCCGCCGCCTGGGCTCCTGCTTTTTCTTTAAGTCGCCCAGTCGGCGGCCCGCCCTGTCCTTGGCCTTGGTGCGTCTTTGGGGCAATGGCGCCTCCCCGCGTTGGAGTGGCATGTCGAACGCCTGTGCGGCTCTCGGCGCAGCCGGGTCGGGGTGCCGGCAGCCGGCCGACTTAAACGAAAAGCAGGAGGCCGGATGCCGGCACCCCGGCCCGGCTGCGACGCGCGCCAATACCGAGACTGACGCTTCCCGGGGCACAGCCAGCAACACTCAACCGAAGCAGCCCCTCAACCCGCCTTGGCCTTCTTGCGCGCCTGCACCAGCAAGGCCTGGCAGCGGGCTTCGTGGGCGGTGATCTCGTCGATGGTCAGGCGCAGGTCTTCCAGCTGGCGCTCGAGCTGTTGGCGGTGGGCTGCCAGCACACCCAGAAAGGCTTCGAGCTGCGGAGCGGTGTCGGATTCGGTGTCGTACATCGTCACCAGGCCCAGGATCTCCTGCAGGCTGAAGCCCAGGCGCTTGCCGCGCAGCGTGAGCTTCAGGCGCGTGCGATCACGCTGGCTGTACACGCGGTTGCGCCCCTGCCGCGTGGGCGAGAGCAGCCCCACGTCTTCGTAAAAGCGGATGGCGCGCGGCGTGATCTCGAACTCTTGGGCGAGTTCGGTGATGGTGAAAGTCTTGCCGGGGCGGGCCGTGGCGGTCATGGGGTGAGTGAAAGCGAGCGCCTTCGATTGACGTTAACGTCAATGTAAACCAAACCAGCGGGCAGCCGGGCTGGGCCCGGTCAATCGAAGGCGGGCAGCACTTCGGTGCGCAGGGCACCCCGGCTGGTTTCGTAATCGGGCAGCACCGACCGCACCACGTCCCAGAAGGCGGGGCTGTGGTTCATCTCGCGCAGGTGGGCCAATTCGTGGGTGACGACGTAATCGATCACCGGCATGGCAAAGTGGATCAGGCGCCAATTCAGGCGCACCGAGCCGTCGGCGCTGGCACTGCCCCAGCGGGTGGCGGCCGAGCTGAGCGACAGGCGGCTGATGCGCACGCCCAGCCTGGCGGCAAAGTGGGCGCAGCGCTCTTCGAACACGCGGCGGGCCTGGCGCTGCAACCAGCTTTGCACGGCTTCGCGGATCTGCTCTTGCGTGGCGGTTTGCGGCAGGCCCACATGCAGGGTAAGGCGCGGCACACCGGGCAGGCTTTGGCCATCGGCATTGAGCTGCGCCCCGGTGACACGGGTGTCGAGCAGCACGATGACGGTTTCACCCAGGAAGGGCAGCGAGGTGCCGTCGCGCCACACCACCTTGGCGGCCTGCAGGCGCTGGGCACGCTCTTGCTGCTCTTGCAGCTTGCGCAGGATCCAGGATGACTTGGCTTGCAGGGCTTGTTCTACCTCGGCCACGGCCACCCAGCGGGGTGCGCTGACCGACAGGCCATCGGTGCCCACCACAAAGCCGATGCTGCGGCGGCGACCACGCCGGAACTCATAGCCCACGGTGTGGCCGGCCAGGGCGATCTGGCGGTGGGCACGGGGGTGCACAAAGCGCAGGCCAGGCTGGGCCGAAGCGGTGGGCGCCGGCGGAGCGGCCACGGGCGCGTGTTCGGGGGTGCCAGGCGACGGGCGGGCGGCCACCGGCGGCGCCGAGGGCGCCGGCAGGTCAAACAGCGACAGCTGTTGCGAAGAGGCTTCGCGGCCAGAAGATGCCATGGACGGCCATTCTACGAAGCTTGCGAGCCGCTTGATCCAGGACAGGGCGCCCAAGCGCAAAAGGGCCCGCGGTCAGGGGGCGGCCGGCGGGTAGGCTTCGGGATCGAGCCGGTGCATTTCGGATTCGATCCAGGTCTCGACCTGCAGCATCAGCTCGTCGTGGCGGCGGCCCACCGAGGGGATGGGCTGGCCAATCGACACCTCGACCAGGCCCGGGCGCAGCAGCCAGCTCTTGCGGGGCCAGCAGCGGGCCGAGGTGACGGCAATGGGCACGATGGGCGTGCCGGTGGTGATGGCCAGGCGCGAGGCGCCCGTCTTGTACTCGCCCTTCTCGCCCCGGGCAGCGCGGGTGCCTTCAGGAAACATGATCACCCAGTTGCCCTGGGCCATCAGGCGGCGGCCTTGCTCCAGCACCTTGGACCAGGCTTCGGTGCGGCGGCCACGGTCGATGTGGATCATGTCCATGCGGCCGATGGCCCAGCCGAAGAACGGCACCCACAGCAGCTCGCGCTTGAACACATAGGCCAGCGGGTGCGGCATGATGGCCGGGAAGGCAAAGGTTTCCCAGGTGCTTTGGTGCTTGGGCGCCAGCAGCACCGAGGCCCGGGCATCGGCCGCCGTGGGCAGGTGCTCCATGCCGGTCACGTGGTAACGCACACCGCACACCACCTTGGCCAGCCAGATCACCGTGCGCAGCCAGCCCGCGCACAGCCAGTACATGGGTGAGCCCCGCACAAAGGCCGAGAACACCACGGCCACCAATGACCAGGGCACCAGCGTGATGATGACCAGCAGGATGAACAGCGCAGAGCGTAGGTAGATCAACATCGTTTCAGCCGGTGCGGGGTGCCGGGAAGCGCAAATCAGAACAGGCCGGCGGCCGGCGCAGGCGGCGCAGACACCGAGGGCTGCGAAGTGGGCGGCACCGGAGCGCCGCGCAGGATGAGGTGGTCCACAAAGGCGTCGAGGTCAGCGTGCACCTGGGTGCCGGGCACTTGTTCAACGATGTGGCCGATCTGCTGGGCATCCAGGCCCGCCGCGCGGCCCGACAGCACCAGATGGGGCTCGCAACCAGCGGCGGCGGCAGCCTGCAGATCACGCAGGGTGTCGGCCACCATGGGCACGTGCTTCAGATCGATGCCATAACGCTTGCCGATGTCGCGCATCAGGCCAGGCAGGGGCTTGCGGCAGTCGCACTGGTCTTCGGGTGTGTGGGGGCAGAAGAACACGGCGTCCAGCCGCCCGCCCACCTTCATCAGCTGGCGCAGCATGTGCGCATGCACCGCATTGACCGAAGCCATGTCGATCATGCCGCGCCCGATGCCCGACTGGTTGGTGGCCACCACCGCATGCCAGCCGGCGTGGTTCAGGCGCGCCACCGCCTCCAGCGCGCCGGCGATGGGGAACCATTCCTCAGGGGCCTTGACGTGGTCGTCACGGAAGTCGTTGAGGATGCCGTCACGGCCGAGGATCACGAGCTTGACAACGTGTTGCATGGTGATCGGGGGTGGGTGGGCAGGGGGCCGATCAGGCGGCCAGACGGGCCAGATCGGCCACGCGGTTCATCGATGCATGAAGCGTGCCCAACAGCGCCAGGCGGTTGTTGCGCAGCGCGGCGTCGTCGGCATTGACCATCACGCCATCAAAGAAGGCATCCACCGGCGCCTTCAGGGCCGCCAGGGCCTGCAACGAGCCGGTGTAGTCGCCCTGCGCAAAGGCCTGGTCGGCCTGCGGCGCGATGGCGGCCAGCGCGGCATGCAGGGCCGATTCGGCGGGCTCGACCAGCAAGGCCGCATCCACCGAGGTGGCCACGCCGCCTTCGGATTTTTTGAGGATGTTGCCCACGCGCTTGTTGGCCGCAGCCAGCGAAGCGGCCTCGGGCAGCGCGGCAAAGGCGCGCACGGCTGCCAGGCGGCGGGGGATGTCGCCCAGGCAGCTGGGCGACAGGGCCAGCACGGCATCAACCTCTTGCGCGCTGTAGCCTTGTTCACGCAGATTCACGGCCAGGCGATCGGCCATGAACGCCGACAGCGGCGCCAGCACGGGCGCTTGGCGGTGCGCTTCGTCAAACACGGCTTCGGCAGCGCTGATGAGGGCGGGCAATTCGAGCGGCAGGTTCTTCTCGATCAGGATGCGGATCACGCCCAGCGCATGGCGGCGCAGCGCGAACGGGTCCTTGTCGCCGGTGGGCAGCTGGCCGATGCCAAACAGGCCCACCAGGGTTTCGAGCTTGTCGGCCAGGGCCAGCACGGTGCCGGTGTGGTTGCGCGGCAGGGCGTCGCCGGCAAAGCGGGGCTTGTAGTGGTCTTCGATGGCAATGGCCACGCCATCACGCAGGCCTTCGTGGCGGGCGTAGTAGCCACCCATGATGCCTTGCAGCTCGGGGAACTCGCCCACCATGTCGGTCAGCAGGTCGGTCTTGGCCAGCAGGGCCGATTCACGCACCTTGCTGTCGAGCACGTCGAATTCGTCTTTCGCATCCACCGTGAACGGCACCGTGGCCATGCGCAGCTGGTTGACGATGGCATGGCCAATGGCCTGCACCCGCAGGGCGCGCTCGCCTTGCGTGCCCAGCTTGCCGTGGTAGACCACCTTGCCCAGGCCGTCCACACGTGAGGCCAGGGTTTTCTTGCGGTCTTGATCGAAGAAGAACTTGGCATCGGCCAGGCGCGGGCGCACCACACGCTCGTTGCCACCGGTGACCGCGCTGGCGTCATCGGGGCAGATGTTGCTGACCACCAAAAACTGGTGCGTCAGCTTGCCCTGGGCATCGAGCAGCGGAAAGTACTTCTGGTTGGCCTTCATCGTGAGGATCAGGCACTCTTGGGGCACGGCCAGAAACTCGGGCTCAAACTGGCACAGCAGCACATTGGGCCGCTCAACCAGGGCCGTCACTTCGTCCAGCAGGGCGTCGTCGTCAATCGGCTTGAGGCCGGCGCCGGCCTTGGCCGCCACCGCCGCCAACTGGCGCTCGATCTCGGCACGGCGCTGGGCAAAGCTGGCGATCACGGCGCCCTGCTCGGCCAGTTGCTGGGCGTAGCTGTCGGCGTGGGCCAGATCAACCTGGGGCACGGCCGCTTCAAAGCGGTGGCCACGGGTGCTGCGGCCCGCCACCAGGCCCAGCGCCGTGACCGGCACCACCTGGTCACCGTGCAAGGCCACCAGGCCATGGGCCGGGCGCACAAAGTTGACGCTGGTCCAGCCCGGGCGCACATCGGCGCCGCTTTCAAGCTGGTAGCTCATCACCTTGGGGATGGGCAGCTTGGCCAGGGTCTCGGCCAGGGCCTTTTGCAGGCCTTCGGCCAGGCTGGCACCGGGCACCAGGCTGTCCAGAAACAGCGCCTCGGCCTTGCCGTCGGGCGCGCGCTTGAGCTGCGGCACCACCTCGGGGCCGGCCCCCAGCGAGGCCAGCTTCTTGAGCAGGGCCGGCGTGGCCTGGCCTGCGGCATCCAGCGCCACGGCCACGGGCATCAGCTTTTGCTGCACGGCGCGGTCGGCCGCCTTGGCCGCCACCGCGGTGATGTGCGCGGCCAGGCGCCGGGGGGATGCAAAGGGCGTGACCTGGGCGTCGTCCGCGGCCAGGCCCTGGGCGCGCAGCGCAGCAGCCAGGCCGGTGGCAAAGGCCTCACCCAGCTTTTTCAGGGCCTTGGGGGGCAGTTCTTCGACAAACAGTTCAAGCAGCAGGTTCTGGGCAGAGGTGGTCATGGTTCAGGCTGCCTTCTGGGGTGCGGGGGTCTTGGCAGCGTTCTTGGCAGCCGTCTCGGCGATCTTGGCCAGCACTTCGTCGGCCCAGTCCTTGGGCGCCATCGGGAAGCCCAGGCGGGCCCGGCTGTCCACATAACTTTGCGCCACGGCGCGGGCCAGGTTGCGGATGCGACCGATGTAGGCGGCGCGCTCGGTGACGCTGATGGCACCCCGGGCATCCAGCAGGTTGAAGGTGTGGCCGGCCTTGAGCAATTGCTCGTAAGCGGGCAGCGCCAGTTGCTGGGTCATCAGGTGCTGGCTTTGCTTCTCGTGGGCGCCAAAGGCGTGCAGCAAAAACTCAACGTCGCTGTGCTCGAAGTTGTAGGTGCTTTGCTCAACCTCGTTCTGGTGGAACACGTCGCCGTACTTCAGGCCCGGCGCGTAAACCAGGTCATAGACGTTGTCCACGCCTTGCAGGTACATGGCCAGGCGCTCCAGGCCGTAGGTGATCTCGCCGGTGATGGGCTTGCAATCGATGCCGCCCACTTGCTGGAAATAGGTGAACTGGGTCACCTCCATGCCATTGAGCCAGACCTCCCAGCCCAGGCCCCAGCAGCCCAGCGTGGGGTTTTCCCAATCGTCTTCGACGAAGCGGATGTCGTTTTTCTTCAGATCAAAGCCCACGGCTTCGAGTGAGCCCAGGTACAGCTCCAGGATGTTGGCCGGTGCTGGCTTGAGCACCACCTGGTACTGGTAGTAGTGCTGCAGGCGGTTGGGGTTCTGGCCGTAGCGGCCGTCCTTGGGCCGGCGGCTGGGCTGCACATAGGCGGCCCGCCAGGGCTCGGGGCCCAGGGCGCGCAAGAAGGTGGCGGTGTGGCTGGTGCCGGCGCCCACTTCCATGTCGTAGGGTTGCAGCAGGGCGCAGCCTTGCTGGTCCCAATAGTCTTGCAGGCGAAGAATCAGTTGCTGGAAGGTGAGCATGGCTTCTGGCCGTCTGGCGGGCAATGGGGGGCCACTGACTGGCCGCAGCAGGGCCACGGTCAGTCACAAGGGGCCCGCCACAGGTGGCACGGGCGTGTTGGGCGAAAACCGCCAAGTTTACCGGGCCAGGCCCAGCATGCGCAGCGGATGCCGGGGCCACAGCCAGGCCAGTGCCCCCAACAGCCACAAAGGCGTCAGGCCCCAGGCCGCCGCCCAAGTGGCAAAGGGGGTGTTGCCCTGGCGGCCCTGCACCGTGGCCTGCAGCACGGCCTGGGTGAAGGGCGCCAGCCTGGCGGTCACCACGCCTTGGTGGTCGATCACGGCGGTGGCCCCGGTGTTGGTGGCGCGCACCATGGGCCGCTGAAACTCCAGGCTGCGCAGCCGCGAGATGGCCAGGTGCTGCGGCACCGCCACCGATTGCCCGAACCAGCCGATGTTGCTGACGTTGGCCATCACCGTGGGGGCGGTGGCCGCCTGCCCGAAACGCCTCGCCAGCTCCTCGCCAAACAGGTCTTCGTAGCAGATGTTGGGCGCCACCCGCTCGCCCTGGACGGCAAACGAGGGCGGATTGAGCGGGCCCCTGTCGAAATCACCCAGCGGGATGTTCATCAGCTCGGTGAACCAGCGAAAGCCGGTGGGGATGAATTCACCAAAAGGCACCAGGTGGGTCTTGTCGTAGCGGTAGGCCGGGCCGTTGGACAAGCCCACCACCGAGTTGCTGTAGCCGTGGCTGAAATCACCCAGCGGCACCCCCACCAGCGCGCGCGGGCCCTGGGCCTGGCCAAAGTGCTGCTGCAGTGCCGGCCAGTAATCGGGCGAGAACTCGCGCAGCTGGTCGGGCAACAGCGGCACGGCGGTTTCGGGGGCCACCACCAGATCGGCCGCCGTCTGGGTGAGCGCGGCCGCCACCCAGCCCAGGGTGTCGGGCAGGTGCTCGGCGGCGAATTTCTCGTCTTGCGGCACATTGGGTTGCAGCAAGCCCACCTTCAGCGTGCCGGTGGGCTGGGTGTAGCCGGGCGGCCCCACCCAGGTTGCCCAGGCGGCCAGCAGGGCCAGCGGCACCACCGCCACCATCGCGCCCCTGGACCGGTCGTCCGAGGCCGATGGCGTGTCGCCATGGCGCACCACGGCCAGGCCCAGGCAGGCCGCCAGCCCGGCGGCCACCGCCCCCATGCCGTACACACCCACCAGGGGCGCCAGCAGCGCCAGCGGGCCGTCCACCTGGCTGTAGCCCAGCGCCGCCCAAGGAAACCCGGTGAAGAACACGCCGCGTGCCAGCTCGGCCAGCAGCCAGGCGCCGGCAAAGTGCGCGGCGTCATGCGAGATCCGGCCACGCCGCCATCGCGCCGCCATGGCCAGCGTGAACGCGCCGTACAACGACAGGAAGCCCGACAGCAGCAGCACGGCGCCCGCGGCCAGCGGCGCAGGCAGCCCGCCGTACCGGTACATGCTGATGAACAGCCACCAGGTGTTGGCACACAGCGAAGCCGTGCCGAACACCCAGGCCAGCAGCGCCGCGCGGCGCCAGCTGGCCCCATCCAGCGCGGCAGCCAGCACCGCCATGGCCAGCAGCGACAGCGGCCACGCCGAAGGCACCACCCAGGCGGGCGCCTGCAGCACGCCGGCCAACAGCACCCACAGCAGGGTGCCCGCTCGCAACCAGGCCTGCCCGGGCTGCCGTGGCCCTGCTGCGTGCGCCACCACGGGCTCAGGCCCGGTTCACGCGGAACCAGCGCACCGCGCCGCCGCGGGTGAGCATGACCGAGAACTGCAAGCCACCGGCCTCGGCCACCTCGCCCCGGCGCGGCACATGGCCCAGCTCGTGGGCGATGAGGCCGCCGATGGTGTCAAAGCCATCAAGTGGCAATTCGGTGCCAAACACCTCGTTGACGGCGCTGATGTCGGTGTCGCCGGCCACCCGGTGGCTGCCATCGGCCAGGGTGTAGATGCCGTTGTCGGCATCGGTGGTGGCCAGGTCGAACTCGTCCTCGATCTCACCGACGATTTCTTCGAGCACGTCTTCGATGGTGATGAGCCCGGCGGTGTTGCCGAATTCATCGATGACGATGGCCAGGTGGTTGCGGTTGGCGCGGAAATCACGCAACAGCTCGTTGAGGTTCTTGCTCTCGGGCACAAAAACGGCCGGCCGCAGCAGCGTGCGCAGGTTCAGGTCGGGCGAGCGTTGCAACTTCAGCAAATCCTTGGCCATCAGGATGCCGATGATGTTTTCGCGCTCGTGCTCGAATACCGGAAACCGCGAGTGGGCGGTTTCGATGACCACGGCCAGTTGCTCGTCGTAGGGCGCGGCGATGTCGAGCAGATCCATGCGGGGCGCCGCCACCATCACATCACCGGCACTGAGCTCGGCCATGCGCAGCACACCTTCGAGCATCATGCGGCTTTCGGGGGCGATCAGCTCGCGCTGCTCGGCGTCAGCCAGCGTCTCCATCAGTTCGTCGGTGGAGTCGGGGCCGGGCGAGATGAATTCGACCAGGCGCTCAAAAACGGTGCGCTTGTCAGCCGCGGCAGGGTGTGGCCGCCGCGGCGGCCGACTGGAAGGTGGTTCGGACACGGTGGGTGTCTGGGGTGAGGGTGCCTGAGAATAACCGATGCCCATGACAGCCCGATGGACGCCCCTGAACGCGGTTTCGCCGCGACAGATGGCTGATTTTCAGGCTTGACACCTTGCACCCCTTGCAACACAGTTGCGCGCCCTCAGATGCCTGGGTTGGCCGATTGCAGTCCGGCCTGGCCGTTTTCACCCAGCTGCTTTTTGTGCTTCCGGAGCCCCCATGTCCATCGGTTTGATCCCCGCCACCATCCTCACCGGCTTTCTGGGTGCAGGCAAGACGACGCTGCTCAAGCGCGTGCTCACTGAATCCCACGGCCAGAAGATCGCCGTGATCGAGAACGAATTCGGTGAAGAAAACATCGACAACGACATCCTGGTGTCGGACACCGATGAGCAGATCATCCAGATGAACAACGGCTGCGTGTGCTGCACCATCCGCGAAGACCTGCGCACCACCCTGTCCGATCTGGCCGCCAAGCGCCGCAAGGGCGAGCTGCAGTTTGACCGCGTCGTGATCGAAACCACCGGCCTGGCCGACCCCGGCCCCGTGGCGCAAACCTTTTTCATGGATGACGAGATCGCCGAGAGCTACCTGCTCGACTCGATCCTGACCCTGGTGGACGCCAAGCACGGCGACACCCAGTTGGACACCCGCCAGGAGGCGCGGCGCCAGGTCGGCTTTGCCGACCAGATCTTCATGAGCAAGACCGATCTGGTGGACGCCGCCCAAGTTGAGGCCCTGGCCCACCGCATCAAGCACATGAACCCGCGTGCCCCCCAGCACCGGGTGCACTTTGGCGAGGTGCCCATTGCCAGCGTGTTCGATTTGCGCGGTTTCAACCTGAACGCCAAGCTCGAGATCGACCCCGAGTTTCTGGCCGCTGCCGACGACCACCACCACGGCCACGACCATGCGCACGACCACGATCACGGCCATGAAGGCCACGACCACGCCCCCGGCGAAGCCTGCAACCACCCGCACCACCATCACCACGA
>Ga0228698_1000928_pt1 | contig 16579 bp, 17 predicted proteins | sample McNCre117_Aug_MG_FD_178015 | JGI IMG/M metagenome (GOLD analysis project Ga0228698, IMG submission 178015) | Freshwater microbial communities from McNutts Creek, Athens, Georgia, United States - 1-17_Aug_MG | ecosystem: Environmental > Aquatic > Freshwater > Creek | place: USA: Georgia...
CTTTTGAAGCGCTGCTGCCTTGCTTCGCGCAAGTCAAGGTCACTGAAGAACTTCCAGATGGCGATCGATGCGCGCGCCACCAGCGGGTTTTCAATCTTGCTGAACCTGCCCACGCATTGCGTCAACCAGCGGCGTGGCAGCCGGTTGGTCAGCAAAAAGTTCAGGTCTTCGTTGGCCAGCAGGTTGTGAATGTGTTTTCTCAAAGTCATGTTTCCCGTTTTCCCTAATCTGTTTTAAGAGAGCGATACCCTGTGAATGAATCGATTGGTCTGAATACCCTGGCCCTCCACACCGTGGGCAGTGCCGCGCTGGTGCTCGCCCTGACCAAGGCGAAAGCCCGGCTGGAGTTGTCGTTTGCCAAGCACCGTTCGCTGGCCGGACACCCGCGCACCGCGCGCCGGGTAGCGGCCCTGTTGCCCAGCTACCGGTACGATGAAGAGCAGGCCTTTGCCGTGGACGGCGCGCCCCTTGACGTGGTGGCGCGGCGCAAGGCAGCCTTTGCCATGCTGGTGCAGCGTTGTGCCGAGCGTTACCCCCAAAGCCTGGCGGCCAGTGCGGCTGCGGCCGAGGGCTTGTCGGACCTGCAATTTGTCAGCGCATACCGGGTGCCCTTTCAGTTCCGCGCGTTGGCAGCGAAGGGCCTCAAGGTCGCGTCGTTTGTGCAAAGCAGCGCGGGTGTCACGGTGACCGATCTGGACGGCAACACCTTCTTCGACCTCACCGGTTCGTATGGCGTCAATCTGCTGGGCAATGACTTTTACAAGCAATGCATGGACGACGGCATTGCGATGGTGCGCGATCTCGGTCCGGTGCTGGGCGCCTACCACCCGGTCATGCTCGACAACCTGCACCGCATCAAGCGCATCAGCGGCATGGACGAGGTGAGTTTTCACATGTCGGGCACCGAAGCGGTCATGCAAGCCGTGCGTCTGGCGCGCTACCACACGGGGCGCAAGAAGCTGGTGCGCTTTTGTGGTTCGTACCATGGCTGGTGGGGTGATGTGCAACCCGGAATCGGCAATCCGATGCCGGCAAAGGACACCCTCAATCTCACTGAAATGGGCGAAGCCACTTTGCATGTGCTGCGCACGCGCAAGGACATTGCCTGCATCCTGATCAACCCCTTGCAGGCCCTGCATCCCAATGCAGCAGCGCCCAGCGATGGGTCTTTGCTGGACAGCTCGCGCAAGGCACATTTCGACCGGGCCGCCTACACCGCGTGGCTGCAGGAACTGCGCAGCATTTGCGATGCACGCGGCATTGCCTTGATATTCGATGAAGTGTTCATGGGCTTCAGACTGGCCAAGGGCGGCGCACAGGACTACTTCGGCGTGCGTGCTGATTTGGTGACCTACGGCAAGACGCTGGGCGGTGGCTTGCCGATCGGTGTGGTGTGTGGCAAGCGCGGCTGGATGCGCCGGTTCCGGGATGAGTCGCCAGCAGACATCTGCTTTGCCCGGGGCACCTTCAATTCGCATCCCTACGTCATGGGTGCCATGAACGTGTTCTTGCGCCACCTCGAATGCGACGACATGGCGCTGCTGTACCAAAGCCTGGATGCCACCTGGAACCGTCGCGCCGCCCAGCTCAATACCCGTCTGAGCGAAGCCGGCATCCCGGTGCAGGTGGCCCATATGTCGTCGGTGTGGACCGTGCTCTATACCCAGCCCGCTAGCTATAACTGGTTGTTTCAACACTATCTGCGCTTCGAGGGAGTGGCACTGAGCTGGGTGGGGACGGGGCGCATCATCTGGAGCCTGAATTTCACGGACATTGACTTTGAAGAAGTGGTTCAGCGGTTCTTGCGAGCCGGCTATGCAATGAAGGCCGATGGCTGGTGGTGGAGCGATGGTGTCAGCACCAACAAGTCCATCAAACGCCGCCTGCTGCGGGAGATGCTGGCTGTCAAGTTCAAGTGAATGGTTGAATAGAAAGGGGGCGCAAAAGGCGCCCCCATTTTTTGTTCCCCGGATCCTTGTATTTCTATCGACTCAGGCAACCGGGCCCAAGCTCGCACGCTGCTCAATCAATTCGCCGCGCATCAGTGCCAGAGGCGCCTTGTGGTACAGATAGATATCGTGAAATGGGTCGGTCAGAATTTTCGTCATCCAGACCAGGCCATCCATCACACCCTTGATGAAGAAGAGGTGCACGGTGCGAAACAGCAAGCCGCCGACACCAATGGCCAGCCAGAGCATGCCGGTGTTGTGGGCAAAACCCTGCAGCGAAGTGGCTGCATCCAGCTGGCCGAAAAAGGTGGGTTCGACGTAGAGGGCGATAGGAGCCGCCACCCAGATGCTCAGCAGCACAATCTTGCGGCGCAAGTTGTAGCCCACCTTGATTTCTTCCTTGTGCTCCTGCGTGGCCTGATTGACTTCGTCATAGCCCAGCGGCTCAAAGAAGAAGTGGCCCGACTGGCGCGTGGTCATCGAAATCAGCCACGCCACCAGAGCAGCGGAGGCCGGGTCGACAAAGAGCAAACCGTAGGCCACCAGGAAGCTGATGGCGCTGATGAAATGCAGCGACTGGTTGATGCGGCTGTGGTGGTAGTAGCGATGGTCATCCCAGCGCTGGATCTTGAGTTGTCTAAAGAATTCATGCATGCGAAGGACCTCCAATTGCGATGGCCACATGGTAGGCACGCTTCATTGCAAGCGCGTGACACTGCGTGTGACGATTGGGTGAATGGCAGCGTGGCGGCCGCACACCGGTTGGGCCACCTTTTTGCCGCCATCCGGACCGGCCTCAGTAGCGTTCCGGCACGTACATTTCGCGAGGCACCGGTTGGCGGATGTAGTCGGCGTTGCGTACCCGCTTGGGCAGCACTACGGCCTCTTGCTCCACTTCGGTATAGGGGATTTGTGACAGCAGGTGGTCAATGCAGTTCAGTCGCGCCAGTTTCTTGTCAACGGCCTGAACAATCCACCAAGGGGCCTCGGGTATGTGGGTGCGCTCCAGCATGGCCTCCTTGGCCTTGGTGTATTCCTCCCAACGCACGCGCGACTCCAGGTCCATCGGGCTGAGCTTCCACTGCTTGAGCGGATCGTGGATGCGCCCCAGAAAGCGCGAGTGCTGTTCGTCGTCGGTGATGGAGAACCAGTACTTGATGAGCTGGATGCCGCTGCGTGCCAGCATCTTTTCAAACTCGGGCACGGTACGGAAGAATTCTTCGTATTCATCGTCCGTGCAAAACCCCATCACCCTTTCCACGCCGGCGCGGTTGTACCAGCTTCGGTCAAACAGCACCATTTCTCCGGCAGCGGGCAGGTGTGACACATAGCGCTGGAAGTACCACTGCGTGCGCTCGCGGTCATTGGGGGCCGGCAGTGCCGCAACGCGGGCCACCCGCGGGTTGAGCCGCTGGGTAATGCGCTTGATAACGCCGCCCTTGCCCGCCGCATCGCGGCCTTCAAAAAGGATCACCACCTTGTGGCGGCTGGCCACCACCCAGTCCTGCAACTTGACCAATTCACCTTGCAGCCGGAAGAGTTCCTGGAAGTAGGTGCGCCGTGCAAGGCGTTCCTGTTCGCTGCGCGGCTGCCCGTGGGCGGCCAGCTCTTCCATATTGCGTTCTTCCAGCTCCATCTCCAGCTCTTCGTCGTAACTGTCGAGCAGGTCTTCGCGCAGGCGGCGCATCATTTCGTCTTGCGGGGTGTTTTCAATGCGCATGGCTAGCGGTCCTTCTGGGTGGTGTATCCCGCGAGCATGCGGCAGTCGTATTGCAGTTTTGTGACAGATCGACGACGCAATGCGCGTCATCAAATCTTCATGTGTTCGCCATGAATGGTTCATGCGCGATTCCGACAATTTCCCGCATGAACACACCCAATGAACAAACCATCCTGATGCGCGACACCGCTGTTGCGCCGGGTGTAGCCGGTGCTGCACCTACCCCGTCGCCGCAAACGGGCGGCATCGAAGTCTCCTGGGCCAAACACCAGGACGAAGTGCGCGCAGCACAGCGGTTGCGCTACCAAGTGTTTGTGGGCGAAATGGGCGCGCGCCTGAACACCCCCGTGCCCGAACACGATGTCGACTTGTTCGACAACTACTGCGAGCACCTGCTGGTCCGCGACAAGGCAAGCGCTCAGGTCATCGGCACCTACCGCGTTCTGACCCCGGCCCAGGCCAAGCGCGTGGGCAGCACGTACAGCGATATTGAATTTGACCTGACCCGGCTGCGCAGCATGCGCGAACGCATGGTGGAACTTGGCCGCAGCTGCGTCCACCCCGACTTTCGCCACGGCGGCGTCATCATGGCGCTGTGGGGCGCATTGGCCGAATTCATGACGCGCAACCAGCTCGACACCATGATCGGCTGCGCCAGCATTCCGATGTTGCACAACGGTGTGGTCAGTGGCGATGTTGCGGCAAGTATCTGGCGTCAGTTGCAGGCGACGCATCTGGCGCCCATCGATTTTCATGTCCGCCCGCGCCTGCCGCTGCCGGTGGACCGCCTCGACGCTTCCCTGAATGTAGAGCCGCCCGCGTTGATCAAGGGCTATCTGCGATTGGGTGCCAAGGTATTGGGTGCGCCCGCCTGGGACCCGGATTTCAATACGGCGGACCTGCCCATGCTGATGCGCATTGCCGACTTGCCGCCGCGCTATCGCAAACATTTCCTGGGCGCCTGAATGCGTGCAATGGTGGATTCCATGGCCAATAACTGGCACGGCATCGTCGGCGGTGCGGCGCTGGACGGCCGTGACGAGGATGCGCCCAAACAGCACTACCGTGCGGTGTTCATCTCGGACATTCACCTGGGGACTGCAGGCTGTCAGGCCGACGCCCTGCTGGACTTTTTGAAGCACCATTCCAGCGACTACCTGTATCTGGTGGGCGATATCGTCGATGGCTGGCAGCTGCGGCGCCGCTGGTTCTGGCCGCAGGCCCACAACGATGTGGTGCAAAAACTGCTGCGCCGTGCGCGCAAAGGCTGCCATGTGGTGTTTGTCCCCGGCAACCATGACGAGTTCGCGCGCGGCTTTGTCGGTCAGCGGTTTGGTGACATCACGGTGCAGCGCGATACCGTGCACACCACGGCCAAGGGCGAGACCTTGTGGGTTACCCATGGCGACCATTTCGACGGTGTTATTCAATGCGCCAAATGGATGGCCTACCTGGGCGACAACGCCTACGAAATTACCTTGCGTTTGAATCGCAACCTCAACAGCCTGCGTGCGCGCATGGGGCTGCCCTATTGGTCGCTCTCGCAGTACCTCAAGGGCAAGGTCAAGACGGCCCTCAATTACGTGACCGACTTTGAAGTGGCGGTGGCCTCAGAGGCCAAGCGGCGCGGCCATGGCGGTGTGGTGTGCGGGCATATTCACCGGGCCGAAATGCGCGACATTGACGGCACCTTGTATTGCAATGACGGGGATTGGGTCGAGAGCCGCAGTGCCCTGGTCGAGCACATGAATGGCACGCTCGAAATCATTTACTGGGACGAGCTGCTGAAGGTCTTGCAGGGCGAACCGGCAGTGCAGTACGCCTGACTTCAGAACAAGCAAAACGGTTTCGGATGGGGCAGGTGACGGAAGCGGCTTGAACCGACTTCCGCCCGCGCACATCCAGACCGCTCAAGCCGATTAAGCCGCTTTGGCCGGGCGACCGGTTTTGAGGTTGGGAACGGCGCGAATGGCCGAAACGAAAGCGCTGTCGGACATGGCCGCCAGTGCCTTGATACCGGCGCGAATCAGTTCGGTTTTCTTGGCGGGTGCGGCCAGTTTGCCGGCGCGCAGTTTCAGGTCATCCAAAACGGTGTATTCGGTCTTGGGCATGGCAATGCTGTCGCGCACCATCTTGATTTTCTTTTCCTTAGGGGCCTTTTCCACGGCGGCCTTGGGCGCCTTGGGGGCGGGCTTGGCTGCGGGCTTTGCTACCGGTTTGGCAACTGCTTTGGGTGCGGGCTTGGCAGCGGCCTTGGCCTTCACTGCTTTTTTGTCGGAAGCGGCCGCTTTGGGTGCGGCGGCTTTGGTTGCAGCTTTTGTCACGGCCTTGGCCTGTGGTTTTGCCGGTGCCTTGGGTGCAGGCTTGGTGACTGGCTTGGCCGCGGCTTTGACAACGACTGTTTTGGCGGGCGTTGGTGCGGCGGCGGGAGCAGTCACGGTGGTGGACGATTCGACTTGCATGGATAAGCCCTTTATGTATTTAACGATGTATATAGTTTATACAGAAAAATACACAAATGGCAAAGGGGCGTGAAATCACCCGGTCAGCCTGAAGGCTGGCGCACGCAGCGAATCAGGCGGACTCGGTCAGCGCCAAGTCCGCGCTGTCTGCGGCCTCGGGCAGTCCAAGGTGGAACCAGCTGTCATCAAACAGCGTATCGAGAAGCTTTTGCAGACTGAGCCATTTCCAAAGCATGGTGTCACCCTGGGAGTTGATTGGAGTGCTTGACCGGGAAGCGCAAGCGCTGGCGGGCCACCCGGGCGCGTTGCAAAGCGATCAGTTCCGCCAGCCCCCAGACCAGACATGCCGGGATGGCCCATGCGCGGATGAATGTGGAGCGAAAGAACATGGTCGAAGGGGTGTGTGAAGCCGTGTCAGAACCATAACGCCGGTGTGTGACAGCGCAGTGAAAACGCCGTCCAATCACACGCGGTTGCCACATCTTTGTCATCTGGCTTGTCACATGGCGTTGCTATGCTCCGCGCGTGCCCGCTCCACCCCTACCCGAACTCGCCGCACTCCACCGCATCATTGAGCTCGGTGGCGACCAACTGCAATGCCGTGTGGCTTGCGAGGTGGATGTTCCGGGCGGTCGTTATCCGGTGCACGTGATCAGCCTGGGCAACCCCGACCCCAGCGTTCCGGCAGTGGGGTACTTTGGTGGTGTGCACGGGCTGGAGCGCATTGGTGCCGAGGTGGTGATTGCGTATCTGCAAAGTCTGGTGATGCGTTTGCAATGGGACAGCAGCCTGCACCAGCAGCTCGAATCGGTTCGCTTGGTCTTCATGCCCATCGTCAATCCGGGCGGCATGCACTTGGGTACTCGGGCCAACCCGCACGGCGTGGACCTGATGCGCAATGCGCCGGTGTCGGCGCTGGAGCCTGTGCCTTTTCTGGTGGGTGGTCAGCGCCTGAGTTCGCACTTGCCGTGGTATCGCGGCCCGGCGCTCGGGCCGATGGAGGCGGAGAGTCTGGCGCTGTGCGAGGCGGTGCAGACCGAGTTGCTGAGCCATCCCTTCAGCGTCGCGCTGGACTGCCATTCGGGCTTCGGTGTGACCGACCGGATCTGGTTTCCGTATGCGCATACGCGGGACCCGATTGCGCACCTGGCGGAGATGCATGCACTCAAGAGCATCTTCGGGCAGTCACACAGCTACCACCGTTACACCTTCGAGCCGCAAAGCACGCAGTACCTGACCCACGGCGACCTGTGGGACCACCTGTACCAGCAGGCCTGCCAGCAGTCCCAGCGCATCTTCTTGCCGCTGACGCTGGAGATGGGTTCGTGGCTGTGGGTCAAGAAAAATCCCCGGCAATTGTTTTCGCGCCATGGCATTTTCAATCCGCTGATAGAGCACCGCCAGCAGCGCGTACTGCGCCAGCACCAGATGCTGTTGGACTTCTTGCTGCGCGCCGCATGTGGCCATGCGCGCTGGTTGCCAACGCCCGCCAACCGCGCCACTTGCCACGCGCAGGCTTTGCAGGACTGGTACTGATGGACCATCGCTCCCCGCAATCGGTGCACAAAGCAGCCAGCACCACTGGCCCAGCCGCCCACGCGGGCCAAGGAATGGAAGACTGGGTGTTGCTGCGCGGCTTGACGCGGGCCAGTGCGCATTGGGGTGGGTTCATCGCAGAGTTGGAAGTCTGCCTGCTGGCCCGGGTGATTGCGCTGGACTTGCCCGGCAACGGCACCTTGTGGCAGCAGCGCAGCCCTTCCAGCGTCGCAGGCATGGTGCAGCATTGCCGTGAACAACTGCGCCAGCAGGGCATCCATCACCCGGTGGGCGTGCTGGCCATGTCGCTGGGCGGCATGGTGGCGGCAGAGTGGGCCTGGCGACACCCTTCTGAAGTCCGTTCGCTGGTGCTGGTCAACACCAGCATGCGGCCGTTCAGTCCGTTCTGGCAGCGCCTGCGCCCGGTGGCCATGGTGCGTTTGCTGGCAGCGCGGGTGTTGCGGGCCGATGCGGCAACCCTGGAGCAGGAAATTCTGCGACTGACAACCCGGCACCCGCGCCATGGGGTGCTCCAGAGCTGGTGTGATGAAAGCACTCGGCACCCGGTGTCCGGTATTAATACCTTGCGCCAACTGCTCGCCGCAGCCCGCTACCGCGCGCCGCTGCAAGCACCTGCAATGCCCACGCTCGTGCTCTCTGGTGCTGGCGACCGCTTGGTGTCACCCCAGTGTTCGCGGGCGGTGGCGCAGCACTGGAAAGTTCCCCTGCACATGCATGGCACCGCGGGCCATGACCTCACGCTGGATGCCGGACCTTGGGTGGCTGAGCAGGTGCGGCAGTTCATCGCATCGACCACGCCATAAAAAAGGCCGACGGCACTTGCGCGCCGCCGGCCGTACACGCCATTCGATGCCTATTTTTTGGCGCCGCGTTGGGGCGCAAACAGGTTGGCAGGTAACACCACACCGTGGGCCGCCTGTGCCAGTTTGAAGAACACGTCGGTGTTGTCCTGCACGCCTGTGAAGCTCCATGCGCCCGGACCGTACGCCGACAGGGGAATGTCGGTGGCGGTGTGCACCGCGCTCTCGCCGGGTACCTGGCCCGTGACCATGAACTTGCCGTCCACATCGCGTGCGGCTGGCGTGGCCGGGTAGATCGACAGCGGCTCCTTCTTCACAAAGGGTTGCTGGCTGTCTTGCAACGGACGGTCATTGGTGCGCAAGTCCTCATAGCGGTCGGAGTTGGCGCCGTAACCCACCAGCAGTCGGTAGTCGATGTCGGTAGTCTCGGGGTACCCGTCGGCCGCCATCTTGTACTTGGGGAAACCGGCCTGTTCGTAGATGCCAACCACTTTGTCACGGATGTTGGCGCTGCCACCTTCGCGCACCAGTTCCTGCAAGCGGGCATCGGTCACGCGGGAGCCGCCAATCAAGGCCGCGCCGGAGCACTCATGGTCAGCCGTCACGATCACCAGCGTGTCGCCGTGTTGGGCGGCAAACGCCTGCACCCGCTGAATCGCACGGTCGAATTCGATGGTGTCCAGCAACCAGCGCTCGGTGTCCATGTTGTGGGCCTGCTTGTCGATAGAGGCACCTTCCACCATCAGCACAAAACCATTCTTCTGGCGTTCCAGAACGGCCAGGGCCTTGTCGGTCATCTCGTCCAGCATGGGCTGGTCGGGCAGTCCGTAGTCATCCACCACGCGGCCCGTCACGCCGCGTGCCTTGTTGCGGCGACCATCGATCTTGTCGAGTGCAACATTCATATTGGAGTGCGCGAACAAACCCAGCAACTTCTCCGTTTTGCCCGGATTGAGGCTGTCAAGCGTGGTCTTGTCAGGTGCATAGCTGAAGCCCGCGGCCTGGAAATCCGAAAGAACATCGCGGTCCTTGTCCATTCGCCCGGGGGCAGCGCCCCAGCCTTTGACGATGTCGGCGGTGTGCGCGTCCGTGGCAGAAAAGGCGTAGTCGGTCTTGTCGCCGCGCGCAGAGCCAGGCGTCGATGCGGGCACAAACCATTTGCGCCCGCCACCCATCAACACGGTCAGGCCGGTGAGATTGCGGTCGTCCAGAAACTGGTCCACGATGCCCGTTCCGGCACCGCGGTTGCTGCTGTGCACCGCGTTGCCTGCCGGGGTGGCGTCGAACACGTCCGCGGTGGTGACCAAGCCGAGGGCCTTGCCCTGCGTGCGGTGCAGGTATTCGCTCAGGTATTCGATGCGCGGGTTGTCAAACGGGTCGGTGGTGTCGTCGGGGAACACGCCTTCTTCATTGTTGTTGTTCTTGTTGCCCGAGACGTAGGCGGTCATGCCGGGGGAAGAGTCGGTGACCACCGAGTTGAGCGAGGCGGTCTTCACCATGCCGGTGACCGGGAAGGTGTCCATCGCCAATGGCTTGATCGCCTTGCCCTGCGCATAGCCACCGGCCACGATGCGCGCCCCGGTGCGCTGCGCGGCGCCCATGCCGTCGCCCAGCATGATGATGATGTTCTTCACCTTCTGCCCGCCCGTCAGCAACGGAATAACTTCCAGATTGCCGCTGGCGGTCACGGTCTGGCCGTCGTCCTGTGTGGCGGTCACGCTGAAGGTGTGGATGCCCGGTTTGTTGACCGAGACCGCCCGCACGGTAGCAATGGTGGCGTTGGCCGGTACGTTGCCTTGGCAGCCGCTGGTGCAGGTCTTGAGTGCCACATGGGCATCGACCGCGCGGCCATCGATAGAAAAGCGCGCCGCAGTTATCGACTTTGCAGCATCGTCCGGGCGCAGCGTGGCTTGCAGGTCAAAGCGCTGACCGGGCAGAAAGCGCGCAATCACGGGCCCGGCGTTGCCGCTGCTGAACAGCTCGCTGGGCGGGGTCAGACGGCTGACGGTGGGGGCTGCCAAGGCGCCAAAAGAGGCCAGCGCCAAGCAAGCAGCCGCCCCGGTGCGGGAAAGCATGGGAGGGTTTTTCAGGAGTGTGTGGATCATGGTGAAGGGCCTTACAAGTTGAATTCAATGGAGGTGTTTTTGCGCGTGCAGGTAGTTGGCGATTTCAAAGGCATTCATGCCCCGTGTGGCGTCACTGCCCAGTTGCAGGCGCACCCACGACACGCGGCCATCCTGCTCTTCGAGGCGGCCCACGCTGAGCACGCCGCGGACCTCAATCAGGCCGCGGGTATAGGGCACGGCGAAGTCCTGTTGGCTGGCATCCAGATACACCATGGCCCAGGCAGCCGGCAGGTCGTCGGCGTCGCCGTCCGCGTGTTCGCTCATGCGCACTGGCCGGGGCGTGAGGATGAACCGTCCGGTGGCCGGGCGCTCCTGCTGCACCATGTAGCCGCTCAGGCGCACGGTCTGACCATCGCGTCGCAGCAGGGCCGGAGTCATCTCCGCACCCCGGCTGCCCATGGGTAATTTGAAAAAGTCCGTGAACCGCAGCAAAGGCGTTTCTGTGGGAGCGTCTGTCTGTTGGGCCAGCGCGCATACGGGGGCCAGCAAGGCCCCAAGCGCACAGGCGGCGAACACGCAGGTGATGCGCAGGTTTTTAAGTGGCATGGTTTTCAGACAGAAGTCGGGAGTGAATGGCCTGGTGGGCCAGCAGGGCCAGGGACCTGCGCGAATGGCCCTGTGCAGGAATGCAATCGCCCAGATGCACCAGCGCCGTGATGTCGGACGTGGCGGTGACACTGGCAATCGATGCCATCAGCGTCATGTCACCGGTAAAGTGCGCGGCGGTCGCGGCAGCGCCCGTGGCCCGGTCCTGGTATTGCAGTGTCAGGCACTGCACGGGCGCGCCGGTCCGGATCGCGCTTTCAAATATGTTGGCGTGGAAGGTGCCCAGCGACCGGCCATCGGTGCTGGTCCCTTCGGGAAAAACCACCACCGCGTAACCCCGCGTGATGGCCGATGCGGTTTGCTCCACCATGGCACGCGCCGAACGCGGCGAGGAGCGGTCCACAAAGATGGTGGCACAGGCCTGCGCCAGATACCCCACCACCGGCCAGCGCCGCACTTCGCTTTTGGCCACAAAACTTCCCGGCAGCACGGACTGCAGAACCAGGATGTCCAGCCACGACAAGTGGTTGCTCACCACCAGCCCGGTAAAACCGGCGGGTGGCAAAGCGCTGCAGTGCACATTGATTTCCAGTGTGCCCAACATCTGGCGCGCCCAGTGCTGTATCGCCAGCAGACGCCCTTCTTGCTGCAAGCGCGGGAATCGCACCAACACCAGCCAGAAGGCATGGCAAAAATGGCCGGCGATTCGCAGCAGCTTGACCGGTCTGGACCGCATCGCTTGTCGGTGCATGGGGCAGGGGCCGGGCAAACGGGCTGGCGGAGCTTACTTCTTGGCTGGCGGGATCAGGACGGCATCGATGATGTGGACAACGCCGTTGGTGGCATCCACATCGGCGGTGGTGACAGCCGCGCTTTCGACGGTCACAAAGTCACCGGCCTTGGACAGTTCCAGGTCAGTGCCTTGCAGCGACTTGACTTTGGAGTTCTTGACGGAGGCGGCCAGGGCTTTGCCATTGATGACGTGGTAGGTCAGCACATCCTTGAGTTTCTCGGGGTGCTTGGCCAGATCGTCCATGGTTTTGGCGGGAACGGCTTTGAAGGCGTCGTTGGAGGGCGCGAAAACCGTGAAGGGGCCAGGTGCTTTGAGGGCATCGGTGAGGCCGGCGGAGGTGATCAGGCCGTTCAGGGTGCTCAGCGAAGGTGTCTTGGCGATGGTGTCCGCGAGGTTGGAGGGGGAGGGGGTGCTGGCGCAACCGGACATGAAAGAAACCAGGGTAATGGCGGCAGAAGCCACCAGTTGGCGACGGGAGAGGGTGCGAATAGAGATCGACATCGGAGGTGCTCCAGTTGAAAACCCCAGAGCGTAAGAAGCTTGTGTGACAAAGATGTGACGATTGCTGCAGGGGTCAGGTGACAAAACGGTGGCAGTGCGGGGTGTGATACCTTGCGACCAGTCACATGTTTGTCATAAAACTTTCGTAGAGTTCGCAGTGTTCTGTCATCACCAATCCGAGGGTTATCCATGAAATCGTCGTTCAACCGTACTTTGTTGTCCGTTGCTGCAGCTGCTGTGGCTACATTGGGCTTTACCGGCGCTGTGAGCGCGCAAGAAATCACCGGCGCTGGCGCAAGCTTTCCGGCCCCCATCTACGCCAAGTGGGCGTCCGACTACAACAAGGCCACCGGCGTGAAGGTGAACTACCAGTCCATCGGCTCAGGCGGCGGCATCAAGCAAATCGACTCCAAGACGGTGGACTTTGGTGCGTCCGACGCACCGCAGACCGATGACGTGTTGAAGGCCAAAGGCCAGGTGCAGTTCCCCACCGTGATTGGTGGCGTGGTGCCGGTGATCAACGTCAAGGGCATTGAACCCGGCCAGTTGAAACTCAACGGCCAGGTGTTGGGCGACATCTTCCTGGGCAAGATCACCAAATGGAACGACGCGGCCATCAAGGGCCTGAATCCCAGCCTCAACCTGCCGGACACCGCCATTGCGCCGGTGCGCCGCGCTGACGGTTCGGGCACCACCTTCATCTTCACGAACTACCTGAGCAAGGTAAACGCCGAGTGGAAGAGCAAGGTAGGCGAGGGCAACGCCGTGAACTGGCCGGTGGGCGCAGGTGGCAAGGGCAACGAAGGCGTGTCCGCGTTTGTGAACCGCCTGCCCAACTCGATTGGCTACGTGGAATATTCCTACGTGAAGCAAAACAAGATGAACTTCGCCGTGATGCAAAACGCAGCGGGCACCTTTGTGAAGCCGGATGACGATGCCTTCAAGGCGGCCGCTGCCGGCGCGGACTGGAGCAAGTCGTTCTATCAAATTCTTACCAACTCCAGCGGCAAAGAAGCCTGGCCCATCACCGGCGCCACCTTCATCCTGATGCACGCCAAGCAGGACAAACCCGCCAATGGCACCGAAGTGCTGAAGTTCTTCAACTGGGCTTACGCCAACGGTGGCAAGACCGCGTCCGATCTGGACTATGTGCCGCTGCCAGCCTCGGTGGTGGCGCTGATCCAGAAGTCCTGGGGTGAGATCAAGGACACCGGCGGCAAAGCGATTGCGTTCAAGTAATTAAACGGCCAGAGGGCTTTCCTATGTCATCCACTCTTGCTCATAGGGACGCCCCTGCCGGTCGGACAGAACAAAAAAAGGCACGTGCCATGACCACTTCACCTAGCCCCAAGCGGGCCCGCTCCGGCCCTGTGGCGGATCGTCTGTTTGGCTTTTTTGCCAAGGGCGCAGCCATTTTTACGCTGGGTCTGTTGCTGGCAATATTGACCTCGCTGACGATCAGCGCGTGGCCCGCGATAGAAAAGTACGGCCTGGGCTTTTTGAGCAGCACGGCCTGGGACCCGGTGCAAGAGGAGTTTGGTGGCCTGGTGATGATTTACGGCACTTTGGCGACCTCCGTCATTGCACTGCTGATTGCGGTGCCGGTGAGCTTTGGAATTGCGCTGTTTCTGACCGAGTTGTCGCCGGCCTGGCTCAAGCGCCCCTTGGGCACGGCCATTGAGTTGCTGGCGGCCATTCCGTCAATCGTGTATGGCATGTGGGGGTTGCTGATTTTCGGGCCGGTGTTGTCCGAATACGTGCAGCAGCCCTTGCAGGCCGCGCTGACGGGCGTGCCTTATCTGGGCGCCTTTGTGTCGGGCCCACCTGTGGGCATTGGCATTTTGTCGGCCGGCATCATTCTGGCGATCATGATCATCCCGTTCATTTCGGCGGTGATGCGCGATGTGTTTGAAGTCACGCCTCCGATGCTCAAGGAGTCCGCTTACGGGCTGGGGGCAACCACCTGGGAAGTGGTTTACAAGATCGTGCTGCCGTTTACCAAGACCGGTGTGATCGGCGGCATCATGCTGGGACTGGGGCGCGCCATTGGCGAGACCATGGCCGTCACCTTTGTGATTGGCAACTTCAACCAGCTCGATTCGCTGAGCCTGTTTCAGGCAGCCAATAGCATCACCTCGGCATTGGCCAATGAGTTTGCCGAAGCCGGCGAAGGCCTGCACCAGGCTGCGCTGATGTATCTGGGCCTGGTGCTGTTCTTTATTACCTTTGTGATCCTGTCGCTGTCCAAGCTGCTGCTGGCGCAACTGCGCAAGGGCGAAGGAGCCAAATCATGATGAGCCCCGAAGTACGCGCCGCACGCGCGGCCATGTTTGCCAAGCGCAACGTGGTCAACAAAATTGCCACCGCACTGGCCATGGGCGCCATGGCGTTTGGCTTGTTCTGGTTGTTCTGGATTCTGTGGGAAACCATTCGCCAGGGTATTGGTGGTTTGACACTGGCCACCCTGACGCAAATGACGCCCGGCCCCAACGAAGACGGTGGCCTGGCCAACGCCATCTACGGCTCGGTGCTGATGGTCTTGCTGGCCACCTTTGTGGGCACGCCCATCGGGGTGATGGCGGGTATCTATCTGGCCGAGTTTGAGCCCAAGGGCTGGCTGGCCAATGTGACGCGTTTTGTGAACGACATTCTGCTGTCCGCGCCCTCCATCGTGATTGGCCTCTTTGTGTATGCCGTGGTGGTGCACCCGCTGCACAGCTTCTCGGCGATGGCCGGTGTGATGGCCTTGGCGTTAATCGTGATTCCGGTGGTGATCCGCACCACCGAGAACATGCTCCAGCTTGTGCCTCCGGGCCTACGGGAAGCCGCATACGCTTTGGGCGCGCCCAAGTGGAAGGTGATTCTGAGCATCACACTGAAGGCTGCCCGCACCGGCGTGATCACCGGTATTTTGCTGGCGGTGGCGCGCATCTCGGGCGAGACGGCGCCGCTGTTGTTTACCGCGCTTTCCAACCAGTTCTGGACTTCGAGTCTGGGCCAGCCGATGGCGAGTTTGCCGGTGACGATTTTCAAGTTCGCCATGAGCCCGTATGAAAACTGGCAGAAGCTGGCCTGGGCTGGGGTGTTCCTGATCACGCTGGCCGTATTGGGACTGAACATTGCAGCGCGGGTGTTGACCCGCTCCAAAACATAAATGGGGCGGTCAGCGTCCATCGCCTGAGCCGCACTGAGTAGCACCGCACTGAACTGCATCGAACCTTTTTAGAAAAGACAAAGCCATGCCCGCCACGCCCCCCGTGCTTGAGAAAACCAAAATCTCCGTCAAAGACCTGAACTTCTTCTACGGCAAGTTCCACGCCCTCAAGGGCATCAATCTCGAGATCCCGGAGAAGAAGGTCACCGCCTTCATCGGGCCTTCGGGCTGCGGCAAGTCCACCCTGCTGCGCATCTTCAACCGCATGTTTGAGTTGTACCCCGAGCAGCGCGCCGAAGGGCAGATCCTGCTCGACGGCGAAAACCTGCTCACCAGCAAAGAAGACGTGGCGCTGCTGCGTGCCAAGGTCGGCATGGTGTTTCAAAAGCCCACGCCGTTTCCGATGTCCATTTACGACAACATCGCCTTTGGTGTGAAGCTCTTCGAGAACCTCAATACCACCGACATGGAAGAGCGCGTGGAGTGGGCGTTGCGCAAGTCGGCCTTGTGGACCGAAGTCAAAGACAAGCTGCACCAAAGCGGCAGCAGTCTCTCGGGCGGTCAACAGCAACGCCTGTGCATCGCACGCGGCATTGCCATCAAGCCCGAGGTGTTGTTGCTCGATGAGCCCTGCTCGGCGCTGGACCCCATCTCTACCGCCAAGGTCGAAGAGCTGATCGTGGAGCTCAAGGAGGACTACACCGTGGTGATCGTTACGCACAACATGCAGCAAGCGGCCCGCTGCAGCGACTACACCGCCTACATGTACCTGGGCGACCTGGTGGAGTTTGGCGCGACAGAGCAGATGTTCTTCAAGCCCAACCGCAAAGAGACAGAAGACTACATCACCGGCCGCTTTGGCTGATGAGACGTGTGGATGCGATGTGCGGATGTGATGTTTTGATAGGACTTGCTGATATGGCGTTAGCCGCCAGACCGTGCAGCCAATATCAAGCAGCAAGCAGCAAGCA
>Ga0228698_1000929_pt1 | contig 16576 bp, 15 predicted proteins | sample McNCre117_Aug_MG_FD_178015 | JGI IMG/M metagenome (GOLD analysis project Ga0228698, IMG submission 178015) | Freshwater microbial communities from McNutts Creek, Athens, Georgia, United States - 1-17_Aug_MG | ecosystem: Environmental > Aquatic > Freshwater > Creek | place: USA: Georgia...
GTCCACAGCGTCCATGGCTTTGAGCCACTTGGCATTTGCTGCTTCTTTGCCAGATGTTTTGAGCAAGTTCTCGGCTTGTACCGAAGGAATGGCCAACAACACATGGTCAAAGCCGGTGAGCTTTTGAGCCACTTCTTTGCCTGAGCTGCTGTTGACAGCATGGAGGGTCCACAAGCCCTTTGCGCCGCGCTCTAGTCGGCTCACTTGTGTGTTGTAGGTCACGGCATTGCCCAACGGCTGAGCCCAGTGACGCACCAAGGCATTCATGCCGGGTTTGGCGACAAAGTGCGCGTCTTTGGTGGCACGGGCTGCTTCAAACACATGGCCCAAGGGGTCAAGCACGCGCACGGCGTTGGCACTCCAAGGGCGGCAGATGTCCGTGGTGCCGGGTACCGTTTGTAAGGCCAAGGAGAAGCGTGGGTCACGCACCGTGAAGTACTGGGTGCCGTGGTCAAACGTGCCGAAATTGCTGTCGCGGGTGGACATACGGCCGCCTGCACCTCGGCTCTTTTCAAACACCTGCACATGGTGGCCAGCGTTGGCCAAAGTGCGGGCGGCGGTAATGCCAGCGATGCCGGCTCCAATGATGGCGATGTTTAGGGTCATAGCTGCACTCTACACGCTGCGCGTGGGTTGAAGGGTTCGGGGGTTTACCAATAGCGCGGAGCGGGTGGTGGCACTCTTGAGTTGTTTGAGCCACCACTGCAAAGCGCGACCACCGCGCTCGCCCTCACTGCCATCGGGGATGCGCCAAGCGTAACTGAGTTGGGTCACGCGTTGGGGACGATCCACTTCGCGTACCAACAAACGACCCGCTTCAATCAAATGCTTTGCCATCAGCTCTGGCACAAAGCCCACGCCTAGGCCACGCACTTGCGCTTCCAGTTTGCAGTGCATGCTGGACACGGTGAACACGTCTTGTCCTGGCAGCAAGCCAATCGTCATGCCTGTGCCACGTTGCACCGAATCGGCCACCGCCACCGCGCGGTGCTGGCCGATGACGGCATCCGTCAACGGTTCAGGTGCGTTGGCGAGTGGGTGGTGAGGTGCAACGGCAAACACAAAATGCATAGGACCAAGGGCGTGGCTGTGAATGCCCGCGGCTGTCCCGCTATCGCCGGGCGTGCCGCCAATGCCTAGGGCTAAATCGGCTTGGCCGCTGGTGAGGGCTTCGAGCGTGCCAGTGAGCGTCTCGTCGCGCAGCTTGAGTCGGGTGGGCGCATTCAAGGCCATGAAGGCTTCGCAGAGTTCCATGACGGTGGTGCGGTCGATGATGCCGTCCACGGCGATGGTGAACTGGCTTTCCCAGCCCGTTGCCACCCGTTTGACGCGATTGGCAATGGCATCCATGTCGGCGAGCAGGCGTTCACCTTCGCGTAACAGTTCATGGCCAGCAGCAGTCAATTTGGCTTGACGAGAGCTGCGGTCAAACAGCAGCACGTCTAACGCGTCTTCAATGTGCCGCACACGGTAGGTGAGGGCGCTGGGTACCAAATTCATGGCACGCGCCGCAGCGGCAAAGCTGCCTGCTTTTTCAATCGCATGCAGCATGGACAGCGAGTCAGGGGTGAGTACGTCGCGGGGAGATGTCATGCCAAGGTGTTTATCATTCAAATAATTTGAATGATGCCATCAAATGTCGTGCATGGCAAAGACGACGCAGAGGCATAAAGTTCAGGTCAAGGAGAGCACACCATGTTGACCATTCGCAAATCCCAAGACCGAGGCTATGCCGATCACGGCTGGCTCAAGTCGTTCCATAGTTTTTCGTTTGCCAACTACTACGACCCCGAATTCATGGGGTGGGGTAATCTGCGCGTCATCAACGAAGACCGCATTGCGCCTGGCACAGGTTTTGGCACACACGGCCACCGTGACATGGAAATCATCAGCTATGTGTTGAGTGGCAATTTGGCCCACAAAGACAACATGGGCAACATCGAAGGCATCCCTCCTGGCGACGTGCAGCGCATGAGCGCAGGCAGTGGTGTGCAGCACAGCGAGTTCAACCATGCGCCGCATGAGACCACGCATTTTTTTCAAATTTGGATTCAGCCAAATGTGCGTGGCATCCCTGCCAGCTACGAACAAAAGCAAGTGCCACCTGCGTCCAAGCGCGGCGCACTCAGTCGCATTGCCGCCCCTGAAGGGGGTGTGGTGAAGATTCATGCCGACGCTGCGCTCTATGCTGGCCTGTTCGACGGCGATGAGTCCGCCACGTTGACGATTGCCGCAGGTCGAAAAGCCTATGTGCATCTGATTCGCGGGGCCTTGCAAGTCAACGGCGTGCCTTTGGCAACTGGCGACGCAGCATTGCTCGATAACGAAACCTCGATTGCACTGACCCACGGCCAAGATGCCGAAGTGTTGGTGTTTGACTTGGCTCCATGATTGGGATGTCAAACAACAAACTCAATCATTCACTTTGTTTTTTTAACCTGACTAGGAACACACACCATGACTAAAACTGTTGTCGTTTATCACTCTGGCTACGGCCACACACAATTCATCGCTCAGGCCGTGGCCAAAGGCGCCAACGCCCAGTTGGTGGCTGTTGATGCAGACGGCAATGTCAGCGAAGCCGATTGGACTGAGTTGGATGCCGCAGATGCCATCATCATGGGCTCACCCACTTACATGGGCAGCGTGAGTTGGCAGTTCAAGAAATTTGCCGACGCATCATCTAAGCGTTGGTTCACCCGCGCTTGGCAAGACAAATTTTTTGCAGGTTTCTCGGTCAGCGCAAGCTTGAACGGCGATAAGGGCTCCACCTTGTCTTACCTGACTACCTTGGCGGCTCAACACGGTGGTTTGTGGGTCAGTTTGGGTATGGCGCCTGCCAACACCTCTGCATCGACACGCAACGATGTGAACAACCTCGGTGGTTCGGTTGGTTTGTTGGTGCAAGCGCCTTCAGACGCGGGTGCTGACAAGATTCCTCAAGGCGATGTGGACACAGCGGTCAAGTTTGGCGAACGCGTGGCGAAAGTGGCTGCTTTGCGCGGCTGATTGATCTTGGCGTTTACCAAGGGGCTTACCGAAAGGCGAGCCCCTTTTTCTTTGGTTAGTATCTGAGTTATGAAAATCATTCAACTCTTGCCGTGGGCCGATTGGGTCGCACTCGGATTTTTCGTCTTGGTGTGGGTGGGTTACGCCCTGTTCGCCAAACATTGGAGTGATGGCCAGCATTCGATCTTGGCCATGACCAATCGGTACCGCCATTTGTGGATGTTGCAAACCACAGCGCGTGACCCGCGGATGTTGGACGGCATCATCACGCAGACTTTGTCTGCCACGCCCGCTTTTTTTTGCTCCACCACCATATTGATTTTGGGGGGCTTGTTTGCCTTGTTAGGCACGACCGACAAAGCGGCTGAGCTGGTGCGTGAAATTCCTTTTGCTGAACAAACACCCATCTTGGTGTTTGAGTTCAAGATCTTGGTGTTGGTGGTGATTTTTGTGTACTCGTTTTTTCGCTTCTCGTGGTCGATGCGTCAGTACACCTTCGTCGCGTTGCTGATTGGCGCTATGCCGCCCCCTGCGAGCTTTCTCAATGAGGAGCGACCTAACCGTGTGCATTACGCCGACCGAGCTGCAGCCATGACTGGTTTGGCTGCTGAGACCTTCAACGGTGGCTTGCGCGCGTACTATTTTTCATTCGCAGCACTCGGCTGGTTTTTTTCACCAGCCGTGTTTGTCATGGCCACCATGTTGGTGGCGGGAATTTTGTATACCCGCGAATTCAAGTCTGAGGTGTTGAGCCTGTTGCAGGAGTGAGCGGGAAGGTGCCCTCGGCTGTCAAGCCGGTGGCACTGAGATCAGCGCCCACGGCACGGCGCTCGTCAAACACAAAGCAGCCGCCTTCGTAGTGGTCATTGCCCACCTCTTCAAAGTATTTGAGGATGCCACCTTCGAGCTGGTACACATGAGGCAGGCCTGCATTGCGCATGTAAATGGCGGCTTTCTCGCAACGAATGCCGCCTGTGCAAAAGCTGATCACGGTTTTGTCTTGCAGTTCGGTCAAGTGGGCTTGCACCGCATCTGGAAACTCAGTGAACTTGGTGATGCCCCAGTTGATGGTGTTTTTGAACGTGCCTGCATCCACCTCAAACTGGTTGCGTGTGTCTAACGTGACCACGGGGCGGCCGTCGTCGTCGTGGCCTTGGTCTAACCAGCGTTTTGCAGTTTCGGGTGTTACCGCAGGTGCACGGCCAGCGGCTGGGCGAATGCTGGGATGGTTCATGCGAATGATTTCGTTCTTCACCTTCACCAGCATTTTGCGAAACGGTTGTGAATCAGACCAACTTTCCTTGGGCGCTAGGTCTGCAAAACGTGCGTCTGTGCGTAGCCAATCGACAAACCCACGAACGTCTTTGGCAGTCCCCGCTAAAAAGAAATTAATGCCTTCTTCTGCTATCAGAATGGTGCCTTTGAGCTGGCGCGCCAAGGCGTTGTCCAAGCAGGGCTGGCGCAGGTCTTGGGCGTCGGGCAGGGCGACGAATTTGTAGCAAGAAATATTCAGGATTTGGTTCACCCAGCCATTCTAAGTAACGGCGTGTCCCTACAATCTGCTGCATGTTTGTTCACCTGCGCCTTCACTCTGAATTTTCTGTCGTTGACGGGACCAACCGCATCGACGAGGTGGTGAAAGCAGCCGCAGCCGATCAACAACCCGCGCTGGCCATCACAGACATCAATAACCTGTTTGGTGCCATCAAGTTTTACAAAGAAACACGTGGCAAGGGGGTCAAGCCTGTCATTGGTGCTGAGATTTACCTTGAGAGCCTCACCCAAGATGCAGGACTTACCACGCGTATGGTGCTGCTGGTGCAAAACCATCAGGGCTACTTGAACCTGTGCGAGTTGATCAGCCGAGGCTGGACGCAAAACGTCCACAAGGCCGTGGCTGTGATCAAGCTGGAATGGCTCCAAGAGCTGTCGCAAGGGTTGATTGCTTTATCAGGTGCGCAGGCTGGCGCTTTAGGCCAAGCTTTGGTACAAGGTGACACCACGCGTGCTGGCGAGGTGGCGTTGTTGTTGGCAGGCATCTTTCCGCATCGTTTTTACATCGAGTTGCAACGTGCGGGGCGCGCAGATGACGAAACGCATGTGGCCGCGGCTGTGCAGTTGGCTGCGCGTCTGAGCCTGCCTGTGGTGGCGACGCATCCTGTGCAGTTCACCCAACCTGACGATTACGAAGCGCACGAAGCGCGCGTCTGTATTGCCGAAGGCGAGATCTTGGGGAACCAGCGCCGCGTGCGCAAGTTCACGCGTGAGCAGTATTTCAAATCGTCTGCGCAAATGTGCGAGCTGTTTGCCGATGTGCCCAGCGCCCTTGCCAACACCGTCGAGATCGCCAAGCGCTGTAACCTGACCTTGGTGTTGGGCAAGCCACAGCTGCCCAACTTTCCCATCCCGCCTGTGAATGGCGTGGTGATGTCGGTGGAAGATTATTTCCGCCACGTCTCGCACGAGGGCCTCGAAGAGCGCTTGCGTCATTTGTACCCGGTTGAAGCCAAACGCAATGAAGAGCGCCCACGCTATGTGGAGCGTTTGGAGTTTGAGCTGAACACGATTTTGAAGATGGGCTTTCCCGGCTATTTCTTGATCGTGGGTGACTTCATTCAATGGGCCAAAAACAATGGTTGTCCTGTGGGCCCTGGCCGTGGTTCGGGGGCTGGCTCGCTGGTGGCTTATGCCTTGAAGATCACCGACCTTGACCCGCTGCAATACAACTTACTGTTCGAGCGTTTCTTGAACCCAGAGCGGGTGTCCATGCCCGACTTTGACATTGACTTTTGCCAAACCAACCGCGACCGCGTGATTGACTATGTGAAAGACAAATATGGCCGCGAGGCCGTGTCTCAAATTGCCACCTTCGGCACCATGGCTGCGCGTGCAGCGATTGGTGACGTGGGCCGCGTGCTGGACATGAGCTACACCTTCTGCAAAGGCATCAGTGGCCTCATTCCGAACAAGCCGGGCCAGCACATCACCATTGCCGGCGCGATTGAGGTGGAGCCCATCTTGGCCGAGCGTTTGGCCAAAGAAGATGAAGTGAAGACGCTGTTGGAGCTGGCGCAAAAGCTCGAAGGCATGACGCGTAACGTGGGCATGCACGCCGGTGGTGTGTTGATTGCGCCGGGTAAGCTGACCGACTTCTGCCCCTTGTATCAGCAACCGGGCAGCGAATCGGCAGTGAGCCAGTTTGACAAAGATGACGTCGAAGCCGCTGGCTTGGTGAAGTTTGACTTTTTGGGCTTGGCCACGCTGACCATTTTGGAGATTGCGCGCGAGTTCATCATCCAACGTCACAAAGGCCAAGAGAACTTTGCCTTTGAGAACATTCCGCTCGACGACGCACGAACTTACCAGCTGTTCCAAGACGGTAAGACTGAAGCCGTGTTCCAGTTTGAAAGTCGCGGCATGCAAGGCATGTTGCGCGATGCGCGTCCCACGCGTTTGGAAGACCTGATTGCGTTGAACGCTTTGTACCGTCCAGGTCCGATGGACCTGATTCCTAGCTTCGTTGCACGTAAGCACGGTCGCGAAACCATTGAGTACCCGCATCCCATGGTGGCGCAAATGTTGTCCGAGACCTACGGCATCATGGTGTACCAAGAGCAGGTGATGCAGACCGCGCAGATTTTGGGTGGCTATTCACTCGGCGGCGCGGACATGTTGCGTCGTGCCATGGGTAAAAAGAAAGCAGAGGAGATGGCGGAGCACCGCGACATCTTCCGCGCGGGTGCAGCCAAAAACAACATCGATCAAGACAAGGCCGACGAGATTTTCGACTTGATGGAGAAGTTCGCAGGCTACGGCTTTAACAAGTCGCATGCCGCTGCGTACTCGCTGCTGGCTTATCACACCGGCTGGTTGAAGGTGCATTACACGGCCGAGTTCTTCTGCGCCAACATGACGGTGGAGATGGACAACACCGACAAGCTCAAGGTCTTGTTTGAAGATGCGCTGAAGATGGGCCTCACGTTTGAGTCGCCCGATGTCAACCGTGGTCGTTATCGCTTTGAGCCCATTTCAGACAAAGTGATTCGTTACGGTTTGGGGGCGATCAAGGGGTCGGGCCAACAAGCGATTGAAGCCATCGTGGCTGCGCGCGAAGAGGGCGGTCCGTTCACGAGTTTGTTTGATTTCTGCCGCCGTGTGGACCGCAGTCGCCTGAACAAACGCACGGTCGAAGCCTTGATCAAAGCGGGAGCCTTTGACAATTTGCACCTCAACCGCGCCGAACTGTTGGCCAGCGTGGAGCGTGCGTTTGATTTTGCGTCTGCCAGCGAAGCCAATGCCAACCAAGGTGGTTTGTTTGACATGATGGGTGAAGACACCCACGGCTCCAGCACGCAAGAACCTGAGTACGTCGAGGTCTTGCCTTGGGGTGTGAAAGAACGCTTGACGCATGAAAAAGTGGCTTTGGGTTTTTACTTGTCGGGTCACTTGTTTGACGAGGTGGAGCGCGAAGTGCGCCGCTTTGCACGCACCCGCATTGAAGACCTGATGGACTCGCGTGAGCCACAGCTTTTGGCTGGCATCGTCAGTGACATGCGCGTCATCAACGGTCAACGTGGCAAGCTGGCCATCTTCAAGTTGGACGACAAATCGGCGGTGATTGAAGCCACTGCCGATGAGGCCACGATCAACACGTATCGCAATACCTTGAAGGATGATGAGCTGGTCATCATCATGGGCAAAGCGCAGCCCGACCGTTTCTCGGGTGGCTTGCGTTTGTCCATCCAGCAAGTGTGGAGCTTGGAGCAAGCACGTTGCCGATTTGGCAAATACCTCAGCGTCACCGTCAATGGCACCTCGCCCGACATCGCTCGTATGTTGCGTGACCATCCTGCGAAGGTGGAACAGTCGGAGCAGGGCGAGCTGGTGCGTGGCATGGGCGTGCGACTAAAGTTGCTGCGTCGTGGTGCGACCGCCGATGTCCAGTTGGGCGATAGCGCTAAATTTTTCCCTAGCGATGCGGCCTTGGCCAGTTGGATGGCACAGGCCCACGAGGGGCAATCTCAAATCATTTACGAGTAACCATTTATGTGGACCATTCCTACGCTCATGACGCTGGCTCGCATTGCTGCCATTCCTTTGATCGTGGGGCTGTTTTATTTGCCCATCGATATGGCCGAACGAAACCTGTGGGCCACGGTGATGTTTGTGGTGTTTGCGTTGACCGATTGGTTGGATGGCTACTTGGCCCGCAAGCTCAACCAGTCGTCGGCCTTTGGCGCTTTCTTAGACCCTGTCGCAGATAAGTTTTTGGTGTGTGCCAGTTTGCTGATTTTGGTGAATTTAGGTCGTGCAGATGTGTTGGTGGCGCTCATCATCATTGGGCGCGAAATTGCTATTTCGGCTTTGCGTGAGTGGATGGCTCAGATCGGGGCCTCGCGTAGCGTGGCGGTGCATATGCTGGGCAAGCTTAAGACCATGGTGCAGATGGTTGCCATTCCATTTTTGTTGTTTGATGGCTCTTTGTTTGGCTTGATCGACACGGCCTTGTGGGGGACGGTGTTGATTTGGATTGCAGGCGTGTTGACTGTGTGGTCAATGGTGTACTACCTGCAAAAGGCTTGGCCTGATATTTTGGACCACGCCAAGTAATGAGCGAGCAGCAAAACCAAGCTTGGCTGCGTGCCATGCCTGTGGTGTTTGTGTTGATTTGGAGTACAGGCTTCATCGTGGCGCGTTATGGGATGCCCAATTCGCCCCCTTTCACATTCTTGTTGTGGCGCTACATTTTTTCTCTTCTGTGTTTTGTGCTTTGGGTCAAATGGGCACGCGTGCCTTGGCCCAAGGGCCGAGGGCAGTGGGGTCACTTGGCGGTGACGGGTGTCTTGATGCACGCCGGGTATTTGGGCGGTGTGTGGGCGGCTGTCAAAGTGGGGATGGGGGCTGGATTGACGGCTCTTATCGTGGGGTTACAACCCGTTTTGACCGCCATTTGGTTGTCAGCACGGGGCGGTCATGTGTCGCGGCGGCAATGGCAAGGTCTGGCGTTGGGCTTTGTAGGTTTGGCTATGGTGGTGTCGCGCAAACTCGAAGGCGGCATTGAAGTCACGCCGTGGAGCTTGACCATGATTCTCATGGCGCTGGTGTCCATCACCACCGGGACGCTTTACCAAAAGCGCTTTGTGCAGCCCTGCGATGTGCGCAGTGCCAATGCGGTGCAGCTCATGGCTGCGTATGGGGTGACCTTGCCTTTGGCACTCATGGAGACTGAGCCCGCCTTGTGGAATGCCGAGATGTCGTGGGCCTTGGCGTGGTCCGTTCTGGCCCTGACCTTGGGCGGTAGCTCGCTGTTCTACATCTTGATTCAACGGGGTGCAGCGGCCTCAGTCACCAGTCTCATGTACCTCGTGCCGCCAACGACGGCCGTGATGGCTTGGATCTTGTTCAACGAGCCTATTACCTTGGTGACGTTGGCGGGTATTGCGGTGACGGCGGTGGGTGTGAGTTTGGTAGTCAGTCCGGCCTCAACGCGCTAAGTTTTTCCAAGGTTCATCGCGGAACCGAGACACTAAAAAATCTTGCAGTAAACGAATTCGTGCAGGCAGTTGCGAGCGGTAAGGGGCGAGCCAATGGATGTCTGCGTCATACATCGCGTATTGATCAAGTACGCGAATCAATTGACCTGACGCCAACTGAGGCGCAATGTCCCACAAGCTTCGAAGCATGATGCCTTGACCTGACAGACACCAATCTCTCACCATCTCGCCTGAGTTGCTGGAGAGTGGCCCTTTGACATTCACGTGATGCGTGCGCGCGGGTGTGCGAGCTGTACGTTGGGTGTTCAGTCGCCAATGGTCAAAGCGCTGACCTTGGCCTGTATCCCCGCCGTTTTCGCGCACCACCAAACACGCGTGTGAGGCCAAATCCTCCAACGTTTTCGGTGTGCCGTGTTGGGAGAGGTAGCTAGGAGCCGCCACCAGCACGCGTTGGTTGGTTGCAAGTTTGCGAGACACCCATTCCGCCGCGATGTGCACGGGGGGATGCCACAGCCAAATGGCGGCATCGAAGCTTTCGTTGGCGAGGTCGGGTAACTGCTCACAGAGCTGCAAATCTAAGCGAACGGATGGATAGCGCTCATGAAACTCAGCCAGCAGTGGCCCCAACCAGAGGCGACCAAAACCAAAGCTACAGGCGATGCGGATGGTGCCCGAGGGTTCACTTTGGCGTTCGCGCAATTCTTCTTCTAGTGCGATAAACCCATTCAGCAGTTCTGTGGCGCGGTCGCACAAGGCGTGCCCCTCGGTGGTGGGGCTGACGCGACGGGTGGTGCGTTGAAACAGGCGTACGCCTAGGTGGCTTTCAAGCGCAGAGAGCCGCTTGGTCACGACAGGAGGTGTCAGTCGCAGTACACGCGCCGCTTTGACCAAGCTGCCGTGCAAGCGCACAGCCAGCACCAACTCTAAATCTGAACGGTCCAATTGATGTCTTAATGGAAATAATGAATTGCTCAATTATTGCTTTTTTGAGGGGTAAGCTTTCGGCATGTTGAATTCATTCAAACCTGTGACTGTGGAACGCAACGGTGTGCAACTGCACAGCCGTGTGGCAGGGGAGGGGCCGCCTCTGTTGCTGCTGCATGGTCATCCTCAGAGCATGGCCATGTGGCACCGTGTCGCGCCTGAATTGGCGCAAACACGCCGCGTGGTGCTGATGGATTTACGAGGTTACGGTGATTCATCGCGCCCAGCGGTAGACCCTGAACATCTGAACCACAGTAAGCGCGAAATGGCCTTAGATGCAATGGCCGTGATGCAACAGCATGGCTTTGATCGATTCGATGTGTTGGCCCATGACCGTGGGGCACGGGTGGCACACCGTTTGGCGATGGATCACCCGCAGGCGGTGCAGCGTTTGATGTTGCTCGATATCGCCCCGACTTTGGCGATGTACGAACAAACCAGTGAATCGTTTGCACGTGCGTATTGGCATTGGTTTTTCTTGATTCAACCCTCGCCTTTGCCCGAGGCCTTGTTGAACGCGGGGCCAGCGCAATATGTGCGCAGTGTGATGGGCAGCCGTCATGCGGGATTGGCCGCCTTTGCTCCTGAAGCTTTGGCCGAGTATGTGCGTTGTGCTGAAGTGCCGGGGACCTCGGTTTCGATTTGCGAAGACTACCGAGCCAGCGCCACGATTGATTTAGAACACGACCGAGCCGATGTGGCGGCAGGGCGAAAATTGATACAACCGTTGCGCGTGCTGTGGGGTGAACACGGTGCCGTGGCGCGCTGTTTTGATGTGTTGTCGTTGTGGCGGGAGCGTGCGCTGGATGTATCGGGGCGCGCCTTACCTTGCGGACATTATTTGGCTGAAGAGTTACCTGATCAGGTGATGGCTGAAGCCCAAGCTTTTTTCTCTGTTTAATTTCTAGGAGCATCTCATGGGTCAAACACATCGTATTGCTGTGATCGCTGGCGACGGCATTGGCAAAGAGGTCATGCCAGAGGGCATTCGTGTCATGGATGCGGTGGCTCGCAAATTTGGCATTGATTTGAAGTTCGATCACTTCGATTTTTCGAGCTGGGACTATTACGAGAAGCACGGCAAGATGTTGCCCGACGATTGGAAAGACCAAATCGGTGGTCACGATGCTTTGTACTTTGGTGCCGTGGGTTGGCCTGAGAAGATTCCAGATCACGTCTCGCTGTGGGGATCGTTGCTCATGTTCCGCCGTGAGTTTGACCAGTACATCAACCTGCGCCCCGCACGTTTGATGCCCGGCATCATCGCTCCGGTGGTGCGCCGTGATGGCACACCGCGTCAGCCGGGTGAGATTGACATGTACATCGTGCGTGAAAACACCGAAGGCGAATACTCCAGCATTGGAGGGCGCATGTACTCCGGCACCGAGCGCGAAATCGTGATGCAAGAAACGGTGATGTCACGCATTGGTGTGGACCGTGTGTTGAAGTTTGCGTTTGAGTTGGCACAGACCCGTCCGAAAAAGCATCTGACCAGTGCCACCAAGTCCAACGGCATCGCCATCACCATGCCTTATTGGGATGAGCGTGTGGCGGAGATGGCCAAGCAGTATCCGGATATCAATGTGGATAAATTTCACATTGATATCTTGACCGCGCACTTTGTACAACGACCTGATTTCTTCGATGTGGTGGTAGCCAGTAACTTGTTTGGCGATATCTTGAGCGATTTAGGGCCTGCGTGCACAGGCACGATTGGTATTGCTCCCAGCGCTAACTTGAACCCAGATCGCAAGTTCCCTTCTTTGTTTGAACCTGTGCATGGCTCTGCGCCAGACATTGCAGGTAAAGCCATTGCCAATCCAATTGGTCAAATTTGGTGTGGTGCGATGATGCTTGAGTTCTTGGGGCACAAGGACGCGCACGATGCGGTGTTGGCGGCTATCGAAAAAGTATTGGACCCCAAGAGCGGGGCACCGAAAACCCCAGACATGGGTGGCAAAGCCAATACTTCAGATGTCGGTCGTGCGATTGCTGAAGCTTTGTGATTTTTCAGTTTAAAAAACGACTAGAATTCGTCATCATGCTGTGTTGTGCGCTGATGCTTTTAAAGTGTCTCATTGCACATAAAGCGAAACATCCGCAGCAGAGTTATTTCGCGTAGGGCTTGTAAACTAGCCATACCCATTGATCAACATCACATCTCAATAAGAGGGGATTTTTGTGAATAAAACAGAACTGATTGAGCACATCGCTAAGCATGCCGATATTTCTAAGGCAGCGGCCACTCGTGCGCTTGAGTCAACCATTGGCGCTGTGAAGACTACCTTGAAAAAAGGCGGCACAGTTTCTTTGGTCGGTTTCGGCACTTTCGCTGTTGGCAAACGTGCCGCACGCACTGGCCGCAATCCTCGTACTGGCGAAGCTATCAAGATCAAGGCCGCAAAAGTGCCTAAGTTCCGTCCAGGCAAAGGTCTGAAAGACGCCTTGAACTAATTAACGGTTAAGGATGGGTGCTTAGCTCAGTTGGCAGAGCGGCTGCCTTACACGCAGTAGGTCGGCGGTTCGACCCCGTCAGCACCCACCACCCATTAAAAAGGCGAACACACATGTTCGCCTTTTTTCTTGGCTTCTCACACATCACGACGAGTCCACTTCATGTTCGATTTTGTTCGCAAGCACACGCGGATCATGCAATTTTTGCTGTTCCTGTTGATATTCCCGTCTTTTGTTTTGTTTGGACTTGAGGGCTACAACCGTTACCGTGAAGGTGGTGCAGCTGTTGCGTCGGTTGATGGTCATGCCATCACACAAGCAGAGTGGGATGCCGCGCATCGCAGTCAAGTAGAGCGCATGCGCAGCAACATGCCGACGGTTGATGTGAAGTTATTTGACACACCCGAGGCTAAGTACAGCACGCTTGAGCGCATGGTGCGTGATCGTTTGTTGCAAGTTGCCGCAAGTAAGTTGCGTTTGGGCGCGAGCGATTCCCGTTTGGCTGCAGAGCTGCAACAAAACCCTAGTATTGCCGCGTTGCGTCGGGCTGATGGTTCATTGGATATTGAACGTTATCGTCAGTTATTGGCTACGCAAGGCATGTCGCCAGAGTCGTTTGAAGCTCAAGTTCGTGCTGATTTGGCCTCTCGCCAAGTGATGTCAGGTGTGGGTGTTACCAGCTTTAGTTCTGCGGCTTTAGCCGATGTGACTTTGAATGCCTTTTACGAGCAACGGCAAGTGCAAGTGGCGCGTTTTGCACCAGCAGACTTTGTGTCGCAAATCAAACCTAGCGACGATGATCTGCAAGCCTATTACAAAGCAAACTCCGATAAGTTTCAGTCCGTCGAACGTGCTGATGTTGAGTATGTTGTCTTGGATTTAGCCGCAGTACAAAAAGGTATCGTGGTGCCTGAAGATGAGTTAAAGGCGTATTACGCACAAAACTCAGCACGTCTGGCGGGTTTGGAAGAGCGTCGGGTCAGCCATATTTTGATCAGCGTAGATAAAGCCGCTCCAGCTGCTGAGCGCGAAAAGGCCCGAGCCAAAGCACAAGAGTTGTTGGTTCAAATTCAAAAGTCACCTAACCAGTTTTCTGAGTTGGCGCGCAAAAACTCTCAAGATACGGGGTCGGCTGCCAAAGGTGGAGACCTAGACTTTTTCGGTCGAGGTGCAATGGTTAAGCCTTTTGAAGACGTGGCTTTCGCGCTCAAAAAAGGTGAGACAAGTGACCTCGTGGAAACCGAATTTGGTTTTCACATCATCCGTCTGACAGACATCAAAATACCAGAGCAAAAAAGCTTTGAATCACAGCGTGCAAAGCTTGAAGTTGAAGTGCGAGGCCAGTTGGCACAACGCAAATTTGCGGAAGCTGCCGAACAGTTCACCAACATGGTTTATGAGCAGTCGGACAGTCTGAAGCCTGCGGCTGAACGTCTGAAGCTCGACGTGCAACATGCCAGTAACTTAGGGCGTGAGGTGGTGGCAGGTTCGACAGCAGTTAACAACCCGAAACTGTTGGCTGCGATCTTCTCGCAAGATTCCATTGAGAAGAAGCGCAATACAGAAGCTGTGGAATTGGGCCCCAATCAACTGGCTGCGGCGCGAATCACGCATTACAGCCCTGCGCGTACGTTGCCTTTTGACGAGGTCAAAGCCCGTGTGCACGAGCAGGTCGTTGCGCTGCAGTCAGCTGAGCGTGCTCGTTCAGAAGGTCTTGCTAAGTTGGCTGAATGGAAGGCTAACCCTGCAGCTGCCAAACTGCCCGCAGCCATTGTGGTGTCGCGGGAAACAAAGCAAACGTTGCCTTCGGCTTTGGTCGAGGCGGCTTTGCGTGCCAGTACACAAGTCTTACCTGCTTGGGTTGGCGTGAGTTTGGGCGCGAATGGTTATGCCGTTGTCAAGGTTGAAAAAGTCTTGCCACGTGATGTTGCGAATGCTTCTGCTTTGGCTCGTGAGCGTGACCAATATGCGCAATGGTGGGCTTCTGCTGAAGGTTTGGCGTATTACAAGCTAATAAAAGAAAAATTTAAGGCAGAAATCAAAGTAGCTCGGTTATAATCTTTGTTTCTACGGTGGCTGTAGCTCAGTTGGTAGAGTCCAGGATTGTGATTCCTGTTGTCGTGGGTTCGAGCCCCATCAGCCACCCCAAATCTTCTAAAGCCTTGATTCGTCAAGGCTTTTTTCGTTTAAGACGTGCGATAGGTTCCCACTTAAGGGTCCCACATGATTCGCGTTCCTCGTCTCAAACTCAATCGGCATGGCGTTTTTTGCCTGCGTGTGCTCTGGCTTGATGAATCAGGCAAGCGCCGCGAACGTCTTCACAGCCTCAACACCAAAGACCCAACGGTGGCCCGTTTGATGGCGCTACAGTTCAATACATCGTTTGAACTACAACGCGCTATGACATTCAAGCCAACTTTTCCAAGCCTTGATGGTGTGTTGAACAAATACGACTTGGACCTCTCGCGGACTGTTGTGAAGTCCGATGCCCTTGTTTATTCACAAAGCTATCTGTCATAAGTTCGTTGAAAGGTTGAAATACCAACATCGCAACCACTTCGAAAAAAGGAACTGGCGTGACATACAAAAAACGCTTTCTCATCATTTCTGCGACAGCGTTTGTTTACTTTGTGTTGTATCAAGTCAACATGACACTCTTTGGTTCACTCAATTATTCACATCGCGTCGATTGGGTTTTTTTGCCAAGTGGTTTGCGTTTGACGTTCGTGTTGTTGTTCGCACTCGATGGGGCCTTGGGGATCATGCTGGCCTCGACCTTGATTACGTATCTTTTGTACTTTGATGGAAGTTATCTCAATTTACTGATCACTGGCTCTCTCGCTGGATTTGCGCCATTCTTGGCTCGACAGATTGCGATTGATTACTTGGGTTTAAACGAGAGCTTATTGAACTTGAACTCTTTTGAACTTTTCAAAGTTTCTCTCCTGTTTGCCGTCATCAGTCCGCTGGTACATCAGCTTTGGTACTTCTGGATTGGGCGTACCGAAAATTTTCTAACCAGTGCGGCCGTCATGATGGTGGGCGATTGGTTTGGTTCAGTTTTGGTTCTTGCATCCTTTGCCCTGCTTCTTCCTTTGATTCGGCGTGTTGCCAAACAATTTGTGTCGTGAGGTTTATTCATAAAGACTTATATGAAATTTTGTCGAAAGAGGCGCATAATCCTAATGTGCAAGTAATAAAAGACTTGTGCCAGTTAGGTGATCGGTCAGTTTCGCGCGTTACGGCGTTACTTTTTAGGTTTGTTGTGCTTTCGGGACCCCATCGCTTTTTGTTTTTATGTATTTAAGAGGAGTCCCCATGGGCAATAAACTTTACGTTGGCAATCTGCCATACACCGTGCGTGACGGCGATCTGGAACAGTCTTTCGGCGAGTTCGGTTCAGTCACTAGCGCCAAAGTCATGATGGAGCGCGACACAGGCCGCTCTAAGGGTTTTGGTTTTGTCGAAATGGGCAGCGATGCCGAAGCACAAGCTGCAATCGAAGGTATGAACGGTCAGTCTTTGGGCGGCCGCAGCATCACTGTGAATGAAGCGCGCCCAATGGAACCTCGCCCCCCACGCACAGGTGGTTACGGCGGTGGCGATCGTTCCGGCGGTGGTGGCTATGGCGGCGG
>Ga0228698_1000930_pt1 | contig 16564 bp, 22 predicted proteins | sample McNCre117_Aug_MG_FD_178015 | JGI IMG/M metagenome (GOLD analysis project Ga0228698, IMG submission 178015) | Freshwater microbial communities from McNutts Creek, Athens, Georgia, United States - 1-17_Aug_MG | ecosystem: Environmental > Aquatic > Freshwater > Creek | place: USA: Georgia...
GATCGGGTATCTGGTGTTCAATGGCTTCAGGTACTTGACGCCGCCATCTACAACGTACTGCTTCAGTGTGGCCTCGTCTCCGTTGCGGCGCACGATCACGAATTTGCCGGGCTCTGGGCCTTCCTCTGGCTCCACGATGACGATGCACCCATCCGGGAACTTTGGCTCCATGCTGTCGCCATTGACCCGAAGCGCGTACGTGTGGACCCTAACCCTGTAAGTCGTTTCGATTCTCTCCCCCTCCCCGGGCTGCAGGTTGTCAACGGCGCTGACGCCGTACCCTGCTTGTACCCATGAAATCAGCGGCACCGTGCGCAGCTGTACCGACTGGCTAACATTGCCGCTCTCTGAAGAACCTTCAGTTTGGGAATTTTGTTGAGTTAACGATGCCGGCCACTCATAGACCATCTCTCCTTCGCCGGTGTCAACCCAGTTAGCGTTGCACCCTATGATCTGCTGGGCCTTCATCATCCCGTCTTTAGACACTCCGCGTGTCTCCCAGTTCTTTACGGTCTGTGGGGATTCATTCAGAAGCCTAGCGACTGCCGATTGGCCCTGCACATCCTTCATTGCGAAGGCTGCGTGATACAGGCGTTCTGCTCTCGGGTGCATGGTCAGCATTCTTGCGTCACTAAACAAAATGTTGTTAAACGCAGTGTTTGACAGTTCGTTAAACATGGTGTTTAATCGCATCCATGAAAGCAGACGCAGAACTCATCCAGGAGCTTGGTGGGCCGACCAAGTTGGCTGAAATCCTCGGTTACGACAAGCAATCCGGTGGTGTCCAGAGGGTCCAAAACTGGATCACTCGCGGCATTCCGGCGCAGGTCAAGGTAGACCACCCAGACCTGTTTATCCGAAGTATCAAGCCTTCCAGCAAGGCCTCCGCCACAGCAACGCAAGAGCAGGCGGCGTGATCCATGAGCCTTCCACTGATTGACTTCCGCGGCAAGGTGACGCCAGAGACCGACGCGGTACTCGAAGCGATCCAGCGCAGCACCGGCCGAGACAAATCCGAGATTGCGAGAGAGTGGCTTCACAAGATTGCCCTTCGTGAGATCGATGCAGCCATTGAACTGCAGAAGATTCTCAACCGCGAGGGACTTACCGGGGCGCAACAGGGAGGCTCGGGGAAATGAGCGACCCACGCAACGCATTCCACTGGCAAAACGGTGCGAGGTCCATCTTTTGGACCGAGTCCGGAGAGCGAAATGCCCGCAAGCTGGAAAAGCAGGGCGGCGGCATGGCATTGGACGTCAAGGGCCGCGCGCTCGTAGACATGGGCCCGCGCACCGCACAGGCAATCGTGATCCGCAAGCAGTCCGACCAGGACAAAACCAACAGGATTATGAAAGGCGCATCGATATGAACATGCAACTTGCGTTCGACCTCGCGCCTGGCGCCCGCCTGCACGACCCTGATACCAGCAAGCAAGCCGCCGCCCAGGCCAAGGAGCTTGCCGCGCGCCACCACCGCATCATCCTCGCCGCACTGGAGGCCCACGGTCCTTCGGGCAAGGATCGTATCGCCGCGCTCACAAGCCTCACCGGCGTTGCAGTGTGCCGGCGCCTGTCTGAGCTTGCCAAGGCCGGCCGCATCGCAACCACCGGGCGCAACGTGCAAAGCACCTCTGGACGCTCGGAACGTGAATGGAGGATTGCATGAGGGATTACGGGAAAGTTTCCCCCCAGTTCTGGATCGGCTCGACTGGACGCGCGATCCGCGGGCACATGGAGGCGCAGATAGTCGCCTTCTACCTGATGACGAGCCCTCACGCCAACATGATTGGCGTGTTTCATTGCCCAGTTCCGTACATTGCACATGAAACCGGATTGAGTATCGAAGGGGCTTCGAAGGGACTTCGAAGGCTCATCGAAGCCGACTTTTGCACATACGAAGAGGACTCCGAGTACGTTTTCGTGCACCAGTTCGCCGCTAACCAGATTGGAGAACGCCTGGAGGCGTCAGACAAGCGCTGCAAGGGTGTCGAGAATGAACTGGCGAAAGTGCCAAAAGGCCAATGCTGGCGCGCATTTAGAGCGCGTTACGCGGTCCCGTTCAACCTCGCCATCCCGTCAGAATCAGCCGCAAATATCAAGCCACTTGCAAGCCCCTTAGAAGCCCCTTCGAAGCCAGAAACAGGAGCAGGAGCAGAAGCAGGAGAGGAGGGGCTTCCTGAAAGCCCCCTATCCCCACCCCGACCTGGCGGCCCATCCATGGCGGGAGCGGTGTGCGTTGCCCTGAAGTCGATCGGCATGGGGAAGGTGAATCCGACCAACCAATCCCTGATCGACCTGCTGGCGCAGGGGGCTGAAATCGGCATGTTCGTCGACGTGGGGAGGGAGTGCGTCGAGTCGCATAAGCCGTTCAGCTACCTCCTGGCAACCGTCAAAGGCCGAATGGCTGACGCTGCTGCGCTGGCGGCGAAGGCAACCAGCTCCGCCCGGGGCCCGGCTGGCGGCATCTTGCCGGGAGCGATCTGATGCGCGGTCATGAACGAATCATCGCCCTGCGCAAATCCGGCATCAAGCCCGCGCTGGTCTTCATCAACGACTATCCCTGCCGAACCGACTGGTTCGAGCATCACGACCACGCAACCGTGTGCACCCACGGCGATGTGATCCAGCTGCTGGATCTGCGCTACCTGGTTGGCCTGCGCGTCAGCATCAGCGCATCGAGCGAGATCCGCGCAAAGGCCCTGTTCGACCAGGTCCGCCTTGCCGGCGCACAGACTGTCGCGGCCGCCCACATCCGAGACGAACTTCCTCCGCATCGCCAAACCGGATGGTGCGAAATTTGGCACAACGAGGTGGCCCATGCCTGAGTACCTTTCCGACGATTTCGACTTCGAGGCCTACCTGACGGAGACCGACCACAAGCAGCATGTCCGGCCCGCCGGAGACTTCGTGCAGCTCGCCAAGGAGCGACTGCGCACACGAGCCAAGGAAAAGCGCACGTTCCTTCCCTGGCCGAAGGTCAACGACTCGTTCGAATTCCGCAAGGGCGAGGTGACCGTCTGGGCCGGCCAAAACGGGCACGGCAAAACCGACCTCACAACCCAGCAAGCGCTTTCGCTGATCGGCCAGGGAGAGAAAGTCTGCGTGGCCAGCTTCGAGATGAAGCCTGTGACAACCGTTGGTCGCATGGCTCGCATGTTCAGCGGAACAAACCCATTCTCGCCAGAGTACCAATCCGATAACGGTCATGCCGTCCTCGATGAGCTCTACGACCAGTTCTCGGAATGGACGGCGCAGCGGCTGTGGCTCTACGACCAGACCGGCACCGCTGCACCGAAAACCGTCCTTGGCATGGTCAAGTATTGCGCCGTCGAGCTCGGCATCACCCACGTGTTCATCGACAGCCTGATGAAGTGCGTGAAGGCCGAGGACGACTACAACGGGCAGAAGGACTTCGTGGACCAGCTCTGCGCGCTGGCAAAGGATTGCGACATCCACGTTCATCTGGTGCACCACCTGAAGAAACCGGCCAAAGAGTCGGAGATGCCGGACAAGCACGACACGAAGGGCTCCGGATCCATCACGGACCAGGTCGATAACCTCTTCATGGTCTGGCGCAACAAGCCGAAGGAAGACGACATCAAGGCTAAGGGCGCAAGCAGCAACAAGCAAACCGAGCCGGACTGCTACCTGCTGTGCAGAAAGCAGCGCAACTACGAGGGCAGCTCCGATGGGGAGCCATCAATTGCCCTGTGGCGCCACCATGACTCAGGCAGCTTCATTGCCTTCGCCGGCGAGCGCGCCCAGTTCTTCCCGAACTACCCCCACGTGGAGAGCATGTGAATGGCGACTTTTCTGCCCTACGCCTGCGAGTGCTGGAGCACTGCCGCTGGATCTCAACCTTCGACCGCGAGTACGCAATCTGGGCCTATCGCCACTACCGCGATGCAATGCCGTGGCTGGAGCTGTGAATGAGTCATCACGCCGCAACCGCAACCCAAGGCCATCGGTACATGCTCGGAAACAGGCATGTGATCGCAATGCAGTCCGGGCACGTAGTGACCGTTCGGCCCATCGAGGATGAGGCATACCCCCTTGGCAAAGAAGTGACGGTGAAGGCCTCCTGGCTCCAGCCGGCGCCGATGGTCTATTTCCACGGGGAGATCCCGAAGTGAAACAGACGTTCATCATGGCCCACGACCTTGCCAGGGCGAACGCTGTACAGGCCGTCAGGCAGGCTCCCGATGGCTTCGTGGTCCAGATCGGAGAACCCAACCGAAGCCTGGAGCAGAACGCCGCCCAGTGGCCATACCTCGCAGGATTCGCAGACCAGAAGCAGCTGTGCATCAACGGCCAGATGGAATGGGTTACCGACGACGACTGGAAGGACGTCCTGACTGCCTGCTGGAACGGAGAGATGCGGATGGCCGCGTTCGATGGGAAGGTGATCATGCTCCCGCAGCGCACTAGCCGCATGGGCAAGAAGGTATTCAGCACCTGGATGGAGTTCCTTGTGGCTATGGCCGCACAGGCGGGGGTGGAGCCGGTCTACAAGTCCGCCCCCAGGAGGATGGCTGCATGAGCTTCAACCGAACCAGGTGTGCTCATTGCAGGCAGAAATTCACCCCGGAGCGTCCCGGCCAGGTCGTGCACCTTGAGTGCGTAGAGGCCTGGGCGCTGGCGCAGGCCGAGAAGCGAGATCGCGAAGAGGCTAAGAAAAAGCGCATGGCCGCCCGTGTCGAGCGCGCAGAGACAGCGAAGCGCCGCGAGGCAATGCAGCGCATTCCCGACCTCATCGCGGTTGCCCAACGCGCTTTCAATGCCTACATCCGGGCCCGGGACTCCGGCAGGCCCTGCATCTGCTGCGGACGCACCGAGGCAATGGGGTACGGCCTATCCGCCCATGGTTGGGACTGTGGCCATTACCGCTCCACAGGAAGCGCAAGCCACCTGCGATTCAACGAGGACAACGCCCACCGCCAGCTGGTGATATGCAACCGACATGGCGCAGGCCGGGCAGTGGACTACCGCATTGGACTGATCGAGCGCATCGGACTGGCCCGGGTGGAAGCACTGGAGTCGGACAACCAGGTGCACAAATGGACTGCCGATGAACTCCGCGGCATCAAGGCCTACTACCGGCAAAAACTCAAGGATCTCCAATGAGCAATTCAGCAGTCAAGAGAGGGCGCAGGCAAATAACCCATGACCTGCTGCGCGTCACCGCGGTGCGTCTGACCCATGAACACCAGGTGCTTTTCAGACGCCTCGGCGGAAGCGCATGGCTGCGAGAGCAGCTGAACGACATAAAAACCAAGAAGGATCAAAATGGCAAAGAAGAAACCAGCGTTTGAACCATCTTGGGTGGTTAGCATCATGTCCAGGTGGGTACATCGCAGGATGAACGCCGCCATTGGATACCCGCACAAATCCCCGGGGTTCAGCGAGAAGACTACAGGTGGGTACAACCACTCCGAGCCGCACGACTATTGCGGTCAGGACTTCTCTGACCTGGAGTTGGCAATCGATCGCATGCGCGAAGGATCGCCAGAGCTGTTCGCTGCTTTCTGGATGCACTACCTGCCGTGGTCTGCGCCGGGCCTGGTTTCAGCTGGCTGTCCATTCGGGAATAGCACCTATTACGACAGGCTGCACAGGGCTCATCGTCATGTGGCGCAGCTGATGGGCGAATCACAGCCGGTAACTGCATAGTAATTTTGTACTACGCAAATATTCGCAGAATGGAGTAAATTGACGGAAATCGACTATGAGTCGAATTGTCAGCAGCCCGCGAAATGCGGGCTTTTTCACTTCTGCGACCTGACGCATTCAGGGCAGTCCGAAAGGGCAAAACCGTGACGGCAACCATCCCAAAGACCGCCTTTAAGAAAGGTGAGAAAAGACCAGGCCAAGGAAAGCGCGGACCCAACAAGACCACCGCGCAGCTAAAGGACATGATCCTTGGCGCATTGGAGCAGTCCGGAGGGGTTGATTACCTGGTCGAGCGTGCAAACGATCCCAAGACCGCTTCTGCATTCCTGACGCTGGTCGGCAAGGTTCTGCCAATGACCGTCGCTGGTGATCCGAGCAACCCACTGCAGGCCATCGTCAAGATCGAGCGGGTTGTTGTTGACCCGTCGTCTTCCACCAAGTGAGCGTCCTGCAGATCGAGACGCCAAGGTGGGCTCTGCCTCTGCTCAAACCGGCCCGGTACAAAGGCGCTCACGGTGGCCGAGGATCTGGCAAGTCTCACTTCTTCGGTGAGCTGTGGCTGGAAGAGAACTTGGCAGAGAAGCTGGACTTCGTTTGCCTGCGTGAGACGCTGAAGTCTCTGGAGTTCTCGGTCAAGAAGCTTCTGGAATCGAAGATAGCGGCCTTCAACGCTGGTGCATACTTCGAAGTGCAGGACCGCCGCATCTTCTCCAAGCAGGGCGGCGTGACGATCTTCGAGGGCATGCAGAACCATACGGCCGACTCGATTAAGTCGCTGGAGGGGTTCGACAGGGCATGGTTTGAAGAGGCTCAGAATGCCAGCGAGAAGAGCCTGACGCTGCTTCGTCCGACCATCCGCAAGCCTGGGTCTCAGCTCTGGTTCGGCTGGAATCCCGACCTGGCTACCGACCCGATCGACAAGCTGCTTCGCGGTGATGTGAAGCCTCCGGATTCGTGTGTCATCGAGGTCAACTACCTGGAAAACCCGTGGTTCCCAGATGAGCTGCGCGCCGAGATGGAGTACGACAGAAGTCGTGATCCAGACAAGTACGCGCATGTTTGGATGGGAAAGTACCGCAGGAATTCGGAAGCCAGGGTGTTCAAGAACTGGAGCATCGAGGAATTCGATGTAGACCCGAAAGCAGTTCTTCGGCAGGGCGCAGACTGGGGATTCTCGGTTGATCCTTCCGTGCTTGTGCAGTGCTGGATCGAGGGAAGAAAGCTCTACGTGCCTTTCGAGGCATACCGTGTTGGCTGCGAGATCGTAGACACGCCCGCGCTGTTTATGACGGTGCCAGACTCCGAGAAGTGGCCTATCACCGCAGACTCTGCCAGGCCGGAGACGATCAGCCACATGCAGAAAAACGGATTCCCAAAGATCATGCCGGCGATCAAGGGTGCCAAGAGCCTGGAAGAGGGCGTCGAATTCCTGAAGTCGTTTGACATCGTGGTCCATCCGCGGTGCACACACCTGATCGACGAGCTCTCGTCCTACAGCTACAAGACAGACCAGCTCACTGGATCGGTTCTTCCGATGCTGGAGGACAAGGACAACCACGTAATTGATGCGCTGCGGTACGCGTGCGAGGGCGCAAGGCGTGCAGTGCGCAGAGAGCGCAAACCATTGCAAACGACACCAGACTCCGGTGGATTTGGATCCTCCGGCAGCTGGATGTCATCCTGAAATTGAACTGAAGAATCGACCGAATCCAAATGGCCACCTCCGACGATGACATCCTGAAGACTGCCAAGGAACGCTTCCAGCGCTCCCTTGAGCGTTCTTCGCACAATCGCGAGAAGGCCAAGGAAGACATCAAGTTCGCCGCAGCATCGCCCGACGATCCGTGGCAATGGGACCAGCTTGGAATGGTGACGCGCCAGAAGCAGAACCGGCCGATGTTGACCATCAACAAGCTCCCGCAGCACATCCGCCAGGTCACGAACGACATTCGCCAGAACCGGCCTTCGATTCGCTACCGCCCTGCCGACAGCAATGCCGATGTGAACGCCGCTGATGTGTTGATGGGGATCGCCCGCCACATAGAGGCCAACTCGGATGCGGACATCGCCTACGACTCGGCAACCGAGGGTCAGGTGACGCATGGACTGGGATACATCCGAGTCCTGACGGATTACATCTCCGATGAAAGCTTTGACCAGGACATTTTCATCGCCAGGGTGAAAGACCCTTTCAGCATCCACGATGACCCCGATGCTGAGGACCCTGTGGGTTCCGACCGCAAGTGGCTGTTTGTCGAGGACAAGATCAGCGAGGACGACTTTAAGGCTGAGTTCCCAAAGGCTGATCCGATCGACTGGACTTTCTCCAAGGATGGAGACTGGTTCGACAGCAAGGATTCAATTCGCATCGTCGAGTATTGGGAGGTGCTGAACGAGTCAGCGGACCTGCTGCTATGGGCCAACGGAGCTACATCATTCAAGGGCGATCAGATCCCGCAAGGCGTCTACATTGGCGAGATGCCGATCAAGACGCGAAAGTCGATCCGACGAAAGGTTGTCTGCCGCAAGCTCAACGGCCAGCAGGTACTGGAGACGAAGGAGTTCCCCTGCAAGCACATCCCGTTCGCCCGGGTGCTTGGCAATGAGTGGATCGTCGACGGCAAGTCCTATTTGAGCGGCCTGGTGCGAAACACCAAGGACAGCCAGCGCATGTACAACGTGGCTCAGACGGCCATTGTCGAGCGCGTGATGCAGGCTCCAAAGGCGCCGTACGTTGCTCCTGCTGAGGCAATCGAGGGCTACGCTGACGTATGGAAGACGGCAAACACCGAAAACCATTCGTTCCTTCCGTACAACCACTTGGACAGCGATGGCAACCCGCTGCCGGCGCCGCAGCGCCAGATGCCTACAACCGTCGAGGCCGGCCTGAACCAGATCGCCATGGGAGCGTCTGAGGACATCAAGTCCGAAACCGGTCAGTACGACGCAAGCCTGGGCCAGCGGTCCAACGAGACAAGCGGTCGCGCAATCATGGCGCGTCAGCGTGAGGGTGACAATGCGACGTTCCATTACGTCGACAACCTTGGACGCGGCATTCGCCATATCGGTCGGATCATCCTGGACATGATCCCGCGCGTGTACGACAGTGCGCGCATTGCCCGCATTCTGGGCGAGGATGGCCAAGCAACGAACGTCCATATCGACCCTCAGCATGGCTCTGCGATTTCCGAGTTCAAGGATGACACCGGAGCAATCCAGAAGGTGCTGAATCCGAACATCGGGACCTATGACGTCTACACCACCAGCGGCCCGAGTTTCACGACCCGCCGAATGGAGGCAGTTGATGCAATGACCGCCATGACGCAGGCCAACCCGCAGCTGTGGCAAGTCATCGGGGACCTGCTGGTCAAGAATATGGATTGGCCTGGCGCAGAAGACATGGCAAAGCGCCTGCGCGCCACACTCCTTCCCAACGTGCAGCAGGAGATCGACGGCGAGAGTGGTGGCGCAAGCATCCCGCCTCAAGTTCACCAAGCAATGGATCAGATGCACAACCAGATCCAGCAGCTCGCAGGTGCCCTTGAGAATGCTTCCAAGCACGCCGAGGAGCTCGAGGAAGAGCGCGAGCTGAAGCTCAATGACCAGCTCATCAAGGCCTATGACGCCGAGACAAAGCGACTCCAGGCTGTGAGCGCAGGCATGACGCCCGAGCAGGTTCAAGCAATGGTCATGCAGACCATCCAGAACCTTCTGTCGACACCTGCGCCTTCAGCTCCTGTAGTAGAGGAGATGGCAGAGATCGAACAGCAGGAACACATGCAGACGCCAGGCCAATTCCCGCCAGATCCTGCGCAGCAGCAACAAGACACGATGAACCCGCCAAGCGCGGGTTTTTCTTTGCCTGAACAACAACCGCAGCCCATGCAAGAAGAGCAGGGCGAACAACCTCAAGGATTCTGATCATGGGCGCACCAAGTACCAACGTCATAAGCTCGCCGGATCCGGCATATGCAGCTGCAGCTGTCACGCCAAGCGACAGCACCGACCTAACATCTGTTGCTCGCGGACTTTATATCGGTGGGGCCGGCGCGGTGAACGTCGATCTCCCAGACGGCAGCACTGTGCTGTTTGCAGCTGCGAACAGCGGATCTATCTTGCCTGTGCGCGTGCGCCGTGTTCGGTCCACTTCGACAACCGCGACGAACATCGTTGCGCTGTATTGAGGGCTTGCTGAGATGATGATCGGGCTGTCACTGTCTATGGTTGGCCAGGCAGTGCAGACGTTGCTGTCGCCAGCATTTTCGCTGGACATGCTGCTGGGAACCCTCGACCCCCGCATCACCTTCACCCGAGCAGACGCGACGACTTGCGCGACGTACTTTGGCAGCGATGGCCGACTTGCAACTGCTGCGGCGAACGTGCCCCGCTTCGACTACGACCCGGTGACGCCTGCTGGGACTACGGGTGTGGAGTTGGTGACAAATGGGACGTTCGCCAGCGGTGCTACGGGGTGGACAAGCGTAGTAACCGGCCCGAGCACCATAACGTACAACAGCAATTCTGTTTCGTTCTACCGGGATGCTGGTGGGCAAGACCCTGAAATACGAAACATCGGAACCGCCACGATCGGCAAGACGTACTACATCACGTTTGATGTCGTATCTGCGTCAAACTACGCAAGTAATATCGGCGTGACATTCAACGCTGGTTTGGCTACATACCCACTTGCAAATCTGACGAGTGCGGGAACCAAGACGTTCTTTGTTGTAGCCACCGCCACGGGGGTAATTGGGATTAAGCATGGTGGAGCAGGGCCATCCACCGTGACCATCTCCAACATATCTGTTCAGCAGGTCACCTTCGCGTCCATCGGCCTGCGGGTAGAGGAATCCCGCGCCAATCTGCTGGCGAATCCGCGTGACTTCACGCAGGCGAGTTGGGTCAAATCCAACGTTACGACTACCCATGACCAGCTAGGGATTGATGGTGTAGCAAATGCCGCATCTAAAGTATTGGATACCGCAGTTTATGGGAGTCACGTCTTCCAGTCGAACACTGCAACCACCGTATCTACTACTTACACATTCTCTGCTGTATTGAAGCAGTCCGGCTCGTTGCCTTGGGTGTTGTTTGGGCAAGATGTAGCAGGCGTAGGATTTTTCAGCTTTAATCTGACTACAGGTGCATTCGGTTCGACTACCGCTGGAACTTACATCAGTCGGAGCGTTATCAACGAAGGTGGTGGATGGTGGCGTGTCAGCATAACCTATTCAGCAGCCAACACCACTTCGGGCGGGGCCATCTTCATTTCTGGCAATGGTGATAGTTCCAGCCCAACATACACAGGAACCGGAACAAACGGTTTCATCATCGACTGCGCCCAGCTTGAGGTCGGCTCTTTCGCAACGAGCATCATCCCGAGCCAGTCCACCCGCGCCGCCGATGTAAACGTCAGCACTGCAAACATCCCTGGCGCTACGGGCACTGTGGTGATTTCTGCGGTGGCGCCCAACAACTCATCTAGCACGCAGGTTCTGTACTCCATAGATGATGGAACTTCTGCCAACAGGTTCACTATCACCCGTGCAGCTTCAGGAACAATAGGAGCGCAGTGGATTGTTGCGAACACATTGCAGGCGAGCTTGAATTCTGTAGCTTCAGTTTCAGGAAATTCCGCATTCAAGGTGGCCGTGGCATGGTCTGCTGGAAACTTTGCCCTTTCGCTGAACGGTGCCACGCCTGTGACCGCTTCGTCAGGGTCTATTCCGACAGTTACAAGCCGACGCTTAGGCATGAACTTCTCGAATGGACAGATGTGGAACTCCACCATCAAGTCCGTTGCCGAGTATTCGTCCCAACTGCCGAACTCTACGCTGCAGGCACTCTCGACATGACCTGCTTCCTGGTCTCCTTCGTTATCGGTGCAGTCACGGCCAGCGTGTTCTGGCTGCTGGCCTACCCGCTGCTGTGGGTCATCGTCGCAGCCTACGCCGCAGGGGCTATCACATGGGTACTGCTGGCTTTCCTATCGGTGCGCGGTGAGCGGTTCATCGAGTGGTTGGTGGGATAGCGGCCAAGCGCACCTAATTTCTCAAGAGTTTCGGGGCCCCCGCCCCATCCGTACCTGCCCGGTCTGACAGGGTTTCGCCGAGAGGCTTCCAAAAATGTCTAACGACGCACTCGATGCGGGCTTGCCCGCGACCTCCCAATCGGAAGAGGCTAAAGGAACCGAGCAAAACACAGCCGACACGACTGCGCGTGATGGTGATGTGGAGAAGCATACGCAGGAGGACCAGCAGCAGGCGCCCAAGACCTTCACCCAGGCCGAGGTCGACGCAATGGTTCAGAAGCGGCTACTGAGGGAAGAGCGCAGGTTCTCCCGTCGAATGGAGCAGCAACTGCGAGAGCAGCAGCAATCCAAGGCACTGGAAGAGCCAAAGCGTGAATCGTTCGGAGACGAAACGGCATACCAGCAGGCGCAGCTCGATCATCTGATTGAGAAACGCGCAGCAGAGAAGCTGGCGCAGCGTGAAGAGGCAGTACGGCGCGATCGGATGGCTGAAACCTTCCAAGAGCGTCTGGACAAGGCCTTAGACCGCTTTCCGGATTTCACCGAGGTAGTCAGCAGCCCAACGCTTGCTATCAACACGGACATGGCCGAGTTCATTGCAGACAGCGAACACGGACCGGATCTGGCGTACCACCTCGGAAAGAACCCGGCCCTGGCTGCTCGGATTGCAAATATGCCGACGATCAAAGCCGCTCGCGAGCTGACCCGCATTGAAGCGGAGCTGGCAGCAAAGCCCAAGGCACAGCCGTCTAAGGCTCCGGAGCCAATCACTCCTGTCGGCACCCGAGGTCGCTCGACAAGTTCGTCTCAGCCATCTGATTCGGATGACATCGACACCTGGATGCGCAAGGAGCGAGACCGCCAGAGCAAACGACGGTAAGCCGAACACAACGCCACCAAGCCAATGAGGCCACCCATTGCGGTGGCCTTTTTCATTTCTGAAAGAACATCATCATGTCGAATTCGATTCTCACCCCCACCGCAGTGACCCGCAAAGCCCTGCAGATCCTGCACCAGAAGCTGAACTTCATCGGCAGCATCAACCGCCAGTACGACGACAGCTTCGCCAAGACCGGCGCCAAGATCGGCTCCAGCCTGAAGATCCGCCTGCCCAACCAGTACACGGTCCGAACCGGTGCATCGCTGTCCACACAAGACACCACCGAGAACAGCACCACCCTGTCTGTGGCAACGCAGAAGGGCGTCGACACCACGTTCACCACGAACGAACTGACGCTGTCCCTGGACGACTTCTCCGAGCGCATTCTGGAGCCGGCAATGGCTGTTCTGGCTGCCAACATCGAGGCGGACGCACTGTCGATGGCGCTGGACATCTACCAGAACGTCAACAACACCGGCTCTGCGATCACCCTGAACAAGGTTCTGGCCGGCCGGAAGGCTCTGACGGACGCCCTGGCGCCCAGCAGCCAGCGCAAGCTTCTGCTGAACACCCAGGACAACCTGGACCTGGTTGACGGCCTAAAGGGTCTGTTCCAGGACGGCGCAACCATCGCGGCTCAATACCGCGACGGCATGGTCGGTCGTACCGCAGGCTTCGGTGACATCTACGAAAACACCCTGATCGCCAACCAGACCACCGGCACCGCCCTGTCGGCCACGACCTACACCGTGAACGGCGCAAGCCAGACCGGTTCGACTGTGACCGTTGCAACCGGTTCGACGACCTTCAAGAAGGGTGACATCGTCACCTTCGCAGGTTGCAACCGCGTCCACCCGGAAACCAAGGTCGACACCGGCGTCCTGCAGTCCTTCGTTGTGACTGCAGATTACGCAGGCGGCGGCGGCAACCTGGCCATATCGCCGGCCATCGTCACATCCGGTGGCACCCAGAACGTGTCGGCATCCCCGACCAACGGTGGTGCGGTCACCAAGGTTGGCGGCGCAAGCGCGATCTACAAGCCGTCTCTGGCATTCCATGAGAACGCATTCACCTTCGCCACCGCCGACCTGGAAGACGTCTCCCAGTACGGCGCCTGGGGTGCCCGCGAGGTGTACGACGGCATCTCCATGCGGATCGCACGCCAGTACGCCATCAGCTCGGACACCGTTCCGTGCCGTATTGACGTGCTTTATGGCTACAAGACCATCCGCGCTGAGCTGGCCTGCCGAATCCTGAGCAACTAAACGCCAGGACTTGGCTGAAGCCCGGATTTGCATTGAGCGGTCCGGGCTTCTTCAACAACCTACTAGAGAGACACACTATGTTCGTCGAATACCCCAAGCAGCTGTACCGAGCCTCCTACGAGGACACGGCCGTTGTGAATGATGCAGACCAAGAGGCCGGCGCCCGCGCAGATGGCTTCGAGATGTTCTCGGAGATCTACGAGCGCGAAGGCCAGTTCCCTGCTCCTGCGAAGGCCAAGCGTGGTCGCAAAGCATCTGCAACCGATGCCGGAGCTGAAGACGCGACTGCTGCTGTGGATGCTGTGGAGGTTGCACAGTAATGACCACCGCGCTCGACATGATCAGGCGCGCCTATCGCATGATTGGCGTGTACTCCATCGGAGAGAGCCCGAGCGCGGATGAGGTCGTTGATGCGCTGGCCGCGCTTAATTCCATGCTGGGCGTTTGGGCAAACGATCACTTGATGATCTACGCCAGCACTCAGGACGCGATCACTCTATCGCCTGGCGTCGGTTCGTACACGGTGGGTCCGACAGGCGATGTTTCGTCAGCTAGGCCTGCATCGATTGACACTGCGTCCAACCTGGTCTGGAACGGAGTCTCGTATTCGCTGATCGTGGCAACGCTGGACGAGTACCAGGCCATCAAGATGAAGACGCTGCAGTCCACGCTGCCGTCCGTCATCTGGATGAACCCTACGTTCCCGAACGCGACAATCACGCTGTACCCGGTGCCTTCGCTGCCGATGACGCTGAACCTGATCACATGGAAGCCGCTGAGCTCTTTTGCATCCGCAGCCGATTCTGTGAATCTCCCGCCCGGGTATGAGGAATGCATCGTCAGCAATCTCGCATGCGCACTTGCGCCAGAGAACGAAGTTCCTGTCCCGCCGCAGGTTGCAAAGATGGCGACCATGAGCAAGAAGGCGATCAAGCGGACGAACTGGCAGCCGCATTTCCTTGGCTTTGAGCAGGGCATTCCGGCCGGCGGTCGGTTCAACATCTACACGGGCCTGCCTGCATGAACCTCCAGCCTGTCCCGCTGTTCGGCCTTGGAGTCCAGGGGAAGTCGTCAAACGTCGACGCTCAGCGCCGAGTCAACCTGTACGTTGAGGTGCAAAGCGATCCGGAGAAGAGCATTCTCACGCTGTACCCGACGCCAGGGCTGTCGACATTCGTCAACATGGGAGCAAACCCAAATCGTTGCCTATACGAGAAGGGCGAGACGATGTACCTGGTGAACGGGAACAAGTTCTACTCCCTCACCAACGACGGTACGACAACGGTCCTGGGCACGCTGAACACATCTGGCGGTCGCTGCGCTATGGCGGACAACGGCACGCAGATCATGATCGTAGACGGCACCTATGGTTACATCTACGACACGGCGGCGCTCACGTTCTCGTTGATCGTGGATGCGGATTGGCCAGGAGCCGATACGGTCACGTTCTACAACGGGCGGTTTGTCGTGAACAAGCCTGGGACGGGGCAGTTCTTCGTTTCTGGTCTCTATGACGGAATGTCCTGGGATGCTCTTGCATACGCCACCGCAGAGGCAGACCCTGACAACATCGTCCGGCTGATTGCCGACAGCGGACAGCTCATGATATTTGGTGCGCGCACGACAGAGTTCTGGGGCGACTCCGGTGCCGCGGACTTCCCGTATGCGCGCATCGGTTCGGCTGCGATCGAATGGGGCCTTGCTGCGCGTTGGAGTCTATGCAAGTTCATGGACTCGCTGATCTTCCTTCGGAAAAACCGGTTGGGCCAGGTGCAGGTATGCATCCAGAACGGAACCGATGCGCAGCCGGTCAGCACGCCAGAGATGGACTATGTGTTCTCGAGCTATGCGGCCTATTCGGATGCCACTGGGTTTGCCTACATGCTCAGCGGGCACCCGTTTTACCAGATCAATTTCCCAACCGCCAATGAGTCCTGGCTGTACGACGGACAGAGCAAGGCATGGTCAAAGGTGCAATTCGGATACTCCGGGAGGCACCGAGCAGACCAGCAAGTGCAGCTGCTGGCAAAGAACTACGTAAGCGACTGGGAGAATGGAAAGCTGTACCGGCTCCAAGAGGGTACGTACACCGACGATGGAGCAGTGATCGTCCGAGAGTTTGTAGGTAGGCACCAGGCGTCTGGTGACTTCTCACATATCAGCCAACTTTGGCTGGAGATGGAGTCAGGTGTCGGGATCCAGTCGGGGCAAGGATCGTCGCCTCAGCTGATGATGCAGGTCAGCCGTGATGGCGGGCACGAGTGGGGTGCCGAGGTGTGGCGCGACATTGGAGCCGCAGGCAAATACCGAGCACGGGCTGTATTCAACCGCCTTGGAAGGGCGCGGGACTGGCTATTCAAGTTCCGTGTTACTGACCCTGTGAAGACGGTGTTTGTAGCGGCTTGGGGCCGGAGGGCGGCATGAGCTCGAAGGGGTTCGACTACCCGAGCAATACGCCGGTTGTAACCCCCGCTACTGGCCGGGCTACGGACCCTTGGCAGAGCGTATTCAACCGCTGGCATTCGCTTGTCATCACTCTACAGCAGAGTGGCCCAACTACGCAAAGGCCAGCCTCTCAGCTGTGGGTAGGGCGGGTGTTTTTTGACACGACGCTTGGTAAGCCTGTGTGGCTCAAATCCGTAAACCCTGATGTATGGGTTGATGCGTCTGGGGCTGTAGTTTGACGCCAATGTTCGCAGCCTGGAGATCTGTACTTCCA
>Ga0228698_1000931_pt1 | contig 16535 bp, 14 predicted proteins | sample McNCre117_Aug_MG_FD_178015 | JGI IMG/M metagenome (GOLD analysis project Ga0228698, IMG submission 178015) | Freshwater microbial communities from McNutts Creek, Athens, Georgia, United States - 1-17_Aug_MG | ecosystem: Environmental > Aquatic > Freshwater > Creek | place: USA: Georgia...
CACGCCGATCTGGTAGCCGCTGCCCATCTTGGCGGTGAAGACGATCTTGTTGGGATTGGCGCTGCTCCAGTCCGGCTCGGCGCAATAGCCGGAGATGTTGGTGGAGAGCCGGGTGGCGGCGCCGCCGGCGGCCGGCATCACGTAAAGCTGCGGACCACCGGCGCTGTCGGAAACGTAGAGGATGCGCGAACCGTCGGGCGACCACGTGGGCGAGGCCTCGACCGCGGGCGTGTTGGTCAGGCGGCGGATCTGCCGGCCCTGCGCGTTGCCGACATAGACCTCGGGGTTGCCTTCGCCGGAAAGCACCATCGCGACGCGCGAGCCGTCGGGGCTGAAGCGACCGCCGCTGTTGGTGCCCTTGAAGCTCGCGAGCAGGGAAATGCGGCGGTTGTTCAGCTCAAGCAGGTAGATGTCGGGGAAGCTGGTGCGGTAGCTGGTGAACACGATCTTCGACCCGCCCGGCACCCAGCGCGGGCTCATGATCTGCTTGCCGTCGGCAGTCCAGCGCTGGGCCTCGCCGAAGAACAGGTCGGAGGTGTAGATCTCGGTCTTGCCCGTCGCCTCGCCGACAAAGGCGAGCTTGCCGGCGAAGAAACCCGGCAGGCCGCTGGTCTTGGTGACCGCGACATCGGCGGCCCGGAGCAGCGCGTGGCGCAGGCTGGTGCCGGAGACCGTCTCGGTGTGCACCGGCGTGCCCGCGCTGCCCTTGGTGATGCTGACGGTCACCTGGGTCGCGCCGGCGGGGGTGAAGCTGACGGCATAGGCGCCGCCGCTGGCCACCGGGCGGTAGCGGCCATGGGCCCCGAAGGCCTTCAGCGCGAGATTCTGCAGCTCGGGTGAACCGGAGCTGATCGAGATCGCGGTGGTCTGCGTGTCGGCGTCGACATTGACGGTGCCGATCTCGCGCTCGGCATGGAGCGCGGCGGCGAGAACAAGACCAAGGAGGAGGCGAAAGGCGTTCTGCATGAGGGTGAGTCTGGAATTAATGAGAAAAGTTCGGGGCCGGTTTTTGTTTTACTCCCGGCAGCCTACTCACAAGGTCAAAGCCACTCTTTTTCCAAGCCATTTTCACACCCATCGTGACCGCCGACACCATCAAGGAAGCCCTCAAGCAGGTAAAGTATCCCGGATTCAGCCGCGACATCGTCTCTTTCGGGCTGCTGCGCTCGGCGACGTTCACCGACGGCACGGCCCAGGTGGCCGTGGCCATCACGACCTCGGACCCCAAGGTGCCGACGATGCTCAAGGCCGAGATCGAGAAATGTCTCCGCGCCCTGCCCGGCGTGAAGGACGTGATCATCGAGCTGGCGGTCTCGGCCGCCAAGGCCCCGCCGGCCGGCGCCACGGGTGCTGCGACCGGCACCGCCCCCACCGGCCTCAAGCACTCCGTCGCCATCGCCTCGGGCAAGGGCGGCGTCGGCAAGTCCACCTTTGCGGTCAACCTCGCCTGCGCCCTCGCCCAGCTGCTGGAGGCGCGCGGCCGCCCCGGTCGCGTCGGCCTGATGGATTGCGACATCTACGGGCCCTCCGTGCCCCTCATGATGGGCCTGCAGGGCCGCCCGGCCATCGATGGCGAGTCCCTCGTGCCGCTCGAACGCTTTGGCGTGAAGGTCATGTCGATGGGGTTCCTCGTGGACGACAACACCCCGGTCGTCTGGCGCGGCCCGATGATCATGAAGACCATCCAGCAATTCGTCCAAAACGTGAAATGGGGCGAGCTGGACGTGCTGCTGGTCGATCTGCCGCCCGGCACGGGTGACGCCCAGCTTTCCCTCGTCCAGACGCTCCCGCTCGACGGCGCCATCCTGGTGACGACCCCGCAGACAGCGGCGACCAATGTCGCCCGCAAGGGCGGCCTGATGTTCCAGAAGGTCAACGTCCCGCTGCTCGGCGTAGCCGAGAACATGAGCTGGTTCGAGGACGCCAACGGCAACCGGCAGTCCCTCTTCGGCGAGGGCGGCGGCGCCCTGACGGCCGGGTTGCTCGGCACGGTCCTGCTCGGCCAGGTGCCGCTCTTTCAGGAGATCCGGGCCGGCGGCGACACCGGTCACCCGGTCACGGTCAACGCCCCCGACAGCAAGCCGGCCCTGGTTTTCCGCGAGATCGCCGCCGGGTTGCTTGTGAAGCTGAAGCTTTGAGGCGGGCGGCGGTTTCCCACCCCGACGCCAGTCGCCGATATGGAAATCGGCAACCACCACCCCCAACCACGCATTAAGACACGACCGCCGAGCACGCGGGTTGACACGGACGCCGGGGCGTATCTAGGGTGTTTCTGCATGACACAGCAGCCGGGCCGCCACCAACTTCCGACGACAAAAGTCGGGTGTATTTCCGCTTGTTGCTGAGCCCCATTCTTGCCGGCCATGACGCCCTCCCCCATTGAAACCTCCGGCAACCGCGACTTCGTCAAGCAGTCCAGCCTCTACCAGGAATTCCTGGCCGAGCGGGAGGAGATCCTGAAGCACAAGTGGATCGAGTCGGAGCGCCTGGGCTACGACATCGGCTTTGAGCGCGCCCTGCTCGACTGGATCCGCAAGCACCGGGACAGCTGGCGCGCCGCGCGCCGCGCCCAACTGGCCACCGCCAGCCCGGTCGAGGCCAAGAAGTAAGCCCAAAGCAAAAGGCCGGTCCGCGAGGAACCGGCCTTAAAAATATACGGGGCAGAGGCCCGGCGCGACTTACTTGATCTCCTTGTGGAGAGTGTGGCGCTTGAGGAAGGGATTGTATTTCTTCTTCTCGATGCGCTCGGTCACGGTCTTCTTGTTGCGCTTGGTGAGGTAGCGCGAAGCGGGTTTGCCCTCTTTGCGGGCTTCAGTGCACTCCAGTGTAACGGTTTCTTGCATGGCTTAAATGGGTTGGAAGGGGCGAAGAAAGGCCCCGCATCCCCGGCGCGCAACCTAAAATTAAAAAATGTAGGACGACGGCGCCGATCCCGCCGGCCAACGAGACCATTCCCCGTCCTACGCTCCATGCTCCTTGCTCTGGATCAGGCACTTACCTTCTTTTCTGTCAGCGGCATCATCACCCCGCGGCGGAAGAGGGTCACCTGTCCCGAGCTCGATGATACCACCAGGGCGATGCAGTCGGCAGCCACCGAGATCGCCGCCGCGGCCGCATGCCGGGCGCCGAGCCCGCTGGGCAGGGCGTGATTGTAGTCCGAGGCCTGGATGAGTGAGCCGGCCGCCTCCACCACCCCGTCCCCGCGGATGACGAAGGCCCCGTCGATGGACGAGAACTCCTTGATAGTCTCGTCCATAAAGGGATTGAGGATGTTCCTGTCCTCCTCCTTGTAGCCGTAAAACGGATTGAGGACGAGCGGCTTGGTCAGCGTCGCGAGCTTCTCGCTGTCGCCCACGACAAAAAGGCAGCCGACCGGCCGGCCCTCGCGGCCCTCGACGGCCAGCTCGGTGGCCACGGCGATCACGCGTTCGAGCACCTCGGGCTTCACGTCCGGCGGCAGCAGGTCGGCATGGCCGGTGAGCAGGGTCGAGAACTCCTTCTCCACATCGACGATGACGATCGTGTCGAACTGGTTGCTGCCGGCCAGTCCGCCCACGCAGCAGATGCGGTCGTTGAAGGTGATCAGGCCGCGGGTGATGCCGACCAGCACCGCGCTCCGCAGCTGCGCCATGCGCTGGCTCGAGAACGAACGCACCTGGATGCTGTCGTCGAAGCGGCCGGGCCGGTCCTCGCCCTCGGCGAGGTTGCGCGTCACGAGGATGGTCTTGAGGGGTCCGGCCCACTTCGGCGCCTTGAAGCTGCCGGCGAAGGTGTCGCCGAACACCATCAGCCCGGTGCAGCCGCTGCCCATCGCGATCTTTTCCGATTCCCGCAGGACGACGCGGTTGACGCGGGTCTGGGGCGCCGCCACGGGCTTGGCCGCCATGCCGCCGAAGCCGGTGAAGAGGCGGTCGTAAAGCGTGTCGAGGTCGGGCGCCTGCACGAGGCTGTCCACGAAGTCCTGCTCCTTCATCAGCCGCGCCAGCGCGGCGAGCAGCTGCAGGTAATCGCGCGTCTTCTCGTCGGCGATGAGCATGAAGACGAGCCGCACGGGCTCGTTCTCCATGGCGCCGTCATAGCGGATGCCGTAGTGGCTGCGGCCGACGGCGAGGACGTAGCGCCGGCCCATCTTCACGCGCACGTGCGGCATCGCCACCCCGAGGCCGAGGTAGGTCGTCATCGTGTTCTCGCGGCGCAGCAGGCCCTTGAGCAGCGCGTCCTTGTTCAGGTCGGGAAACCGCTCGACCGTCAGGTTGAGCAGCTCGACCAGCGCGCCCTCCATGTCGGCGCTGCCGAGGTCGACGACGCGGCTGCGGGAGATATATTTGTCGAGCCGCATGGGTCAGGAGTGAGGGTGAAGGTGAAAGTGAGAGGGCCGGGGACGGAAGATCGGGTGGCGCGTGATGAGTTCGTCCACTTTCACTCTCACTTTCACTTTCCCGGCCGCTTTACTTCTCCCATTCCAGCGCGCCCTGCTTCATCTCGTAGGCGAGGCCGAGCACGAGCACGAAGAGGAAGAACAGCATGGGCGACAGGATCGCGATGTGGTTGGCGAGGAAGTCGCGGTAGACGAAGGTCCACGGGATGAGGAAGACGACCTCGATGTCGAACAGGATGAAGAGCATTGCCGTGACGTAGAACTTCACCGAGAAGCGCGTGTGCGTGCTGCCGTCGGACAGGATGCCGCACTCGTAGGCGGCGTCCTTGATCCTGGTGTGCAGCGCCCGCTGGCCCAGGAACTGGCTGGCGGCGATCACGACGGTAGTGATCCCGGCGGCGAGGACGATCTGGACCAGGAACGGCAGGTAGGCGGCGTAACTCATCCCCAGCAACATGCGCCCAGTAACCGCCGCGCTTCAAGTGGAATTTTCGCCAGCCGGCCCGGAATCAATCGCGGCCGCGCGGAAGGGCGGAACCCACCACCGGAAGCCACCCGCACTTGGTAGTCTATTAAACTACCAATATCCCCCCGTTCCCTGGTAATTTAATAGACTACCGGCGGACTTCCGCGCCGGGGATCAGACCAGCTCGCGGCCCTGCCGGCGGGCGGCCAGCCAGGCGAGCAGCAGCAGCGTGCGCTCGGCGTCCAAGGCACCACTCCGCGCCTTCAGGCACACGTGGAGCCGCTGCTTCGGAATCCCGAGGATGCGCGCCAGGTGCACTTTGCTGCCCCGCTTCCGCAGCAACGGTGCGACCTGGCGCACCAGTTCGTTCCACAGCGGGGTGTCCGGACCGGGTTGCAGGGTCAGGCCGCGCTTGGGCGGCCGGCGCCGCCGCTTGCCGGCGGTGCGTCGCGCCGACTCCCCCGCGGCGTCCACCAGCCAATCGATGAGCTCGACAAACGGCCGCATCCGCGGATGCACCGGAAATGGACTCCCGTCTTCTTGGGCCATAGGAATTGGTAGTTTAATAGACTACTAAGGTTTGGGCGACTGATCCGCGGACTGCGTACACCGAGCCCGGGGTTCTTCATGGCCTGGGTTTAAATCTGCGTCGCCCGGATGTCGGCGCCGCCCTCCAGCAGATGCGTGGCGAAGGAAGGCAATGATCTCATGCTCAAAGGTGCTACGCCGCCCCGGCTCCGAGGCGGCGTGCGCCAGCGCCTGCTTCCAGTCGGGAAAAGAAATTGGGCCAAGTTCCATGAGAATTGGCCCGCTGTAAAAAGTGAGGCTATTGCCGGAGACCGAGACAATCCCAAAAACCACCGCAACCTGACCACGCCCTTGAGCAGAAGCGCTTTGCTGCTCTTTTGCCTTCAGCGGGCCTGTAAATTGTGTGGTTTTATCCTGAGTCTGAATAACACTGTTGGGCAGATAAGATGATCGCCTTCCTTCAGTTCATTGCCGCCGTTACCATATTGGTCCTGGGTGTCTGGTTTTCTAAGTTTCTCGACCGAAAATGGCGCGGGCGGTTTCCCGACGAGAAGCCATTTGCTTGGGGATATTTCCAGGCGCTGTGTTTTTTCCCTTCTGGCCTGCTTTGGTTCTTCGTCCCTTTTCAGTATCCTCAGCCAGCGTGGGTGTTGTGGTCCTATGCCATCCTCTACGGCGTTTTTGGCTCGTACGCCGGCTATATGCTCATCGCGAAGAAAAAGAGATGGGCATGGATGTTTGTCGTGCTTGCACAGTTCAATCTCGTTGTCTGGATCATCGACTACTACTACGGCAGCAATCGATGGAAAGAGTTTCGATGAAGAAAGAGCCCAACCAGATGCCAGTGCCAATGTCAGGGCTTCGCCCTGTCATGGCACATCGTTAACGTTCGGCAAAAAAGAGCTATGCAGCTGCAAGACCATATTGGCGCTTTCATCTCCAGTGCCCTAGGGAATGCTTTCGTCGTTGCGGGAATCGCGGGAGCGATTCTTCCGCCGGATTCCCCAGGCGCTATGTTTTCACGCTCCAGCGGGATTGTAATCTATGCTGTACTGGGAGGCATCGCTGGCGGAGTCATATATTTGATCGCGGCCTGTCTATTGGCATTCCGGCGAAAGCGCCAAAAAAGATCGGATCTAGGGAATGTAGTTGGGCTGGCATTCGCAGTTACGCTGGTGGTAGTAGTCGTTTCCACGCTGTTGTTAAACCATGCTGAGGTATTCGCAAAGCTGCAGTGAGAAAAATAAAGAGCCGAACTAGGCGCCAGAGCCAACGGCCCCGAGCGGCCGTGGCTGATCTCAAACGTTCGGCGAATAGAAGAGCAAGCGGCCTGCTGAGGGCCTGGCGGGTAGGATGATTTTCCCTTTGCCGGCCGGGGAGGTTTCCCGTTCAAAGAGCCCATGTCCGACTACCAAGCCCCCGCGTTCCTGACCGAGTTGCTCCGCGCCAAGTCCCCCTCCGGCGCCGAAGCCCAGGCCCAGGCCGTCTATGACCGCTTCGTCAAGCCCCACGCCGCGCACTACGCCAACGACGCCCTCGGCAACCGCCTCGCCACCCTGAACCCGAAGGGCGGCCCCACCCTCATGCTGGCCGGCCACATGGACGAGCTGGGCCTCATCATCACCTACGTCAACAAGGACGGCTTCCTCTATTTCGACACCATCGGCGGCCACGACCGCTCCATCATCTCCGGCCGGCGCGTCATCATCCAGACCGCCGCCGGCACGGTGAAGGGCGTCACCGGCAAGCGCGCCATCCACCTGATGGACGAGGCCGACCGCAAGAAGGTACCCGAGATCCACGAGATCTGGATCGACATCGGCGCCAAGACCAAGGCCGAGGCCCTCACCCGCGTCGGCATCGGCGACGTGGCGACCTACGACCACGAGTTCGAGCTGATCACCGGCAGCATCGGCACCGCCCGCGCCTTCGACAACAAGGTCGGCGCCTACATCGTCGGCGAGGCCCTCATCCGCCTGGCCCGGGACAAGGGCCGGCTGCACGCCAAGGTCGTCTCGGTCGCCACGACGCAGGAGGAAATCGGCACCCGCGGCGCGCAGACCTCGGCCTTTGCCGTCGATCCGCACGTCGCCCTCATTGTCGACGTCGGCCACGCCACCGACCATCCCGATTGCGACCCGCGCAAATACGGCGAGACCAAGCTCGGTGGCGGCCCCATCATCTGCCGCGGCCCGAACATCAACCCCAAGGTCTTCGAGCGCCTCGTCACCTGCGCCAAGAAGGCCAAGATCCCCCACCAGCTCGAGGCCGACCCGCGCCCGACCGGGACCGACGCCCGCGCCATCCAGATGGCCCGCGGCGGCGTGGCCTGCGGCCTCGTCTCGATTCCCCTCCGCTACATGCACACGCCCAGCGAGGTCGTCGACCTGGAGGACGTGGAGAACTGCGTGAAGCTCTTTGCCGCTTTCGCGAAGTCCGTCGGGAAGGACGAGTCGTTCAATTGGTGACGTGGAGGGTCGGTCTCCCGACCGACCGCGGTCGGCCGGGAGACCGCCCTCCAAAAGCAAAAAAGGCGGGATCCGTGATCCCGCCATACAATCAATCCGGCCCGCAGGAACGCGGGCCTTCCAATTCCTCAGGCCGCGTCCTTGCTGCTGGCGGCGCCGCGGCCGGGCTTCTTGAGCTGCGGCTTCTTGCGGCCCTCGACCACCGCCTGGTCGATGACGACCTCGACGATGTCGTCGCGCTGCGGGAGGTCATACATGACCTCGAGCATGATCTTCTCGAGGATGGCGCGGAGCGCGCGGGCGCCGGTCTTCAGCTCGATGGCGCGCTTGGCGATGGCCACGATGGCGTCGCGCGTGAACCGGAGCTGCACGCCGTCCATCGCGAAAAGCTTGGAATACTGCTTCACCATCGCGTTCTTGGTGCGGAGCAGGACCTTCTCGAGGTCCTCCACCTTCAGCTGGTCGAGCACCGAGACGACCGGCAGGCGGCCGATGAACTCGGGGATCATGCCGAAGCGGATCAGGTCCTCCGGGGCGACGCCGCGCATCATCTCGTCGGGCGTCAGCTCGTGGTCCTTGTCGTTGATGTGGAAGCCGAGCGAGCGCTGGCCGAGGCGCTTCTTGATGACCTCGTCGAGGCCGACGAAGGCGCCGCCGCAGATGAAGAGGATGTTCGAGGTGTTGACCTGGATGTATTCCTGGTTCGGGTGCTTGCGGCCGCCCTGCGGCGGGACGTTGCAGGTGGTGCCCTCGAGGATCTTGAGCAGCGCCTGCTGCACGCCCTCGCCGGACACATCGCGGGTGATGGAGACGTTCTCCGTGGTGCGGCGGATCTTGTCGATCTCGTCGATGTAGATGATGCCGCACTCGGCCTTCTTCACGTCGTAGTTGGCGGACTGCAGGAGGCGCAGGACGACGTTCTCGACGTCCTCGCCGACATAGCCGGCCTCGGTGAGCGTGGTGGCGTCCGAAATGGCGAAGGGCACGTCGAGGATGCGGGCGAGCGAGCGGGCCAGCAGGGTCTTGCCGGAGCCGGTCGGGCCGACGAGCAGGATGTTGCTCTTCTCCACCTCGACGTCGTTGAACTCGGCGGGCATGGACGCGACGTCGCGGTTGTTGCCGGTGCCAGCGTCGAAATTGAGGCGCTTGTAATGGTTGTAGACGGCGACCGAGAGGACCTTCTTGGCGTGGTCCTGGCCGATGACATGGTCGTCGAGGACCTTCTTGATCTCGGACGGCTTGACGAGGCGGAAGGCCGGCTTGGCACCCTCGGCGGTCGGGGTCTTCACCTCGCGGTCAATGATCGTCTTGCAGACGTTGACGCAGGAGTCGCAGATGTAAACGCCCGGGCCCGCAATGATCTTGCGAACTTCCGCCTGCGACTTGCCGCAGAAGGAACAGAGCGTCATGCGCGAGGATTTGGCCATGAGGGTGTATCGGGGTTTCCCGGGCTTTAGTCGAGGGCTTTTCCCGGCCGGCGCCGGCTTGTAACCTGCCTCAGGCCGCGGCGGTCTGGGCGATCTTCTGGGCGTCGCGGGTGGAGGCGACCACGTGGTCCACGATGCCGTAAGTCTTGGCCTCCTCGGCGCTCAGGTAGTAGTCGCGGTCGGAATCGATCTCGATCTGCTCGGCGGACTTGCCCGTGTGCCGGGCGATGGTCTCGTTGAGGGTCTTGCGCCAGCGGAGGATCTCCCGGGCCTGGATGGCGATGTCGGCCGCCTGGCCGCCGGCGCCGCCCGAGGGCTGGTGGATCATCACGCGGCTGTTGGGGAGCGCAAACCGCTTGCCCTTGGTGCCGGCCGCGAGGAGCACGGTGCTCATGCTGGCCGCCATGCCGATGCAGTAGGTGACGATGTCGCACTGCAGGAAGTTCATGGTGTCGTAGATGGCCATGCCGCCGGTCACGACGCCGCCCGGGGAGTTGATGTAGAGGTGGATGTCCTTCTTCGGGTCCTCCATCTGCAGGAACAGCATCTGCGCGATCACGAGGTTCGCCACCATGTCGTCGATCGGCGTGCCGATGAAGATGATGCGATCCTTGAGGAGGCGGCTGTAGATATCCATCGACCGCTCGCCGCGGCCGGTGTTTTCGAGGACGATGGGGACGTAGTAGCTCATGCTTTGGCGGTTGCCGTCTTCACGGTAGCCTTGGTGACGAGAAAATCAAGGGCCTTGTCGAACAGCAGCTGCTGCTGGATGGCGCGGAGCTGCTCGCGGTCCTTGCCGAGGTCCTTCGCGAGCTTGTCGGGGCGCTGGCTGGAGCGCATGGCCTCGCGCATGATCCAGTTGTTGAAATCCTTCTCCTCGACCTTGAGCTTCTCGGCATCGGCGATCTTGGCGAGGATCAGCTGCACCTTGACGCGGGAGACGGCGGCCTTGGTGGCGCTGTCGTAGAGTTCCTGCTTGTTCTGCTCGAACTGCTCCTGCGGGATGCCGCGGCGCATGTTTTCCTCGATGAACTGGCGGAGCACGCCGTCGCGCTCGGAGGCGATCAGGCTGTCCGGCACCGGGAAGTTGGCCTGGGCCACGAGGGCATCGGTCACCTGGCGGCGCTGCGCGGCGCGATTCTCGTATTCCTTGCGCATCTTCAGGTTGGTCGCGACCTGGGCCTTCAGGCCGGCGAGATCGTCGGCCTGGTTGGCCTTGAAGAAAGCCTCGTCCATCGGCGGCAGCACGCGCTCGCGGACTTCCTGCACCTCGATGGCGTAGGTGGCGGTCTGGCCGGCCAGCGCCGGGACGGCGGCAAACTCCGCCGGGAAGGTGACGGTGGCGTCCTTCTTGTCGCCCGCCTTCAGGCCGGCGAGCTGCTTGGACATGCCCGGGAGCAGGCCCTCGTTGGCGCCCTCGACCTCTTCCCACGTCTGCGGGGCCGCCGCGTAGATGGCCTTGTCGCCGACCACGCCGGCCAGCGGCTTGCCCTCGAGGGTGCCGGTGTAGCCGAAGCGCACGTAGTCGCCCTTGGCGGCGGCGCGCTCAGCGACCTTGAAGTCGGCGCGCTCGGCGCGCAGGCCCTCGATCACGGTGTCGACCTCGGCGTCGGTCGGCTCGGTCGGCGCCACCTCGGTGACGAGGCCGGTGTAGTCGGGGAGCTTGAACTCCGGGCGCACGTCCACGGTGAGCTTGATGGCGGCGGAGAGGCCGGGCTCGATGGCGCCTTCCTCGACGTCCACCAGTGAGAGCACCTCGAGCTTCGACTGGTCGAGGCCGTCGCGGTAGGCCTTGCCGATGACCTTCTGCTTGAACTCGTCCTTCAGTTCCTTGCCGAAGCGCTTGGCGACCATGGCGGCCGGGGCCTTGCCGGGGCGGAAGCCGGGCAGGCTGACCTGCTTGGTGAATTCGCCCAGGATGGTGTTGTATTCGCCATCGACCTCACCCTTGTCGAGGGTGACGGTCAGCGTTTTGCGGGTCTCGTTGATGTCGGTGATTTGAACGTTCACGGTAGGTAAAATGGGCGGATTTCAGTCGATGAACCGGCCAACGTAGGTCACGAGCCCCTCCGGTCAATGCCAGACTGGGCCCCGGGCCCGCCCGGAAACCAACATGGACTTTTGTCCGTCCCGGCCCAAGCTGCCCCTCGCGTAATGCCTTCGCTCACACAGCTTTTGGCCAGCCACGGCCCCCTGCTCGTCCTCGACGCCACCTCCACCCGGGTGCAAACCGGGCTGCTGCGCCCCGGCACCCCCGCCCTCTGGCGCAGCCGGGACGACGAGGCCGGCACGGGAATCTTCACCGGCACAGCCGCCGTGCTGGCGGAGGCCGGCAGCAGGCTCGAGGACGTCGGCGCGTTTGTTTTCTGCGAAGGACCCGGCTCGATGCTCGGGACGCGCACCGTGGCGATGGCGCTGCGCACGTGGCAGGTGCTCAAGCCGCGCCCGGCCTACGCCTACCAGAGTCTCGCCGTCGCGGGACGCTCTGCCTGGACACAGCAGCCCCGGGCGTTTGCCGTCATCGCCGATGCCCGGCGCGACACGTGGCATGTGCAGGCGGTGGGCCCCGACGGTCGGCTCGCGACCCTGCAACGTGTACCCGGCGGCGATCTGCCGGCCGGCGAACTGCTGACCCCGGAAAATTTCCGCGCTTGGGCCCAACCGCCCCGTCCCGCCGCCGTGTGCAGCTACGAGCTGGCGCGGATTTTCCCCGCCCTCGGGGACGATGATTATTTTCGGGCGGCCGGCGCCCCCGACGCCTTCCAGCACGAGGCGCCCGAATACAGGAAGTGGTCCGCGCAGGTGCACAGCGCCGCCACCACGTTGCCGCGCACCTGAGGCCGCCGGCGCCGGCCTTGCTTTCCCGGCGGCGCTGAAACCACCCCCGCCGCGGCACGTCATAACCCCCAACGATCATGGGCCAGAAAACACAGGAGTTGACCCCCGCCGAGGCCTGGCAACCGCTGCCCGCGGCCGAGTGGAACGAAGCGGCCGCCCGTCACCTGCTCCAGCGCATGGGCTTCAGCGCCGCCCCGGCCGAGCTCGCCCGGGTGCTGCAGGACGGGCCGGTCAGGTCCGCCGAGCGCTATTTCACCGCCATGCCGCCGCTGCCCAAGCCCCGGCAGATCGCGGACCTGGAGGCGGACGGCCCGGAGCTCTTCCGCCGGATCGCCAACGGCAGCGCCGAGGAGAAACGCATCGCGGCGCAGGAAGCCCGCGAGCAGTCGCGCGAGGCCTTGTTCGACCTGACCATCAAGTGGCTGCAGCTCGCCAGCCGCCCGGAAAATTCCCCCGCCGAAAAATGGCTGCTGTTCCTTTCCGACGTCTGGGTCGTCGGCGTCGAGAAAGTCAAGAACTCCGCCCTGATCTACCAGCACCAGGACATCCTCCGGCAGGCGGCGCTCGGCCGCGCGGACGGGCTCGCCCGGGCGGTCTCCCGCTCGCCGGCCATGGTGGTCTACCTCGACCTGCAGCAGAGCAACCCGAAGGCCCCCAACGAGAACTTCGCCCGCGAACTCTTCGAGCTCTTCACCCTCGGCGAGGGCAACTACACCGAGAACGACATCAAGCAGGCCGCCCGCGCCTTCACGGGCTACCGGCAGCGTCAGGGTGAATTCGCCTTCGCCCCGCGCCAGCACGACAACGGCAGCAAGACGATCTTCGGGCAAACCGGTCCCTTCAACGGGGACGACGTCATCGGCCTGGTGTTCAAGCAGAAGGCCGCCGGCACGTTCCTGCCCAAGGAAATGGTCCGCTTCTACCTCAGCGAGACCCCGCTGCCCGCGGCGCACACCGACGCGCTCGGCGCCTGGTGGGCGGGCGAGGATTACGACCTGCGGAAGCTGGCGGTGAAGTTCTTCAGCAGCCGGCTGTTCTTCGCTCCGGCCTACCGCGCCGGCTTCATCAAGAGCCCCGTCCAGTTCTACCTCGGGCTGGTGCAGGACCTCCAGCTCAGTGTCGTCCCGCTGCCGCGCCAGCTGCTCGGGGCCCTGCGCTCGATGGGCCAGATGCCCTTCGACCCGCCGAATGTCCGCGGCTGGGTCGGCGGCCGCAGCTGGATCAACTCCGCCACGCTGGCGGTGCGCCGGCAGCTCATCTCGGCCCTCCTGGCGCCCATCAACGAGGAGGCGCTCAACGGCGACGAGCAGATCGAGCTCGCCGCAGCCTACGCCGACGGCGTCACCAATTTCACGCTGGATCAGTCGCAACTCGCCCAGTGGGCCCGGCTCCCCGCCGCCGAGCGGGCGCATGAGCTCGTCCGGCGCTACGTGCCAAGCCTCGCCGGCACGGTCCTCGAGCGCGAGGTCGCCGCCTTCCTCGAGCGCAGCACGCAGCACAGCCAGGCCGCGGCGGCCACCCGCGACGCCCTCGCCACGCTGCTCGAATCCCCCGACTACCAGCTTTGCTGAGCATGAAAAATCCCGCCCACCTGCTGCCGGCCACCCGCCGCGAGTTCCTGAAATCCGGCGCCAAGGGCGTGGGCCTGCTCGCCTTCAGCCGCTTTGCCCCCGGGTTCCTCGTCGAGTCCGCGTACGCCCAGGCGCCGGCGCCCGAGAAGGACCGCACCATCCTCGTCCTCGTGCAGCTGGCCGGCGGCAACGACGGCCTCAACACCGTGGTGCCCTTCGCCGACCCGAACTACCGCCGGCTCCGCCCCACCCTCGGGTTGCCCGGGGACCAGCTGCTCAAGCTCAACGACTCCCTCGCGCTCAACAGCGGCTGCGCCGCCCTGCACCAGTTGTTCCAGGACGGCAAGCTGGGCATCGTGCAGAACGTCGGCTACCCCAACCCGAACCGCAGTCATTTCCGCTCGACCGAGATCTGGGAGACGGCCAGCGGCAGCAACGAGTTCCTGCCGACCGGCTGGCTCGGGCGCTTCTTCGACAACGCCTGCAGCGGCACGCCGCCGAGCGGCGACCCGTGCGGGGTCAACATCAGCAACGAGGTGCCGCAATCCTTCCTCAGCGAGCTGCCGCACCCGACCTTCAGCCTCGCCGCCGGCCGCAACAACCGCCGGCAGCAGGGCGAGAACCTCGCGCTGCTCGAGCAGATGGTGCGGACCCCGGCCGGCCAGGACGACCACGACAACGCCGGCTACCTGCGCCACACGATGATGGACGCGCTCGTCACCGAGAAGAAATTCCAGAAAGTGCTGGCCAACTACCAGACCAAGACCGCCTACCCCGGCACGCCGTTCGGCGGCTCGCTGCGCAATGTCGCCGCCCTCATCGCCGCGGGCACCGCGACCCGCGTCTACTACGTCTCGCTCGGCGGCTTTGACACCCACAACAACCAGGCCGGCACGCACGCCAACCTGCTCCGGCAGCTGGCCGAGGGCCTCGCCGCCTTCCAGTCCGACCTCGAGGCCAAGAAGCTCGACAGCCAGGTGCTGACGATGACCTTCTCCGAGTTCGGCCGGCGCCCGAGCGAGAACGAGAGCCGCGGCACCGACCACGGCACGGCCGCCCCGCTCTTCGTGCTCGGCTCCCGCCTCAAGCCGGGCCTGCACGGCTCGGCGCCCAGCCTCGAGCTGGAGCGCAACCAGGACATGGCCTACACGACCGACTTCCGCGCCGTCTACTCGACCGTGCTCGACCAGTGGCTCGGCTGCAAATCCAGCGCGATCCTCGGCGCGAACTACCAGCCGCTCGGCTTCATCTGAGGTTTGTTAGGGCCGGTGCTTGTCGCCGTGCCGAGAATGGTCCGCCGGCAAGCGGGCGGCCCTGCATTTCACTCCATATCATCCGCCCGCCGGCCGGTCGCCGGTTTGCCGATGCCGGAGGCCTTGAAGCCGATCTTCCGCAGCGCGGCGAGGTCCACGATGTTGCGGCCGTCGAACAGGAACGCCGGCTTCGGCATGCCTGCGAAGATCCGCGCATAGTCGAGCGCCTTGAACTCGTCCCACTCGGTCACAATGGCGATGGCGTGGGCCCCGGCGCAGGCCTCGTAGGCGTCCTTCGCGACGGTCAGGCGCGGGTTCTCCCCGCCCTTGCCGAGCGTGTCGGCCTTGATCTCGTCGGCCGGGACCTTCGGATCGTAAACCGAAACCCGGGCGTGCTCGGCGAGCAGGTCGCGGACGACGTTGATGGCGGCGGACTCGCGGGTGTCGTTGGTATCCTTCTTGAAGGCGAAACCGAGCACGGCGATTTTCTTGTCCGCGACGGTGTTGAACAGTTCCTTCACGATGCGCCCGGCGAAGCGCTTCTTCTGCCAGTCGTTGATGCCGACGACGCTCGTCCAGTAGGCGGCGACCTCCGGCAGGCCGAAGCTCTCGCACAGGTAGGTCAGGTTCAGGATGTCCTTCTGGAAGCAGGAGCCGCCGAACCCGACGGAGCTCTTGAGGAATTTCGGGCCGATGCGGCTGTCCTTGCCGATGGCGTTGGCCACCTCGTCGACGTCGGCACCGGTCGCCTCGCAGAGGGCGGAGATGGAGTTGATCGACGAGATGCGCTGCGCGAGGAAGGCGTTGGCCACGAGCTTGGAGAGCTCGGAGGACCAGAGGTTGGTCGTGATGATGCGGTCGCGGGGGATCCAGCGGGCGTAGACGCCGGCGAGGGTCTCCATGGCTTTTTCCCCCTCGGGCGTGCGCTCGCCGCCGATGAGGACGCGGTCGGGGTTGAGCAGGTCCTTGACCGCGGTGCCCTCGGCGAGGAACTCGGGGTTGGAGAGCACCGGAAACCTCAGGCCCTTGGAGTTGGAGGCGAGGATGGCCTTGATGGCATCGGCCGTCTTCACCGGGATGGTGGACTTCTCGACAATGATTTTCCCCGTCTCGGCGTGCTCGGCAATCGTGCGGGCAACGGACTCGATGAAGCGCAGGTCGGCGGCGCGGCCGGCACCGACGCCGTAGGTCTTGGTCGGGGTGTTGACCGCCACGAAGATGATGTCGGCCTGCTTGATCTGCCCGGCGACGTCGGTGGAGAAGAAGAGGTTCCGGCCGCGGGCCTGCCTGACGACGTCATCGAGGCCCGGTTCGAAGATCGGCAGGGTGCCGCTGTTCCAGGCGGCGATGCGCGCGGCGTTCATGTCCACCACCGTCACGGTGATGTCGGGGCATTTCAGGGCGATCATGGCCATGGTGGGCCCGCCCACGTAACCGGCGCCAATGCAGCAGATGTTCATAATGAAAGAGGCCGGCAGGATGCCGGCCTCCGGGGGGAAATCCAAGGACGATCTTGCCCTCAGGCCGGGCTCGGCGCGGGCGTGCCACCGGCGGCCTCGGGCGAGGACTTGGCCGCGGGCTTGCCGATCTCCGGCGGCTGGCGTGG
>Ga0228698_1000933_pt1 | contig 16507 bp, 15 predicted proteins | sample McNCre117_Aug_MG_FD_178015 | JGI IMG/M metagenome (GOLD analysis project Ga0228698, IMG submission 178015) | Freshwater microbial communities from McNutts Creek, Athens, Georgia, United States - 1-17_Aug_MG | ecosystem: Environmental > Aquatic > Freshwater > Creek | place: USA: Georgia...
CTGTCCAATCGAGTGCTCTTACACGGGTGGTGCCACCGGCGTATCCACGCCCTGGGTTTGGAGGTAACCAAGCCGGTCCCAGCACGGGGACTTTAATCTGAGAAACTGGGGTAGGGCTATGCAGCCCAACGACCCCAGCAACTCAGTGGTCGTGCTTGAGCCGTATGCGTCGAAAGGCGCACGTACGGTTCTTAGGGGGGGTCATAATGGCGACATTATGGCCCTACCCTCCAGATCCCAATTCCGTCACGTTGCACTGTTTGGCAAGTACCACACGACCACCCAGGGCGGGGCTCTGGAGAGTTCGCGCCGGGTTCTGGATGATGTGGCCCAGTTTTTGGGTCGTCAGGGCTGCGAGGTGGTGCTGGACAAAGGCACCGCCATGCACACGGGTCTGTCGCACTACCCCATGCTGGACATTGCCCAGATCGGGGCCCAGTGCGATCTGGGGCTGGTCATCGGCGGTGACGGCACCATGTTGGGCATTGGTCGTCAGGTGGCGCAATACAAGCTGCCGCTGATCGGCATCAACCAGGGGCGTCTGGGTTTCATCACCGACATCCCGATCCAGTCTTACGCCGATGTGTTGCAGCCCATGCTGCAAGGCCGCTTCCAAACCGAAGACCGCAGCGTGTTGCAAGCTCATGTGCTGCGGGATCAGCGCAGCGTCTTCAGCGCCCTGGCCATGAACGATGTCGTGGTCAACCGTGGCGGCACGTCCGGCATGGTGGAGCTGCGCGTCGAAGTCGATGGCCGCTTCGTGTCCAACCAACGGGCCGACGGTCTGATCATCGCCACCCCCACCGGCTCGACCGCTTACTCCCTGTCTGTGGGCGGACCTCTGATGCACCCCTCCATCGGTGGGCTGGTCATGGCCCCGATTGCGCCGCACACCTTGTCCAACCGCCCCATCGTGCTGCCCGAAGCGTCCGAGATCAGCATCGAGGTCGTGTCTGGCCGTTATGTGAGCGCCAATTTCGACATGCAGTCCCTGGCCGAGCTGATGCTGGGCGACCGCATCACCGTCAACCGGTCCGAGCACAGCGTGCGGTTCTTGCACCCCGAAGGCTGGAACTACTTTGACACGCTGCGCAAGAAAATGCATTGGAACGAGGGAGTCTGATCTGCCGTGGCACTGACGCACATCACCCTGCGCGATTTTGTGATCGTGCGCGAACTGGAACTGGACCTGAACACCGGTTTTGGCGTCCTCACGGGCGAGACCGGTGCGGGCAAATCCATCCTGATTGACGCTTTGCAACTGGCCTTGGGCGCACGCGCAGAGACCAGTGTGGTGCGCGAAGGGGCCAGCCGCTGCGAGGTCTGCGCCGAGTTCGAGCCCACGCCCGCCATTGCGGCCTGGTTGCACGAAGCGGGTTTTGAAAGCAACGCCGAATTGCTCTTGCGCCGCACAGTGGACACCAGCGGCAAGAGCCGCGCCTGGATCAACGGCAGCCCCGCTACTGCCACGCAACTGCGCGAACTGGGCGAACAACTGCTCGACATCCACGGCCAACACGCCTGGCAAAGCCTGACCCGCCCTGACGCGGTGCGTGGCTTGCTGGACGCCTACGCCGGGATCGACACACGCCCGCTCAAAGCCGCTTGGCAAAGCTGGCGACAAGCCCAGCAAACCCTGAGCGACGCCAAGCAAGCCCAAAGCACATTGGCCAACGAACGCGAACGCCTGGCCTGGCAAATTGGCGAACTGGACAAGCTCAAGCCCGCAGCGGGCGAGTGGGAAGAAATCAGCACCCAACACAGCCGACTGGCCAATGCGCAAGCCCTGATCGACACGGCCAACGAAGCCACCGTGTTGCTGGAAGGCGACGAAGAAGGCGGTGCGCTGCGCCAGCTGTCCCGCGCCATCCAGAGCTTGCAGGCCCTGGGCCATGTGGAGCCAGAATTCAATGCCCTGGCCGATGTGCTGCTCTCAGCCCAAGCACAGGCTGAAGACGTGGCGCACAGCTTGCACAGCTACCTGCGCAAAACCGATCTGGACCCTGACACGCTGCATGAACTCGACGAGCGCATGGGCCTGTGGCTGTCCCTGGCACGCCGTTACAAAAAAACACCCGAAGAGCTGCCCACGGCACTGACGCAATGGCGTGAAGAGCTGGCCAAGCTGGACGCGGCAGCCGACCTGGACGCGCTTGAAAAAGCCGAACGCGCCGCGCACCAAGCCTGCCAAAAAGCCGCACAACAAGTTTCTGCCCAACGCCAAAAAGCTGCGAAACCTTTGGCGCAAGCCGTGACCGCCGCGATGCAGCAGCTGGGCATGCAAGGCGGCCGCTTTGAAGTCAGTCTGCAAACACTGGACACGCCGGCCCAACACGGCCTGGAAGAAGTCAGCTTTTTGGTGGCTGGCCACGAAGGCAGCACACCCCGGCCCGTGGGCAAAGTCGCTTCGGGCGGCGAGCTCTCGCGCATTGCGCTGGCCATTGCGGTCACCACCAGCGAGCTGGGGCAAGCCGGCACCCTGATTTTTGACGAGGTCGATTCAGGCGTAGGCGGCGCAGTGGCCGAGACCGTGGGCCGCCTGATGAAACAACTGGGCCGACACCGCCAGGTACTGGCCGTGACCCACCTGCCCCAAGTCGCCGCATGTGCCGACCACCACCTGTTGGTCAGCAAGGCCGCATCTCAGGGCCAGGTCAGCAGCCAGGTGCGCCCCATCCGCGCCGAAGAACGCGTCAGCGAAATCGCCCGCATGCTGGGCGGTGAAAAACTCTCCGCCACCACACTGGCCCATGCCCGCGAAATGCTGGGCACGCCACAAGACTGAACATGGACATTATCCTGATCACCGGCATGTCCGGCTCCGGTAAATCGGTCGCACTGCACGCCCTGGAAGACGCGGGCTATTACTGCGTGGACAACCTGCCACCCGAGTTGCTGATCCCCTTTGTCAAACTCGAAGAGCAGCAACAAGAACCACGACTGGCCATTGCCATCGACGTGCGCAGCGCCAACTCGCTGCACCTGATGCCCGAGCAAATGGCCATCTTGCGCGACATGGGCATGACGGTGAAGTCCTTGTTCCTGGATTCATCATCCGACACCTTGATGCGCCGCTACTCCGAGACGCGCCGCAAGCACCCGCTGTCCGGTGGCGGCAAACCACAAAACGACAAAGACCTGGCTGAGACCATCGCCTTTGAACGCGAGTTGTTGTCTGACCTGCGCGAACGCGCCCATGTGATCGACACCAGCTTGCTGCGCTCAGCCCAGCTGCAAACCTATGTCAAAACCATGGTCAGCGCCCCCTTCGCGCAACTGACTTTGGTGTTCGAATCCTTTGCGTTCAAACGAGGCATTCCGACCGATGCTGACTTTGTGTTCGATGTGCGCATGCTGCCCAACCCGCACTATGAAAGTGCTTTACGACCACTCACGGGCATGGATGCGCCCGTACAAGAGTACCTTCGCCAGTCCGAAGACTTTGTGCAAATGCAGTTGCAAATCGAAGGCTTTCTGGCGCAATGGATACCTTCGATCGAGCGCGACCACCGCAGCTATCTGACGGTGGCCATCGGCTGTACCGGCGGCCAACACCGCTCGGTCTTCATGGTCGAACAACTGGCCCAAAGCTTCGGCAAACGCTGGCTCACCCTCAGGCGTCACCGCGAGCAAGACGCACTCTGAAGCCCCCGACCCGCGGGTGATCAGGCCATCAACAAGGTTCGAATGGGTGCGGGCAGCCCCAGCTCAGGCCAAACCGTCGCATCAACCCACTGACCTTCACAATCCGGACTTGACCGAGCTGCGCCGGTCAAACGAACCGGGTGCAAATGCAAGTCGCGGTGCGTGAGCACGTGCTTCCAGGGCTCGATGTAATGCGCATCTCGTCCTTGGGGCCAAGCGGCCAGCAATTGGTCTTCTGTCTCAAACACCGGCAAACTGCACAAGCCCGCCCAAATGCCTTTGTCCGGGCGCTTTTGCAGCCACACCTGGCCTTGGGCATTGACCGCCCAGAGCAACCACAGCGTGGCACTGCTGCGCTTGAGTTTGCGGGTCTTCACGGGATAGGTCAGGGGCTCGCCTTGCGCCTTGGCCTGGCACATTGCCGCCACTGGGCACGATTCACACTGAACCTTGCGCGGCAGGCAGACCGTGGCGCCCAGGTCCATGAGCGACTGGGTGTAGCGCGGCATGTCCACTGACTTGCCGGGCAAGAGTTCTTGCGCGATGTCCCACAATCGCTTTTCATTTTTGGCCACGGCCAAATCATCGCCATAGCCCAGCACGCGACTGAGTACGCGCTTGACGTTGCCGTCCAAAATCGCCACACGCTCGTGAAAGCAAAACGCGGCAATGGCGGCAGCCGTGGATCGGCCAATGCCGGGCAAGGTTTGCAAGGCCTGAGCGTCCTGCGGAAAGGCCCCGTCAAAGCGCGTCATGACGTCCTGCGCACAGCGGTGCATGTTGCGCGCCCGGCTGTAGTAGCCCAGGCCGCTCCACAGCGCCAGCACATCGTCTTGCTCGGCCGCGGCCAAAGCGGCCACATCCGGAAAACGCTCCAAAAACCGCGCAAAGTAATCCAACACCGTGCTGACCTGTGTCTGCTGCAACATGATCTCGGACAACCAGACGCGGTAAGGGTCTCGGGTGTTTTGCCAGGGCAGGCTTTGGCGACCGTGTTGACGTTGCCAATCCACCATGTGGCGAGCAAAACCAGCGGGCAAGGACATCAGGATTTCTGGCATGTGGGGCAATAAAAAGTGGTGCGCTGACCTTGCTGCAAAGAACGGATGGGGGTGCTGCACACCCGACAAGGCTGACCAGCACGACCGTATACGGCGGCTTCAAGCTGGAAGTAACCGGTTTTGCCTTCGGCGCTCACAAAGTCCTTGAGCGAGCTGCCCCCCTGCTGCACAGCGCGGGCCAACACCTGCACAATGGCCGCATGCAAACGGGCCACGCGCGGCTTGGACAGGCGAGAGGCTTTCACGGTCGGTCTGATCCCGGCCATGAACAGAGCCTCGGAGGCGTAAATATTGCCTACCCCCACCACGATGTCTCCGGCCAGCAGCACCTGCTTGATGGCCGATGTCCGTTTCTTGAGGGCCTGTGCAAAGGCATCGACCTCAAAGCCGCCGTCCAAAGGTTCCACACCCAGATGGCCCAAAAGTTTTTGGGCGATGTGCGAATTTTCAGAAGCTGCCCACACCACCGCACCAAAGCGGCGGGGATCGTGCAAGCGCAAAACGCCTCGGTCGGTCACCAGGTCCATGTGGTCATGCGGTCCGGCATCGGGCTGATGGGGGGCAAAGTTCAGACTACCCGACATGCCCAGGTGGACAAGCAAAAGGCCATCGCTCAAATCAAGCAACAGGTATTTGCCTCGGCGGCGCACGCCCACCACACGCTGCCCCACCAGGTCTGGCGCAGGCACACCCAAAGGCCAGCGCAAAGGCTTGCCCATGCGCAGGTCCACGATGCGGGCCGATGCGATGCGGTCTGCAAAGCTGCGGCGGGTGACTTCAACTTCCGGGAGTTCAGGCATGCATTTGTCCTGTGCAGGTCATGGCAATCAAGGACCGGCACGCAGATGTAAAAAGGTGGCTGGATTATGATGGCCCCCATGAAATTCTGGTTACGCCTCGCCGTCTTGTCCTCTTGCATCGTCGGTGCTTGGGCCCAAACCACAGACTCCAAAACCGAGCCCCAACCCGCCCCTTCGGCACTCGATGCGGTGCTGTTCTACCAAGTCCTGCTGGGCGAGCTCAATGTGCGCGAAGGCTCTCCTGGTGCGGGCTTTTCGATTCTGCTGGACGCTGCCCGCAAAAGCCGAGATCCGGCCTTGTTTCAACGTGCGGTCGACATCGCCTTGCAAGGCCGCTCCGGCGAAGCGGCACTGCAAGCTGCACAGACCTGGAAACGCGAACTGCCTCAGGCCACCGAGCCCAATCGCTACATCTTGCAAATCCTGCTGGCCCTCAACCGCATCGAAGAAGCTGGCCAGGCCCTGGCGGTGTCTTTGAGCGATCTGCCCGCAGCAGAACAAAGTGGTGCCATTGCCTCCGTGCCTCGGCTGTTTGCGCCTTTGCAAGACAAGCAACGCGCCGCCGATGTGGTCGAAAAAGCACTGGCCAAATCATTGGCACAGGCCCACACCGCCGCATCGGCATGGACCACCATCGGGCGCATGCGCCGCGATGCAGGGCAAGAGGACTTGGCCGTACAAGCCGCACTCAAAGCCCGCACGGCAGACAGCACAGCGCCTGGACCGATCATTTTGGGTCTGAGCCTCCTGAACAGCGGCCAGCCCAGACTGCAGACCATGCTGGACGACGCCATGCTAGGCACCGTGCTGCCCGAATTGCGACTGGGCTACGCGCGGGCCCTGATTTCGCAGCAGCAATACCCGCAAGCGATGCAACAACTGGTGCTGCTCAACAACAAACACCCCGACTTTGCCGAGGGCTGGTTGATCCGGGGTTTGTTGTTGCAAGAAAACGGCCAAACCGCCGAGGCCGAACAACATCTGAGCCACTATGCCAAGCTCAATGCACGCAACACCGAGCCTGAGGCGCAAGCCGGTCAGGCCGAGGCCTTGATGACGCTGGCGCAGATCGCGCAGCAGCAAGGCCAAATTGCCCGCGCCCAGCAATGGCTGGCCCAAATGCCCCCCACGGCAGACCCCATCAAACTGGCCAGCCGCCAGGCCGACTTGTTGGCCCAACAAGGCCGGATGAGCGAGGCACGCCTGGTGCTGGCACAGGTCAAAGCCACCACGCCCGAGCAAATCAAGCGCAAAACACTGGCCCAATCGCAATGGCTGCGCGAGCACAAGCAATCGGCCAACGCTTACGACTTGGTCAAGGCCGCCCTGAAGGACAGCCCAGACGACGCGGAACTGGCCTCCGAGTTGGCCATGGTGACCGAAAAACTCCAGCGCTTCGACGAAATGGAAAGCCTGCTCAGACAGGTCATGAAAAACAAGCCACAAGACCCGCAGGCTTTCAATGCGCTGGGCTACTCGCTGGCCGACCGCCAAGTGCGGCTCGACGAAGCCCGCCGCCTGATTGAACAAGCGGTGGCCCTGGCCCCCCAAGACCCTTACATCCAGGACAGCCTGGGTTGGGTGGCCTATCGCCAAGGCCAACTGAGCGATGCCTTGCGCATTCTGCAAGCGGCCTACAAAGCCAAACCTGACGCAGAAATCGCCGCGCATTTGGGCGAAGTGCTTTGGGCCATGGGCAAAAACCAGGAGGCCGCCACCATCTGGCGCGAAGGCCTGCTGCTCAAAGCCGACAACGAGACCTTGCTTGAAACCCTCAAGCGCCTGAACTTCAAGCCATGAGGGCGCACGACGGCCTGCGCCGCACTTGTCTGCTCTTGTGCGCAGGCAGCCTGGTCGCTTGCGCCACACCTCGCCCGCCTACAGCCAGCGCTTTCTGGTCGGGCCGCTTGGCTTTGCAATTGCAGTCCGAGCCGCCCCAGCAATGGCATGCCAGTTTTGAACTGCAAGGCTCCGCCGAGCAAGGTGAATTGCTTTTGCTCAGCCCGATTGGCACCACCTTGGCCAAGCTCAGCTGGACGCCTGACACAGCGCGGCTGGAGCAAGGTGGGCGAACCGTGACGAGCGACAACGTGAGCAGCCTGAGTGAGCGACTGGGCGGCACAGCCTTGCCCGTGAGCGCTTTGTTTGAATGGCTGGCCGGACGGCCTGCCGATGTGCCGGGCTGGCAAGCTGATTTGTCAGGCCATGCACAAGGCCGCCTGACGGCCCAGCGCAGCCAGCCCGCCCCAGCCGCCACCTTGCGCATCTTGCTCGATCAGTGAGCGGGTGGCTCTGGCGATAATCGAGCCCATGAAATCGCTGCACGATGTTCCCGCCCCCGCCAAACTGAATCTGTTTTTGCACATCACAGGTCGCCGCCCTGACGGCTACCACTTGCTGCAATCGGTGTTCATGCTGATCGACTGGTGCGACACCCTGCACTTTGAAAAGCGGGCCAACAGCCAAATTTCGCGTGAAGACCTGACGGTGCCACTGCCCGCAGATGACCTGATCACCCGCGCCGCACGCCTCTTGCAACAGCACACCGGCTGTACACAGGGCGTGCACATCGCGGTTGAAAAACGCATCCCCGCTCAAGCAGGCATGGGCGGCGGCTCCTCCGATGCGGCCACCTGTTTGCTGGCCCTGAACCAACTGTGGGACCTGCACCTGAACCTGCCCATGCTTGAAAAACTGGGCCTGCAACTCGGGGCTGATGTGCCGTTTTTCCTGCGCGGGCGCAATGCCTGGGTCGAAGGTGTGGGCGAACAAATCACCCCCATCGAGCTGCCGCCAGCCGAGTTTTGGGTCATCAAACCAGCGGCCGGCATCGAAACTTCTCAAATTTTTGCTTCACCTGAGCTGCAACGGGCCACAAATGCTGCTACAATAGCGGTCTTCGCTGCAGACACATATGACTTCGGTCACAATGATCTGCAACCTGTCGCAGAAGCCCTCTGCCCTGATGTGAAGCAAGCACTCCAAGTGCTCTCCTCCGCAGGACTGAACGGAAGAATGACAGGTTCTGGCAGCGCAGTGTTTGCACACTGCACACCAGGCTCAGCGCCAGTTTCGGTCCCAGACCACTGGCAAGTGCGCAAATGCAGCAATTTGGATGTTCATCCTCTCGTAGGTTGGGCACCCAGCGACAATTATCGGTAGGCCGCTGTTTAAGCAGTCAACCTGTGTAGGGGAGTCGCCAAGTTGGTTAAGGCACCGGATTTTGATTCCGGCATGCAAAGGTTCGAATCCTTTCTCCCCTGCCAAATACGTTCAATCGTACAGGCCCCATTTTTCTGATCGCTGGAATGCCCATGCAGCCTGCTTCTCATACCCCCGACTTCATGCTGTTCACCGGCAATGCCAATCCTGTTTTGGCTGCCGAAATCGCACACCACCTGGGCACCCAGTTGGGCGCTGCCGATGTGGGCCGCTTCTCTGACGGTGAAGTCACCGTCGAACTCAAGCAAAACGTCCGTGCACGTGAAGTTTTTGTGGTGCAGTCCACCTGCGCCCCGACCAACGAAAACCTGATGGAACTGCTGATCATGGTCGACGCGCTCAAACGCGCATCGGCTGGCCGCATCAGCGCCGTCATCCCCTATTTTGGCTATGCCCGCCAGGACCGTCGCCCACGCTCTTCGCGTGTGCCGATCACGGCCAAAGTGGTGGCCAACATGCTGCAAGCCGTCGGTGTGGACCGCGTCCTGACCATGGACTTGCATGCCGACCAGATCCAAGGCTTCTTCGACATTCCGGTCGACAACATCTACGCCTCCCCTGTTTTGCTGGGCGATCTGCGCCAGAAAAACTACGAAGACCTGATCGTCGTCTCGCCTGACGTCGGCGGTGTGGTGCGTGCCCGTGCCCTGGCCAAGCAACTCGGTTGCGACCTGGCCATCATCGACAAGCGCCGCCCCAAAGCCAACGTGAGCGAAGTCATGCACGTGATCGGCGAGATCGAAGGCCGCAACTGCGTGATCATGGACGACATGATCGACACCGCAGGCACCTTGGTCAAAGCCGCTGAAGTGCTCAAAGAGCGCGGTGCCAAGAAGGTGTACGCCTACTGCACACACCCGATCTTCTCGGGCCCGGCCATCGACCGCATCTCCAAGGGCGACGCCCTGGACGAAGTCGTCGTGACCAACACCATTCCACTGTCGGCACAAGCTGCTGCCTGCACCAAGATTCGCCAACTGTCTGTGGCTCCGCTGATCGCTGAAACGATGCACCGGATCGCCAATGGAGAGTCGGTGATGAGCCTGTTCTCGGATCAAATCTGATCCGCCTCGGGCCACAAGCGGCCTGCCGTCCAAGTGGACTGGCAGGCTTTTTTGAGTCAGGGCATCACTGGTCGCGGTGAGCCCTTTGATGGAGATAGTTATGAAATTCGTCGCTTTTGAGCGTTCCAAGCAGGGTACGGGTGCGAGCCGCCGTCTGCGCAATTCCGGCCGCACGCCTGGCATCGTTTACGGTTCCACATCGGCCCCTCAACTCATCGAGCTGGACCACAACGCTTTGTGGCACGCCCTGAAGAAAGAAGCTTTCCACGCTTCGATCCTCGAGATGGAATTCAACGGTCAAACCAGCCAAGTGCTGTTGCGTGACTACCAGATGCACCCCTACAAGCAATTGGTTCAACACATCGACTTCCAACGCGTCGATGCCAACACCACTTTGCACATGAAAGTGCCATTGCACTTCAGCGGTGAAGAAGAATCCGAAGCCGTCAAGACCGACAAGTGCACAATCAACCACGTCGTGACCGAAATCGAAGTGGCCTGCCTGCCCGCCAACCTGCCCGAATTCATCGCGGTGGACCTGAAAGGCCTGACCAAGGGCAACTCCCTGCACCTGAACGACATCGCTTTGCCCACAGGCTGCAAGCCAGTGACCCATGGCAAAAAGAACCCTGTTCTGGTGTCCGTGGTGGCGTTTGTCGAAGAAGTTGTGGCCGCTCCTGCTGCACCTGCTGAAGACGCCAAGGGCAAAAAAGGCAAGAAGTAATCTTCTGCTTTTGGCTCCAAGCCTCACGTCAAAAGGCCCGCGCAAGCGGGCCTTTTGCATGGGATTGCTATAATGATCCCATCGCCGAGTTAACTGAACTACTTGCAGGGCGATTCACAAAACCTGCTAAAGCGTTCGCCAGGCTCCGGGTTTTCAGGGTCGGCAACGCCGAACAACCACTGAAACACAGGAGCCTTTTTCATGTCCAACGACTACCTCTTCACCTCCGAATCCGTCTCGGAAGGCCATCCCGACAAAGTCGCCGACCAGATTTCCGACGCGATCCTGGACGCGATCTTCGAGCAAGACCCACTGAGCCGCGTGGCTGCCGAAACCCTGACCAACACCGGTCTGGTCGTGCTGGCTGGCGAGATCACCACACAAGCGAATGTGGATTACATCCAGGTGGCCCGCGACACCATCAAGCGCATCGGCTACGACAACACCGAATACGGCATCGACTACAAAGGCTGCGCAGTACTCGTGGCCTATGACAAGCAGTCCAATGACATTGCCCAAGGTGTGGACCACGCGTCCGACGACCACCTGAACACCGGCGCTGGCGACCAGGGCCTGATGTTCGGCTACGCCTGCTCCGAGACCCCCGAGCTAATGCCCGCACCCATCTATTACGCACACCGCCTGGTCGAGCGCCAGGCCCAGCTGCGCAAAGATGGCCGTCTGCCCTTCTTGCGCCCCGACGCCAAGAGCCAGGTGACCATGCGCTATGTGGACGGCAAGCCCCACAGCATCGACACCGTGGTGCTGTCCACCCAGCACAGCCCTGATCAGTCGGAAACCGCCACCAAGATGAAAGCCAGCTTCACCGAAGCCATCATCGAAGAAATCATCAAGCCCGTGCTGCCCAAAGAGTGGCTGCAAGACACCAAGTACCTGATCAACCCGACAGGCCGCTTTGTCATTGGTGGCCCCCAAGGCGATTGCGGCCTCACGGGCCGAAAGATCATTGTGGACACTTACGGCGGTGCCTGCCCTCACGGCGGCGGCGCGTTCTCGGGCAAAGACCCATCGAAGGTGGACCGCTCGGCAGCTTACGCCGCACGCTATGTGGCCAAAAACATCGTCGCTGCAGGCTTGGCCACGCAGTGCCAGGTGCAAGTGGCTTACGCCATTGGCGTGGCCCGCCCTATGAACATCACCGTCAACACCGCTGGCACTGGCGTGATTTCGGACGACAAGTTGTCCGCCTTGGTGGCCGAGCACTTTGATCTGCGCCCTAAAGGCATCATCCAAATGCTGGACCTGCTGCGCCCGATCTACAGCAAAACCGCTGCCTATGGTCACTTTGGCCGCGACGAGCCCGACTTCACCTGGGAGCGCACAGACAAAGCCGCTGCATTGCGTGCAGCCGCGGGCCTGTAAGCCACATCACACAAAGCATCGCCACTAGCCGCTCACTGCAAGGTGAGCGGCTTTTTTCATGAGCCAGTTTCAAACGCCGACCCAAGTCTCCAGTCCATGGTTTGCACATGAACGGACAAACACAAACAGAGTCTTTTCGCAAGAAGTAAAAGCCGTTCAATCGCAAGCCAAATAAAGCAATAGGATGTGGTGCATCAACACCATCCAATTCAGAAGTGGATCACGATCTTGGCGGACGATGGTTTGACAAAATGCGCGACGGTGATCGCAGCCCCTGAAATCCGTTCAGCAAAACAGCCTTCACGCTTGCTGTGCGCTCTTGCCTTAGCCAGTGTTCCAACAGAAGGTTTTAGGCATGCATACCAATGTACAGGCCAAAGACGGATTAGTCGCAAAACAGCATGCGTTGCTAGCAGCATGGGTCACTCCTTTCAGAGAGTTGAGGGACAACGCTGCTATTTCAGGAAATCAATAGGGAACTGATAAGGAACTAATCAAGGAACTTTGGCGATATCTCCAGTTCCTTAATCCCGCACGGAACTCTTTCGTTCGAAGAAATTCACCTTAAAAGACAATATATGCACTACTATGATTCGTAAAAAGCCTTAAATCACCGTTTACATGAAAACCTCATCCCCTGCGCCTTTGCCCGTCGTGCGCAGCCTAGATCGGCTTGGACAGGCGATCTCGCTTGCGCGCCGTCGCCGACACCTGACGCAGCAGGATCTGGCTGAACGCATTGGCACGTCCACCCACACCGTGCGCCGCATGGAAGCTGGCCACCCAGGAACTGCACTGGTTCATTTCGCAAGAGTCATGCAGGTTTTCGGGGAACTCGACAAGCTAGATCAGTTGCTCGAAACTTCTCAGGACACCATCGGCCTAACCCTGATGGACGAGAAATTGCCTCAGCGTGTACGCAAGCCCCGCAAGACACCGGAAACTGGGGCATTTTGATGGCGATTCAATCCATTCATCCAAGCTGGCGGGACCGATGGAGGGGGTCATGCAAGTGCCGATCACTCATGGCTTGGCTCGCTGAATTACCCGAAAAAGCAAAGTAATTTTCATAGCAATATCAAAGTATTTTTAAAGAAGATAACAAAGTAATTTTCAGATCAATGGTAAAGTAACCTTCACGGAAATACCAAAGTAGATTTATGAACTCATCACGCGGCAAGCCCAAGGGCAATCCGACGCTCGTCGCTGCACTGAAAACCCTTAAGCGGCTTCAGGAAAAGCACGACGGCGTTGTCGAAGCCTCAGACCTTAAGGACGACGAGCAGCGCATCCTGTTGGTCGAGACGGGGTTTCTGCGACCCGTGATGAAGGGGTGGTACATCTGTAGCAGCCCAAGCGACAACGACGCAGACACCACTGCGTGGTACGCATCCTTTTGGGCCTTCGTTTCAGGCTACCTGGGCAAGCGCTTTGGCAAACGGTACTGCTTGAACCCGGAGGCATCACTGATGCTGCACACGGGCAACACCACCGTGCCCAGACAAGTCACATGCGTCACGATCGACAGCGGCACATCCAAGGTGGATTTACCCTTTAACACCTCACTGCTGGTCTATCCGGACAAAAACCGGGTTCCCACCGCACGAGTGGAAGTGCGAGGCTTGCAAGCCTGGCCTGTTGCCGAAGCTTTGTGCTTGGTCGGACCTTCGTTCTTTGTGAACAACCCACGTGAGGCTGAGATTGCCCTGGCCACGGTTCGACATGCCTCCGAACTGCTACCGACGCTGCTGGCTGGCGACAAGATGGTGACGGCAGCAGGCCGGTTGGCCGCTGCATTCGAGTTCGTCAAACGTCCCGATGAAGCCGAGCACATCCAGAAGGCTTTCGCCAAGCTCAAGATCACACTCAAACTGGTCAATCCCTTTGAATTGGCCGAGCCAACCATTACGCCCAGCAAGGAACGCTCACCTTATGTGCTGCGACTGCGATCAATGTGGGCTGGATGGCGCCAGGATGTACTCAATGTCTTCCCCCCCTCACCAGGCATCAAGCAACAGGCCGCAGACTATCTGGCACAGGTTGATGAGCGCTATGTTTCTGACGCCTACAACTCCCTGTCGATCGAAGGCTATCGCGTCACCGACGAATTGATCGAGCGCGTGGCCAGCGGTGACTGGAACCCAGATGGTGACTCACAGCACAACAGGACCCGGGACGCGTTGGCAGCGAGGGGCTATTACCAATCCTTTCAGGCAGTCAAGGACAGCATTGGGAAAGTACTGGCAAAGGACAACGCAGGTCTCGTGGTCAAGCGAGATCATCACGAGTGGTATGCCGAACTGTTCGGCGCCTCAGTGACGGCAGGTATCGTCGAAGCAAGTCAGCTCACCGGTTATCGGCGTGGCCCGATTTTTATTCGCAATTCGATGCACACGCCACTGCCCAGCGAGGCCTTGCTGGATTCACTGGAAACGCTGTGGGACTTGATCGAAACCGAGCCGGAGGCCAGCGTTCGCGCCGTACTTGGACATCACCTCTTCGTCTTTATCCATCCATACTTCGATGGCAACGGCCGTATCGGTCGCTTCCTGATGAACACGCTGCTGGCATCCGGCGGCTATCCATGGACGGTGATTCGGATGAGCAGGCGAGATGTCTACATGAAGGCACTGGAGGCCGCGAGCGTCCAGGGCCAAATTAAGCCATTGGCCGAATTCATTGCTCAAGAGATGAATGAATGGTCGCCAGAGCGCGAGATCAAGAACAACGCCAAGGGATAACCCGTTCCCTGTGCAGTCTTGAACCAGATGACAGAAGTGCATGTATCTAACATTGCCAATGTTAGATATCAGTTTTCTTGTTAGATGACAGTCTGAGGCGAGTTACGCCCCATCCAAGTCAGCTTGTAGAGCCCAAGCCTGCGCTGCCGACTAACCAATTGCTCGTACGCATGCAATGGTCCCTCATAGACGGGATCACCTCGGTTTGCGGCCTTCAACTTGAACACGTCCATTGGCTTTTCGCTGTCGAGTCCTGCCGCTCGCATGATGAATTCCGACGATTGAGCTCGATCACGGTGCTCCCACAGGGCTGCAAACACTCGGGTCTGGGCATCGGTCAAACGAATGGGACCTTGCGGCCAGTCCTCCAGGTGCACCCAGGCGAAGTCTTCACTGAACGGCCCATGGACAGCCACGCCCGGGATATTGTCTTGCCTGATGTCAGCTTTTTCACCTTGGTCCGGATTGAGCAATCGCAATGCCAACCCGTGCAAGGCGAACCGGTCCTCAAGCTGCCACCAAGTAGCCATCCCCGCCAGCGGATCCAATGGTTGCCGCACCAACGGCCGTGGCGTGATGACCCAGCTTTGGCTGCGTGGCTCAGGTCCATGAAAAATCCGTAGCCCGTGGCGTTCGACCAGATCGATGCGGCGAGCCAGCACCACCGGCCGCTTCTTGTACCGACCAATGTCCCACACGCCATCGACGATGTGGGCGGTGCTTGATTGTGGCGAGATGTCCAGTGCACCACGCAGCTTTCGGATCAGCCATTCATCGTCCAACCTCCAACTGCGCTGACTGGCTGGATCCAGGGAAAACGGTCCACAGTCCGGACACTGCACCATGAGCCCATCGTCCGTCCTGAAGATCGGTCCACGGTACAGGCCGCAGAAAGCGCAAAGGGCATCCTGGCTGTTGACCACACCGGGTACAACGGCCTTCACCTGTTTAAGAACCTGTAGGGCCGCAATTTCTTCATCGTGCAGGCTGCTCTCAAAGGATGCATTGCCTCGCACGAACATCAATGCGACCAAGCTGATGGCTTGCTGATTGAGGGTCAACTCCATTCACACCTCACTCGAACAAGTGGCCGTCCATGGTCGCAGGCTCCTCCTGCTCCTGCTCCCGTCCTGTCTTGAGGACCTGCTGCGCCTTCAAGATGCCCAACTGAACCAGATAGCTCTCAAGTTGGGCACGCAGCTTCTCATCGAACTTGTGCAGGTTCAGTCGCCCCTTGCTGGTGATCTCCACACTGACCACCTGGCAGCGGCTTTTGCCCCGCATCGGCGCCAGATAGAAGTTGAGAACAGCTGCCTGAATCGTCCATCCACGAGCGAGCGGGTTCTCAGCAACGAAGTAGTCCTGCAGCAGCTCCGTCACGCAGCGTTGATCGCTGGACGCACTGGCCGTGCATTCCATCTTGAGTCGTCCGCAGCCACTGACCACGGTCACGCTCTTGACCTGCAATCCGACGAATCCGTCATCAATCGCCTGCGGAATGTTCAACCCCAAGCGCAACGTGGACAGGTTCAGGCGCGGCGTCTGGATCCGCTGTGCATCGGCATCCACACCAAGCAGGTGCCTGGCGAAGGCCTCACACAACATGGCGTGGTACTTGGCTCCACCACGGATAATGGTGCGGGCCACACCGGTGGCTTGGGCATATTCCAGCACCATGTGGATGTTCGGGCTGCCCACCCTACGCTGCAGCTGACTGCCTTCGAATTCCAGCTTGGCCGTGGTGTCACTTTTCACCACATAGAGTCCATTTCGTTTTCGGCATATAGGAGCCACTCCGTTTTCGGCATATACGAGCCAGTGCGTTTTCGGCACTTACAGGCCAGCTGATTTTCGGCACATAGGAGCC
>Ga0228698_1000934_pt1 | contig 16486 bp, 16 predicted proteins | sample McNCre117_Aug_MG_FD_178015 | JGI IMG/M metagenome (GOLD analysis project Ga0228698, IMG submission 178015) | Freshwater microbial communities from McNutts Creek, Athens, Georgia, United States - 1-17_Aug_MG | ecosystem: Environmental > Aquatic > Freshwater > Creek | place: USA: Georgia...
CCTTGGCTTCGGTCATGGTGTCCACCTATTTCGTTTGGTGGACACCATCGTTGCCGCTTATGCCGTCGCCCTCAAGGGTGGGATGACCGTGCGCTTACGGTCGTACAAACCTCGATGGAGGAAACCGCGGATGCTGAGACTGTGTGCCTCGGATCGATGGTTATGGAGAATTGAGATGGTGTTGTGCGCCAGAGCCGTCGGCAAAGGCCATATCTTTGGACTGTGTGAACCATAAAACAGAGTCCACAGGCCCGTAGCGCGAAAGATGCATTGGCCCAAGGCGGTCATTATTCCTGGTCAGCTATCGTTTAGGTTTGTACGACCCCAGCCCTTGTCAGGATTCGGAACACCCATGGTCAACCATCGCGGGTGGGGATCCTACAAACCTAAACGAAAGCCCATTGCATGCTTGGCCCATCCTTGCCAGCAACACAAGCCCAATCATTCCGGGTGTTCCGATTCCACCGTATTCCCTTCCCAGAACTTCAGCCCATCAAGACGCAGTGTTCAAAATCTGCCGCGCCATCGCATCCATGTTCGCCTGAGTACGGCCTTGCAGTTCGCATTGGGTGGCGTACCCAAACTGCTGGTAATTCCGGGGGGTGGATTGCTGGTAGGTCGGGTCGTAATGCAGCGTCAGCAGTTGCTCGACCACGGTTGAAATTTGGCCGGTTCGCACACACTCCAACCAAGTGTTCACGGTTTCGTGCCCGCGGTGTGGAATCAGTGCCTGCAGGCGTTGGCAGAAGGTTTCAGGCTCGGTCACAAAGTGGGCGTAGTCTTCCAGCAGCAATGCCACGCGCTCCTGCATGGGGAGCACCACGTTCAGGCACGGGCTTTGGCGCATGGCCTCCATCAGGGCATCGGGCACCCGCAGGTTGCCCACCTTTTTGCTTTCGCTTTCCACAAACACCGGTTGTGTCGGGTCGAATCCTTGCAATGCGGCCCACAAAGTGGATTCAAACTTTTTTTGGCTGGGTTGAGGTTGACCCGGAATCATCCCCAGCACGGAACTGCGGTGGCATGCAAAACCCTCCAAGTCCAGTACCTGAGCCCCCGCAGTCTGCAGCGCTTGGAGCAGGCGGGTTTTACCCGACCCGGTCGGGCCACACAACACCCGAAACAGAAACCGGGGGGGCAGGGTGTCTAGATCAGCGACCAAGCTGGCTCGCCAAGCCTTGTAGCCTCCTTCCACCAAGGTGACCTGAAAGCCGATGGCACTCAGAATGGTGGCCAACGCGCCACTGCGATTGCCGCCCCGCCAGCAGTACACCAACGGTTTCCAGGTTTTGGGTTGATCTAAAACTGCTCTTTCTATGTGAGCGGCAATGTTTCGTGCTGAAAGCGCTGCACCTCTCTTTTTTGCTTCAAAGGCATTGACTTGCTTGTACATCGTGCCAATGGTGATGCGCTCCTCGTTGTTCAACGTGGGCCAGTTGAGGGCGCCGGGAATGTGGTCGAGCGCGTACTCGTCTTCGGTGCGGGCGTCGATGATGGTGTCGAACGTGGCGAGGCGTTGCAGCGCATCGGTGGCGGGGAGGGTGGTGAGGCTCATGGTTTGCCGAGTTGGGGTCGTAGAACCGGCCACACATTGGCCAGCATGGCAGCCTGCGCCGATTCATTGGGGTGGATGCGGTCAGCCTGGAACAGGTCCGCTGCTTGCGGTCCATCCGCCACACCTTTCAGCAAGAAAGGCACCAGGGCCGCTTTGTGGGCTTGAGCGACTTTGGTATACAAGCCAGAAAAGTCGCGTGCATAGGTCGGACCGTAATTGGGAGGCACTTGCATGCCCACCAGCGTGACACGCGCCTTGGTTTGGGTGGCGGCCTGGACCATGGCGGCGAGGTTGGATTCGGTCATGCTCAAGGGCAAGCCCCTCAGAGCGTCGTTTCCCCCCAGTTCAATCACCACATGGCTGGGGCGATGGCGCAGCAGCAGACTGGGAAGTCGGCTACGCCCGCCCGAGGTGGTGTCGCCGCTCACACTGGCATTGATGATCTGGTGGACGACATGTTCGGCTTTCAGTTGTTTTTCCAGCAGCGCGACCCATCCTGTTCCCCGCTGTAGGCCGTATTCGGCCGACAGTGAATCTCCCACCACCAGAATGCGTGGCTCCAAGGTGCTGGTCGATACAGCAGACTGGGCCGCCACGGGTGGAGCCAGAACCGGCCATCCCATGACCAGCAGGAGCCACCAACCCCCACGTGTGGTGAAGTGGGTCAAGCCGATACAGTGCGGGCTGCAGGCGGTCAAAATGCGTTGACTGAGCCAAACCCAAAAAACAGGAAGGTGCATGAAAGAAACCAATAACGCCAAGCCAGAAACATCGGGCGTGTCCACCCACGTATTGGAGGTTCAGGGCTTGGGTAAGCAGGTGGAGGATTCCACCGGAATGCTCACCATTTTGCGCGATGTGAGTTTTGCGCTGGACCGAGGGCAGTCGCTGGCGATTGTGGGGGCATCGGGCTCTGGAAAAAGCACGTTGTTGTCGATCCTGGCGGGGCTGGATACGCCCAGCGAAGGATGGGTCCACATCGACGGCGAAAACCTGTTTGCGTTGGATGAGGACCAGCGTGCGGCATTGCGCGCGCGCAAAGTGGGGTTTGTGTTCCAGAGTTTCCAGCTCATGGGTGGATTGACTGCGCTCGAAAACGTCATGCTGCCTCTGGAACTGGCCGGGCGCGGCCCAGCGCGTGCACTGGCCACCGAGCTGCTGCAGCGGGTGGGGTTGGGCGCACGGTTGAATCACTATCCCAAAGTGTTGTCTGGCGGAGAGCAGCAGCGTGTGGCGTTGGCCAGAGCGTTTGTGGTGCAGCCCGCTTTGTTGTTGGCCGACGAGCCCACGGGCAGTCTGGACTTTGCGACGGGTGAGACCATCATGCGGTTGATGTTCGAGCTGAATCGTGAATTGGGGACCACTCTGGTGCTTGTGACCCATGACCGGGCGCTGGCAGCCCAGTGCAGTCGCCGCATCACCATTGAAGCGGGCAAGGTGCTGTCCGACGAGACCGGATAATCAGGATATGTCTGCATCCAAAATTTTGTTCGGTTTCCATGCGGTTGGCGTTCGTTTGAAAACCGCTCCTCACACCTTGGTGGAGGTGTTCCACGATCCATCCCGGCGTGATGCGCGGATGCGCCAGTTTCTGGATCGTGCCCGCGAAATGGGCGTGCGGCTGATTGAGGCCGATGGTTTGCGCCTTTCAAAAATGGCCGGAGGCCATGGTCACCAGGGTGTGGTGGCCCGTGCCGAGGAGGTCAAACTGGCCCGCTCGCTCGACGATGTGCTGGATGCTCTGGAAGACCAGGGCAAACCCCCGCTGCTGCTGGTGCTGGACGGGGTGACCGATCCGCACAACCTGGGTGCCTGCTTGCGTGTGGCCGATGGGGCAGGGGCCCACGCGGTCATTGCGCCCAAGGACCATGCAGCCGGGATCAATGCGACCGTTGCCAAAGTGGCGAGCGGCGCGGCGGAAACCATGCCGTACTTCATGGTTACCAATCTGGCACGCACATTGGGTGAGTTGAAGGAACGCAACCTTTGGGTGGTCGGGACCAGCGATGACGCTCCGGCAACGCTTTACCAATCGGACCTCAAAGGCCCCACTGCGTTGGTACTGGGCGCGGAGGGGCAGGGCATGCGCCAGTTGACCCGCAAAACTTGCGACTCGCTGGTCAGCATTCCCATGCAGGGAGGCGTGGAGAGCCTGAATGTGTCTGTGGCCAGCGGCGTATGCCTGTACGAAGCATTGCGGCAAAGGATGAGGTAGTTTTTTGCCTTATCCGCTTTTATTCATTAAATAGTTTGCTTCAAATTCAGAAGCATTAACTGGCTTGCCCAGTCCATAGCCTTGCAGCACATCACAACCTTGCAGGCGCAACCAGTCTGCTTGGGCTTCCGTTTCCACGCCTTCGGCCACCACACAGCAGCCCAGTGCATGGGCCATTGAGAGGGTCGCCTGTACCACGGCTCTATCGCGGTGTTGCGCGGTGCCTGCTGATCCTTGGCCCACGCTGGAAATGAATGATTTGTCGATTTTCAGGACATCCAGGTCCAGTACGCGCAGGTACGACAGCGAGGCGTACCCCGTACCAAAGTCATCCAAGGCGATTTCCACACCCGCAGCACGTAGCTTTTGAAGGACATCCAGTGCCTGGGTATCGTGGCTGAGAAGAACCGTTTCGGTCACTTCCAGACTCAGGCGATCGGGTCTGACACCGGCCTGTGTGGTGGCATGAAGCCAGCGCAGGTCCAGCCCGGGTGTACCGAATTCTCTGGCCGACAGGTTCAGGGCCAGACGGAAGCCCACTGGTAGTTGAGGTTCCCAGTGCCCCAACTGAATCAGGGCGCGTTGCAGCAACTGCTCGCCCAGTACCTCGATCAAACCGGTGTCTTCAGCCAGTCGAATGAACAGATCCGGCGGTATCCAATGTCCGTCAACGGACCAACGCGCCAAGGCTTCGGCTCCAACCAATTCGCCGCTTGAGGCATCAAACTGAGGTTGGTAGTGGAGGGTGATTTCCTGGTGTTCCAGTGCCAGCCGCAGGCGCTGTTCCATGGACACGCGCTGGGCCAGCCGGGTTTCCAATTCCGGTGTGTAGCACCAATATTGGTTGCCGCCGTGGTTTTTGGCTTCGTACATGGCCAAGTCGGCGTGGCGCAGCAGGCTGTCTGGTTCAACGCCGTCTTGTGGGTACAGTGCGATGCCAATGCTCGCGCCCAGCTCAATGCGCTGGCCTGAGACCTCCAAAGGCTGTGCGAGGGATTGCAGCACACGTTGTGCCACTTGTTCGGCTTCGGTTTGATGGACCAGGCCGGGTAACAGCACAATGAATTCGTCGCCCCCCTGGCGGGCGGGCAGGTCATAGTCGCGCAAAGCTTGGGGTAGGCGCCGGGTTAGTTCGCGCAATACCTCGTCACCCACTGCATGGCCCAGGGTGTCATTGATGTTTTTGAACCGGTCCACATCGATGAAAAGCAAACCCACCAGTTGCCCTTTGCGCCGAGCTTGAGACAACACCGCTGGAAACCGTTCCAGTAAATTGTGGCGATTTGGCAATTGGGTGAGCGCATCGGTCTTGGCCAACCACTGCATGCGGTGCTCGCGTAACTTTCGCTCGCTGATGTCGCTCACAGACCCCGCCATCAGCCGGGCGGGTCCATGTTCAGGGGTTTCAATGAGTCCACGTGCCGCCAGCCAAACCCAACCGCCCGATTGCGACTGCACCCGGTATTCGCAATAGAAGTGATCGGTATACCCCTTGAGGTGAGCCGTGAGTGCTGCGTTGAACACCGGGCGGTCGTCGGGATGCGTGATTTTCAACCAATGATGGGAAGTGGGAAACCGGTCCTCTGCATAGCCCAACATGTCCAATAAACGGCGTCCCACCTGCAAGTGTTTGGTGAGGGGGTCCCACTCGAACATGCCATCGTGGGAGCCTGCCATGGCCAGTTCCATGCTCCGGTGCGTCCGGTGAATACCTGGCCACAGCCCTGCAATGCCCATCAACCCCACGCCTAGCGCCGCAACTGCCAGCCAAAACCAGGAGGAATTCCAAATGGTTGGTGCCAGGACATAAGTTGCCCATGTCAAACCGGCCGCCCCCGCTACGGCCATGCCAAACGCCCATGCGAGGCGCGTCGAAGCCGCCGCGCGACCCACTGGCCTGGCACAGCTTGGCACTGTATGAGATGTGGTTACCGATTGCACCGCCGCATCATAGTCATCGGACGAGGCATGCTGGTCCTCTGACCACCGCTCCCTGCGGGTTTCACCAGGCTCAGATCCAGCCCAGACCACCCAACAAGGCTCCAAAGCCGAGTAACCACAACATGTGGATGCGCGTTTTCCAAACCACGATGGTGGCAACGACGGTGGTCAGCCACAAAGGCCAATCGCGGCTGGGCTGGTCGTGGGCTGCAGCCAGCAGCCAGCCTGTGGCCATGAGCAGCGCGACCACGATGGGTGCCATTCCCATTTTGAACGCTTTGACCGCCCGGTTGCTGCGGTTTTTGTGAGCCCACCGGGTGGCGGTGTAGGTCAACACAGAGGAGGGGAGAAGAATCCCGCTCATGGCCAAAAACACGCCTGTCAATCCACACAGCCAACTCCACTCAGAAGCGCCAACAGAAGGCGCTGCATTCAAACCCACTTGCCAGCCCATCAAGGCGACAAACAGCACGTTGGGGCCAGGTGCGGCTTGCGCCAGGGCAATGCTGGTGGTGAATTCAGAGTCGCTCAACCAGTGTTGCTGGGTCACCAGATAGCGGTGCATGTCGGGGGCCGTGGTGATGGCTCCGCCTACGGCTAGCAACGACAGCAACATGAAGTGGGTGAACAGCGACCACCAATCCGAAAGACTGAACACGATGTTGGCAGACATGTCTGTGACCTTATTGGGTGTCTTTGCCAGCCACTTGTTCGCAACGCCATGCCCAACTGCACGCCAGGGCTCCCAGCCCCAACAGCACGCCAGCAAGTGGGATGCGAAGCCATGCGACGGCAACAAACGTTGCCAAGGCGAGGACCAAACAGGCCACTTTTCCCATGGGGCTGCTGGTGAGTGCCCCAACCAATTTGAGGCCCGTGGCAGAAATGAGCCCAGCTGCCACGGCGCCCATTCCTCGCAGAGCACCTTGTGCGAGTTCTGTATGGGCGACACCTGCGAACCAAACGGCCAGCAACAACACCAGCGCCATGGGGGCCATCAACATGCCAGCCAATGCCGACAACGCACCCGGTAAGCCAAAGTAGCGCCCACCGATCATCATGGACAGGTTGACCACATTGGGGCCTGGCATGATTTGGGCGACAGCCCAGTCTTCCACAAATTGCTCGCGGGTCATCCAGCGTTTTTCTTCTACCAATACACGCTGAACCACGGCCAATACGCCCCCAAAGCCTTGGAGGGCCAACCAGGTAAATGCCCAAAAAAGCTCGGAACGAGACTGTGGCCGCGCCAGCGTATCGGGCGGCAGCTGCGGGTGAGAAGCCGTCAAACCGTCATGCCTCCAGCCACTTCAATGACCGCACCGTTGATGTAGCTGGCCTCGTCACTGGCTAAAAATGCATACACATTGGCAATTTCTTCGGGTTGTCCCAGACGGCGCAGCGGAACCCGGTGCTCCATTTCTGAAATGACCTTATCCGGAATGGTGCTGAGGATGGGTGTCGCAATGAACCCTGGTGCCACAGCATTGACCCGCACGCCTTTGGGGCCCAGCTCCCGGCTCCAGGTCTTGGTGAACCCAATGACGCCAAATTTGGTGGCTGCATAGTTGGTCTGACCAAAGTTGCCGTAAATGCCCACCACTGAACTGGCGTTGAGAATCACGCCACTGCCTTGTGCCACCATGATGTCGGCGATGGCCTGGCTGCAATGAAACACGCCACGCAGGTTCACATCGATGACGCGATCAAATTGTTCCAAGGTCATTTTTTGAAGCCGAGCATCTTGCGTGATACCCGCGTTGTTGACCAGTGCATCCACACGGCCGAATTGGTCCATCACCTGTTTGACAACCGCATCCACCATGTCCCGTTGCGTCACATCCATGACACATCCCATGACTGTTGCACCCAACGCTTTGCAGTGAGCCACCGCATCGTCTACCGCAGATGGTTTGACATCGCAAATGACGACTTTGGCGCCTTCTGTTGCAAATTTGGTTGCGGTGGCCAGCCCAATTCCTTGTGCTGCTCCGGTGATGATGGAAACTTTGTCGGCGAGTCGTTTCATGGTGTGGTGTTGGCAAGGCGGGAGAGATGAAGTCTGACGGTATTTTGACGCCTTCTGATTCTTTGACATTGAGATTCATTAAAAATATCTACAATGTATATTATGTTAAATATTAGTCACACAGGTAACCTGATTCCATGAACATCCTCCTCAAGCGTTTGACTTCTTGTTTCAAGTCCATGCACTACTGGATTGGAACAGCGCTGACTGTTGTGCTGCTGGTTTCATGTGGCGGCGGCGGTGGAGAGAAAACCAATACAGCAGTCAACGAACCGCTGCTGCTGTCCAAGTCATGGCAAATTGCAAAAGCAATGGGGCCAGGCGTGAATTTCGGAGGCATGTTTGAAGCCCCCAACGAAGGAGACTGGGGTGTGACCTTTCAACCCGAATTGGTGGACGCCGCCTGGAATGCTGGATTTCGCACCATTCGATTGCCTGTTCGGTGGAGCAACCACGCTTCGGGTATTTATCCATATGCCATTGACACTGTTTTCATGAGTCGCGTGGCATATGCGGTTGATACAGCATTGGCTAAAGGGTTTCATGTGATTCTGAACATGCACTTGCACCACCAACTGGATGGAGATGCATTGGATTCCGGTGAGTTTGCTGTTAACTCAGCTGTGTTGCAACCACGCTTTGTGGCCATGTGGGAACAGATTGCGGTTCAATTTAAAAATAGAAGTGATCGCTTGTTGTTTGAGTTTTACAATGAGCCACACGGTAGCTTGACGGCTGACTCATGGAATCAGCTGCTGGCAACCACTTTGAAGCAAGTGCGACTCAGCAACCCAGATCGAATAGTGATACTGGGAGGTATCAATTACAACGATGCATTTTCATTGGGAACCCTGACCATGCCCTCGGGTGACTTGAATTTGATGGCCACATTTCACAGTTACGAGCCTTTTGAATTCACGCATCAAGGGGCTAATTGGGTTAATCCACCACTGCCCACTGGGGTGACATGTTGTAGTACAGCACAAATAGAAAGTATTTCTCTCAAAATACGCCATGCAGCCCTGTGGTCTTCAGCAAACGGGTTTCCGGTTCTATTGGGTGAATTTGGTGCCAACAGCCTAGCTGGCATGACCTCCAGGGTTGCGTATACCCGTCAAGTTCGCACATTGGCTGAAGCTGCCAACATGCCATGGATATACTGGGAATTCACCCAGTCAAACTTTAGTGTTTATGACTTAACCACTAAAACATTCAAGCAAGATTTATTGAATGCCTTGATCAAATAAAAAATTTCTGAAAATCATTATCTATTTCCATTGAAGAACAACATCTTTTCTATCACATATCAAATTCACCGGCAATCCCACTGGGAGCATTATTTTGGTTGGTACATGACCAAAAGGCAATCCAGTATAAATTTTGATATCAGGTAGAAAATTCTTCAATCGGTTAACAATTGTTTTCATGTTAAACCCCCGATCATATCCTTTCACCAAGCGATATTGACTGAATTGACCAAGTAAAATCGCTTTCTGCTTCGCGAGCACGCCACTGTGCAGCAGTTGGGTCAAGTTGCGCTCGATCCGATAAGGATGCTCTGCTACATCTTCTAAAAACAAAATTCCATCATGAACTGTTGGAAAATAAGGAGTTGCCAGAAGAGAAACCAGAATGGATAAATTTCCACCCCATAGCATGGCATTCTCAATTTGAACCAATTCTCCTCCCACTGTGGCGCTTAACCTGTCTGAATGTGGGAGTCTCCAACCTGCGCCTTCTCCCACTCCGCTTATCAAATCCTGAAAACAGGCTTCCATGATGTCATCCGGCAGCGGCTGATTTGCAGTGGCTAGCGAAGGATCCGCTCCAAAATCTTCTCCCACGGCTGGCCCTGCCCATGTGTGTGCACCAGGTTGCTGGGTCATCAATGCCAATTGGAGTGCGGTGAAATCGCTCAATCCAATCCACCGAGTGCCTGAGGTGATGGATTTGCCGATGGCGGCGTAGGGTAGCTTGGGAAGTAACCGGGTCAATCCATAGCCACCACGCGATATCAAAACAGCAGCAGCTTTGCTATCTGCAGCACGGGAAATCGCATTCAGTCGCTCTTCGTCTGTACCCGCGAAGCGTTGATGATGATTCAGACAGGCTGGGTCCAATTCAACGTCATAGCCTAACGATTTAAGTCGGCGAACGCCTCTGCGAAAAGCCATGCGATCACGCACGGCACTGGATGGTGAATAAATATAGATGTGTGGGTTCACCTTGGTGAGTATCCCATCTGCACAGCAGACTACTGGGGAGAGTCTTGCCATTTTTGCAGGGCAAGGGGGCCCGCACGGTGTCCAACGTCTGGAAATGGTGCTGCACACATATCAAGATCCATACTGGGCAACGAAGGGGGCATGGGATATACCGACAGAAACCGTTGTGGATCCATCAGTTTCAGGGTCAACCCCAGCCCGTGCCCATCGTCAGGAAGGAGGAGCATCAAATGATTGGCGTTGATCCGTTGAATCCATTCATGCAATACCTGCACATGCCACGCCTTGGTATGCAGCGTTTGTTTTTTTGGTTTGTCACTTTTGCCAAAGCCGATCAAATCTGGGGCAACCACCCGATGGCCTTGTGCAAGCAAGCCGGGCATGACCGTTTCGAACCGGTGGCTCCAGTCTCTAGTGGTGTGCAAAGCCAACCAAGTGGACTGACGGGGATCTGAAGGGTCCGCCCCCTCATCCAAATAATGAAGTCTCAACCCCTGAAGGCTGGGTAAATCTTGGATATACCGGGACGCAAATACACTGGGTGGAAGTTGATTTGCTGGAGTGCGCAGTGCATCTTCCCGCAATCGATGCGGGTTGCTGCGTCTGGCCTTGAAAAAAGTCTGAAGCAGTGCCCCTCCCTCTTCTGCCAGCAAACCCCCTTGTACGTTGGTCTGGTGGTTCCAAGCCGGTGTTTGAAACACATTCATCACTGACCCCGCTGCTCCAGCTTTGGGGTCTGCCGCAGCGTATGTCACCCGAGCCAGCCGCGCATGAAAAATAGCGCCGCTGCACATCAGGCACGGTTCCAGCGAAACAAACAATTCACAATTGGTCAATCTGTGATTGTTGACTCGCTTTGCCGCTTCGCGCAATGCAACCACCTCAGCATGGGCAGTGGGATCGTTCCAAGTCAGAGTGCGGTTGTGCCCCTGGCCGATCACCGCCCCTTGATTCACGATCACCGCACCAACGGGTACCTCCCCCGCCGCTGCCGCCTGCCTGGCCAGTGACATGGCGAGTTGCATCCATTTGGAGTCATTGGAAGAAAAAACAGATGTGGTCACGGCGGCCACTGTACGGCAAGCAAGGTACCCTTGAGGTCATGAACCCGATCACCGATGTTACTTTTTACCTGTCTGCTGTTCCCGCTGTACTGCTACTGGGCCTGAGTAAAAGCGGTTTCGGCGCCGGATTCGGTTCGCTGGCCGTCCCGTTGATGGCGTTGGCCTGCCCAGTGCCGCAGGCCGCCGCCATTCTGATGCCCTTGCTGTTTGTGATGGACATACTCACCCTCAAGGCCTTTCGCAAAGAGCTGGACCGGCGCCTGCTGCTGTTCATGCTGCCCTGGGGCCTGCTCGGCATTGCGGTGGGAGCTGCATTGTTCAAATTGCTGGATTCCCATCTGGTGGCAGGCATTGTGGGGGTGTTTGCCTGGGTGTTTTTGGCGCAGCGCAAACTGTTTCCCCCCAAGGCTGACGCACCGCCACCTGGCCGCTTGTGGGGAGCATTGATGACCGCGACGTCAGGCTTCACCAGTTTTGTGTCGCACTCGGGTGGGCCACCCATCAACGCCTACGTCATCCCGTTGAAATTGGCACCCACCGTGTTCACCGGCACGCTAGCGGCCTTTTTCTTTGTGATCAACCTCAGCAAATGGCTGCCCTACGCCTGGTTGGGCCTGCTGGACTGGAACAACCTGGGCACCTCACTGGTGCTGATGCCATTGGCCCCACTGGGCGTGATGGCGGGCGTGAAGGTGGCTCGCGTCATCAGCCCCAAGTGGTTCTACCGGCTGGTGGAATGGGGCATGTTCCTCACTGGTGCCAAGCTGATCTGGGATGGATTTCTGGCGTGAAAAAGCCCGCTCGGAGCGGGCTTGGCGATGGATGTGTCTTGTGGGGGGTCACTCCCACTCGATGGTGGCAGGTGGTTTGGAGCTCACATCGTAGGTAACTCGGTTGATCCCTCTGACTTCGTTGATCACCCGGCTGCTCACTTTTTTCAGCAGGCTGTAGGGCAGTTCGGCCCAGTCGGCGGTCATGAAATCGCTGGTCTGCACGGCGCGCAGGGCCACCACATAGTCGTAGGTGCGGCCGTCGCCCATCACGCCCACGCTCTTCACTGGCAAAAACACCGTGAAAGCCTGGCTGGTCAAGTCGTACCAGCTCTTACCGGAAATCGGGTCGATGGTGGAGCGCAGCTCTTCAATGAAGATGGCGTCGGCCCGGCGCAACAGGTCGGCGTATTCTTTCTTCACCTCACCCAGAATGCGCACACCCAGGCCGGGGCCTGGGAAGGGGTGGCGGTAGACCATGTCGTGCGGCAAGCCCAGGGCCACGCCCAGCTCGCGCACCTCGTCCTTGAACAGGTCGCGCAGGGGTTCCAGCAGTTTCAGGCCCAGTTGTTCGGGCAGCCCACCCACGTTGTGGTGGCTTTTGATGGTGACGGCTTTCTTGCTTTTGGCTCCACCGGACTCGATCACGTCAGGGTAAATGGTGCCTTGGGCCAGGAACGTCGCGCCTTGGATGGTGTGACTTGCATCCACTCCTTTATTAGAAGCATTCCCTTCTTTCAGTTTCTGCGCCTCGGCCTTGAAAACATCCACAAACAGGCGGCCAATGATTTTGCGCTTCTGCTCGGGGTCGCTGATTCCTGTCAGTTCACCCAGGAACAGGTCGCTGGCATCGACCCGGATGACCTTGGCGTGCAGCTTGCCCGCAAACATGTCCATGACCATGTCGCCTTCGTTCAACCGAAGCAGGCCATGGTCCACGAACACACTGGTGAGCTGGTCGCCAATGGCACGGTGAATGAGTGCTGCCGCCACCGATGAATCCACCCCGCCCGACAGGCCCAGGATGACCTCTTCGTCACCTACCTGCTCTCGGATTTTCTGCACGGCTTCCTCGATGTGGTCGCGCATGATCCAGTCGGGGCGTGTGCCGCAAATCTCCAGCACAAAACGCTCCAGCAGTGCCCTGCCCTGCACCGTGTGCGTCACTTCGGGGTGGAATTGCACCGCGTAATATCCACGCGACTCGTCGGCCATACCTGCAATGGGGCAGGCATCGGTGCTGGCCATGAGCTTGAAGCCAGGCGGCATCTCGGTGACCTTGTCGCCATGGCTCATCCACACCTTCAGCATGCCGTGGCCTTCTGGGGTGTGGAAATCTTCAATGCCTTTGAGCAGCGCAGTATGGCCACGGGCACGGACTTCGGCGTAGCCGAATTCGCGGGTATGCCCGGCTTCCACCTTGCCGCCCAGTTGCTGGGCCATGGTCTGCATGCCGTAGCAGATGCCCAGCACCGGCAAACCCAGTTCAAACACCGCGTCGGGCGCTTTGTCGTCCACCTCGTACACGCTGGCATGGCTGCCAGAGAGGATGATGCCTTTCAGCTGACCATCGGCTGCAAACTCACGCACCCAGTCGCTGCTGACGTCGCAAGGGTGCACTTCGCAGTACACATGCGCTTCTCGCACGCGGCGGGCGATCAGTTGGGTGACCTGGGAACCGAAATCGAGGATGAGGATTTTCTGGTGCTGCATGGTGTGGCCAAAAAGCAATGAGCAAAAAGCAAAAAAGCCGCTCCGGTGAGGGAGGCGGCTTGCCGAGCAAACAGGTTATTCGGCCCGGTAGTTGGGGGCTTCTTTGGTGATTTGCACGTCGTGCACGTGGCTTTCGCGGATGCCAGCGGTGGTGATCTGCACAAACTCGGCCCGGTCGTGCATTTCTGCGATGGTGCCGCAACCGCAGTAGCCCATGCTGGCTTTCAGGCCTCCGGCCATCTGGAAGATGATGGAAACCACCGAACCCTTGTAGGGCACCCGACCTTCGATGCCTTCGGGAACCAGCTTGTCGGCATTCGGATTGGTGGTTTCGTCGTTTTCCTGGAAGTAGCGGTCTGCTGAACCGGCCTTCATGGCACCGATGGAACCCATGCCGCGGTAGCTCTTGTAGCTGCGGCCCTGGTACAGAATGACTTCGCCGGGCGCTTCTTCGGTACCGGCAAACATGCCCCCCATCATCACCGTCCCCGCGCCGGCAGCAATGGCTTTGGATATGTCGCCGCTGTAGCGGATGCCACCATCGGCAATCAGCGGCACACCGGTGCCCTTGAGGGCGGTGGCCACGTTGTCGATGGCCGTGATTTGCGGCACTCCCACCCCCGCCACGATGCGGGTGGTGCAGATGGAACCCGGGCCAATGCCTACCTTGACGGCGTCGGCACCGGCTTCTACCAAGGCCAGCGCGGCGGCACCGGTGGCGATGTTCCCGCCAATGACCTGCACTTCAGGGAAGTTCTGCTTGACCCAGCGCACCCGGTCGATCACGCCCTTGCTGTGGCCATGGGCGGTGTCCACCACCACCGCATCCACCCCAGCCTTGACCAGCGCAGCAATGCGTTCTTCGGTGCCCTCGCCTACACCCACGGCAGCGCCCACACGCAGTTTGCCTTGCGCATCGCGTGCGGCATTGGGGAAATTGAGCTGCTTAGTGATGTCCTTGACGGTGATCAGGCCCTTCAGCTCGAAGGCCGCATTGACCACCAGCAGGCGTTCGAGCTTGTGCTTGTTCAGCAGCGCCTTGGCCTGCTCGGGTGTGGTGCCTTCGGGCACGGTGACCAAGCGCTCACGGGGGGTCATGATCTCGCTGACAGCCAGGTCGTAACGCGACTCGAAACGCAGGTCACGGCCGGTGACAATGCCCACGACCCTGCCGGCATCGACCACCGGGAAGCCGGAAACGCCCAAATCGTCCGACAGCTTCATGACCTGGCGAACCGTGGTTTGGGGGCTGATGAAGACCGGATCGCGCAACACGCCGGATTCGTAGCGCTTGACCTTGGCCACATGGGCAGCCTGTTCGGCAATGGACAGGTTTTTGTGAACGATGCCGATGCCGCCTTCCTGGGCGATGGCGATGGCCAGCCTGGCTTCAGTGACGGTGTCCATCGCCGCAGACACCAGCGGCAGGTTGAGCCGGATGTTGCGGGTGAACTGGGTGGCGAGGGAAGTGTCCTTGGGCAGGACCTGGGAGAAGGCGGGGACCAACAGCACATCGTCGAAGGTCAGCGCGTTGCCGAGTAGGCGCATGGCAAAAGCTCCAAAAGACGGATTGTAAACAGTGAGAGAAACACGTTCTCTTCGCTACACTGGCTGCATGCAAAAAACGCTGAGGTTCATCAGGGCTGTGATGGCCAAGGGGCTGGGTGCAGCTGTTCTGACCCTGTGGGGGACAGTGGCTTGTGCGCAATGGTCATGGACAGATGCAAATGGGCGCAAAGTTTTCAGTGATCGCCCACCGCCATCGGATGTGCCTGACTCTCACATCCTGTCTGCGCCCTTGGCCAAGCCGACTGCTGTTTTACCAGTCGCACCGCCTGCTGCCTCGTCACAGGCAGTGAATTCCGGCACATCTCCTGCAGCAAATTCCAAGGCGGATGCAGCCACCAAGCAGCTGGAAGAGAAAAAGAAGCAGGCTGAGGCGGCTGAAAAAGCCAAGGAAAAGCAGGAGCAACTGCAGGCAGCCGCTATCAAAGCGGAAAACTGCAACCGCGCCAAAACCGGATTGGCGAATTTGGAAACCGGCGCTCCGTTGCGGTCCATGAACAGCAAAGGGGAACGGGTGTTCATGGATGAAAACATGCGCAGTCAAGAAAGAAGCCGCCTCCAACAAGCCTTGAATACCAACTGCGTCCGCTGAGGTTACTCAGTAACCGGCTTTGGAACCAGGGCGTCTGTTGCTGAACAGACCGGCGGCTTTGCTGCCCTGCTTCTGAAAGCGCTCTCGACGCGCTATCTTGGGGTCCACACGCAGTTGCCGAACCACTTCGATGCGGTCATCGGCTGCCAACTCGGTGCCGAGCGTGCAGGCACGTCCCCAAATACCAATGGTCAGATCAGGATTGCCGACCAACTGAAATCGGTCTTTCCATCCCGAGACGGTCAAGGCATCCGCCAGTGTGGTGCCTGCTGGCACCTGCAAGGTTTCTTCAATCCATTCGCGGGGGGCAGGCGAATGAACCAAGGTCACCTGAATCCATGCACGATCGTCGTTCATGTGGGTGGCCCGTACACCACATCGGCCCGCTTGACGAAGGCGTCGACCAGGGTGGAGGCGATTTTGTCAAACACAGGCCCGACCAATTTGCCAAGCATGGCGTTGGAAAAACCGTATTCCAGGCGGAAGTCAATTTTGCAAGCGCGCTGTGTGCCATCGCCTACAGGTAGAAACTCCCAAGTGCCATTCAGACTCGAAAACGGGCCATCCACCAACTGAATGTGAACCTTGTGATGCCCCTCATGGGTATTGCGTGTGGTGAATTGCTGCTTCACTCCGGAAAGTGACAAGCCGACCCGAGCCACCATACCTGTGTCGGTGCGCTCAAGTACCTGGCCCTTGTCGCACCAGGGCAAAAACTGGGGGTAACTCTCCACATCGGTCACCAGTGCAAACATGTCTTGCGGACTGTGCCAGAGCAGTACGTTTTTATGGATGGTTTTCATACAATCGCGGCCT
>Ga0228698_1000935_pt1 | contig 16462 bp, 7 predicted proteins | sample McNCre117_Aug_MG_FD_178015 | JGI IMG/M metagenome (GOLD analysis project Ga0228698, IMG submission 178015) | Freshwater microbial communities from McNutts Creek, Athens, Georgia, United States - 1-17_Aug_MG | ecosystem: Environmental > Aquatic > Freshwater > Creek | place: USA: Georgia...
CATCAGCGTCCGAGAGCGACTTGGAGCTACCGATCGAATCTGCACCCAACAAAAGCTGTACTTTGTCATTCGCAACAGCCAGGTTGTTGCCACTAGCACTTGGCAAGGCGACACGGAAGATGGTGCTCAGCGCTTCATCAGCATTCATCATGCCATCGGCCAAGTCAGTGCTGCCCTGTTCGACCAAGGTCAGCGCCATTCCGGTTGTATCCAACACAAAATTCAGCGCATTGCTGGCAGCGCCGACGTTCCCGGCCGCATCCGTAATTTTTGCGGTTAACGATTTTTCACCCTCGGCGCCAAGATCGGCTTTGTTGACGGTAAAGTCAACGGTGCCAGCAGTGAGGTCGCTGGCAGATAAGATAATGGTTTTTGGCGTACCAAAGGCGCTGCTGCCCAGCAGCAATTCAACTTTGTCACCCACAGCAGCACCGCTTGGCAAGGAGACGCTGAAGGTGGTGTCCTGCGCTTCAGCCTCAGTCATCTTGCCGTCGGCGAGATCAGTTGTGGTCTTCTCGGTGAGTAGGGAAACAGCGGGCGCGGTGCGATCCAGCGTGAAAGTCAAAATATTGCTGGCAACACCGACGTTTCCAGCCATATCGGTAATTTTGGCGCTCAGTGACTTTGCACCATCAGTACCCAAATCGGTATTTAAAACGGTGAAATCAATGTAGCCTTTGGTGATATCGGCTGCGGTCAGAGCGACGGTCTTGGGCATGCCAAACGGAGCCGAACCCAGCAAAAGTTCAACGGTATCTCCGGCAACAGCGCTGGTTGATGTCAGCGTGACCTGGAAGGTGGTGGTCACCGCTTCGGCCGCGCTCATCTGACCATCGGCAATGTCGGTGGTGCTAAGTTCGGCCAGCGTGGGTGCAGCCGGGCCGGTGGTGTCGACTTTGTAGGTACTGTTGTCGGTGATCGCGTCGTGGATCAGCGTGGCGTTGTTGCCATTCCCATCTTTCATCGTGCCGCTGTTCAGCGTGATCTGGTTGGCTGCGATGCTGATCCCGTTAGTATCAGCTTGACCACTCTGAATGGTGTACTGGAAAGTCAGCACCTTGCTACCACTGCCGGCAACGTAATTGGCTTGTACCGTGGTGGTGCCGATGTCCAGTGCCAGTTGCGGTGTGCCGCTCACCAGCGTCGCCTCATCCATTTTGACCGTCACGGTAATGACATCACCCGGATTCAGCGTGCTGTTTTGTGCACCTGCTGCGCTGGTGATGGCGATACTGGTAACGGCGGGGCCTGTGGTGTCGGTCTGGAGCGTAGCGCTCAGGTCGTAAGGCTGTCGGAGCAAGGCGACATCAACAGTGTTGATGTTGCCGGCGATATCGGAAAAACTACCGGTGGCGACATCAACCGTGATATCGCCAGCTTTGCCCGCAGGCGGTGTCACCACCAGGGTGTAGGTATCGCCGGAAACGCGGGTAAATGCTCCCTTGGCACCAGCATCAAGAACAACATCGTCGGCGGTAAAACCTGTCACCACCTCACTGAATTTGAAGGTAAAGGTGACATTACCAATGACCGTGCCGTCCGTGTCCGTGGTAATCGTGCAAGTCGGTGCCGTACTATCATTGTTGATGGCTTTTTTCACCAGGGCTTGTAATTCCGGCAGTGTATCAACTGCTGTACCATCGTTCACCGTAGCGGCAATGGCGGCTTGAACATCAGCCAGATTTTCATCTGTGATTCCGGTAATACCCAAGGCTTGCAGTTGGTCTTGGGTCGGGCCGGAATTTTTTCCGGCCGCACCGTCCATTACCGCTATGACGGCATTGGCCAACAGCTGAATTTCGGCGACCGTATCGACACCCGTGGCCGCCTTGGCATCAATCACATCACCCAAGAGGCTAACCTTAGCATCTGCATCAATTCCAACCACCCCCAGCATGGCGTAATCAGTCGCCGTAGGGTTGTTGTCGTTATTGTTGCCGCGTCCATCGGCCGCTGCCATGACTTTGGTGACAGCATTCGCTAAAGCTTGTACTTCCGCTACGGTATCTACGGCAGCGGCATCGAGATTCTTGACATCAATGATGTCACTGAGCAAGCTGGCTTTGGGGGCTGTATCGATGCCGGTGACACCGATGGCCGTGTATTGCGCCGCACTCGGGTCACTGCCAGCATCGGCGCTACTGCCATTGGCTTCGGCCAGAATGGCCTTGTAGGCATCAACGATGATTTGCACTTCCGGGGTGGTATCGGCCAGTGCTGCTGTCACGTGATCGCTATCCAATGCATCATTTATAGCAGCCAAATTATCAGCAGTGACGCCACTGACCCCTGCAGCCGCGTAGTCAGCCAATTCAGGATCAACAGAATTGGCATCTGCGGCTTCAGCCCTTATCTTGTCAACCGCTGTCTGGGTGGTCGCATCAAGGGCAACACTATTCACAAGTGCTTGAATTTCAACGATCGTATTAATGCCACTACCATCATCGTTGGTGTTGGCAATATTGGCACTAACGGTAGCCAGGTTGGAATCGGTAACGCCAACTATGCCGAGCGCTTCCAACTGCACCTTGGTAGGGCCTGTGCCACCTGCCGCCCCCATCACCACAGCAGCCACCGCGTCGGCCAAGGCCTGAATCTCCGCCACGGTATCCACTTGATCAGGTGCTTTGCTCTTGATGACATCGGCCAGCAAGTCTGCTTGCGCGCCGTCGGCCACACCATTGACACCTATCGCGGTGTAATCAGCGACTACCCCTTGCCCCGCCATGACCGTCGTCACTCGATTCGCCAAGGCCTGAACTTCGGCGACCGTATCCACATCGCCCACCATCAATTTTTTTACATCGATGATGTCACTCAGCAAACTGGCTTTTTCCGCGCTGCTCACGCCAGTCACACCGATGGCCGTGTATTGGGCCGCAGTGGGGTCAATGTCTTTGTCTGCCGCCACGCCATTAGCTTCGGCCAGGATGGCGCGATAGGCTTCGACGACTGCCTGCACTTTTTCTCTGGTGTCTGCCAGCGCACCCGTGACATAGGCGCTGTTCAGGGCATCATTGATGGCACCCAGGTTGGCCGCATCCACACCCACGACGCCAGCAGCTGCATAGTCCTCCAGCCTTGGGTCGGCATTCGTTGCGTCGTTGTTTTCGGCAGCGGCCTTGATTCGATCAAGGGTTGAAGCCACAGCACTGGTCACTTCATCTTGCAACTGCGCCAGGGTTGTAACGCTGGTTAAGATAGCTGCCAGACTTTCCAGGTTTTGTGCGTTGACATCGGTAATGCCAGCGGCGGCCAGTTGCGCTACGGTTAAGACGGATTGCCCTTGCAAAGTAGCCAAATCGGGAGCTGCATCCAGCCCGGCCAAGAGTTGCCCGACGAGTTGGGCATTGACCCCCCCATTGGTAGTGGCGGCTTCGACTGCCCCTCCGATCAAGATGGTTTGGGCGGCAGCGGTCAGTGTGCCGTCGCCAGTCATACCTTTGACGATTTCGTCGATCACCGCTTGGGAATTTCCGCCAAATTTCTTGTCAGCGCCAGATAAGGCTGCCAGCACCAATCCCAATTTTTCAGAAGCGCTCAAACCATCGGCTGCATTAAAACTGCTGTTGGCTGCACCGCTGGTATCAACCGTGGTGGTAGCCTTCGTACCGGTAATATCCGACAAACCAAAGGCATTGGCGACATTTATGTTCGCCGTTGCCACTATCGTGGCATCGGGAACGGTAGCAGAATCCCCCATCGTCTCAGGTATGACAATCCCGGCAGCCTTGGCAGCAATGGTGGTGACTGCGTTCAGGTTCAGAATATTGGTGCCGACCTTGCATGCCCTGGAGCCCATCAAGTCAGCACTCAGGTTTTTCATCTGCCCAGTGGCTTCATCCATGTAGTCGCTCGCCGCAGTCTGGTTGAACACCTTGGCAACCACAAGACCGGTATAGCCCAGCAAATCAACCCGATACGTACCGTCGGAATTCACATGAACGGATTTATAAAAACTGCCATCCGCTTTATAAACGGCAACGATCAAATCATCACTTGCATTGAGCACTGGACCGGCAGAAATCTCGCCTTGAAGCAGATTTTTAATGCCGCTGGTGGGGCCTGTGACTGCCGAACTGCTTGCGCCATATCTGCTTATACCGCCAGCCAATGTCAGCCCGAGGGCGCCAAAGGCGAGCAAACTGGTATCAAAAGTGCCAGCCTCCACAACGGTTCCACCGCCTACCGCGCCTGTCCCGCCGGTAATGCCTGTCCCGCTTGTCCCGCCGGTAACGCCTTGGCCTGCACCGTCGATCGGCCTCCAAAGAATGCCGCAATCGCTGTCTTCATCCTCACCTCTGGCTTTGCGGGCAGCGCGAGCTGCTTCATCGTCGTCACAACGATCCTCCTCTTTTGTCGTCGCTTGAGCCAAGATTGTGGTGTCTTGAACGACTGCCGCTGTGGCTTCATCTGAGGATTGGGTGTTTTGATCGTTCAGCGAGAAGGCCTGATCGTCGCGATCATCTTGTTTTTTTCCGGCAATTTTCTGTTTTGTCGGTTTAATTTTATCTGCTGCCGGCAATTCAACGGCTTGGTTGACATTGATGACGTTGGCTGTGCTGGTCTGGGTATTTTTCGTGGTCATATGAAGCTCTATGGGTAAATTTTTTGGCGATCTGTTAGGGAAGGTCTGAAACCCCTACTGACGCAGGGAGTGAAGGCGCAGCATGGTCTCCACGGCAAACGGCGGGCGACCGCCTTGGGCGCCACGCTTGGGCGTGTGCGGCGCAATCAAGCTCATCTGCTTCATATCGATACTTTCTCACATCTAGCAGTCATCGCCAGGGTTTTGCAATAGGATAACGATCAACGCTCACCCAATGATTGGGACAAGGTCTTGACCACTGGCTTGAGCAGGTACTGTAGTACGGTGCGCTGACTGGTTTTGACCTCGATGGTGGCGGTCATGCCGGGCTGGATATCCAACGTTTCATCGGGCCGGGCACTGAAGCGGCGACCATCGGTACGGACCATGACGCGGTAATAAGGTAGCTCGCCCTGCCTGAGATCTTCGGTCAGGGTGTCGGGACTGATATAGGTCAGCTTGCCCGCCAGATCACCATAGATGGTGTAGTCATAGGCATCGATTTTCACGGAGACGGCCTGACCGATCTTGAGAAAGGCTATATCGCTGGGCGAAACCTTGGCTTGAATGACGAGATCATCCTCGAGCGGAACGATCTGCATCACTTCTTCGCCCGGTCGCACGACACCCCCCCGGGTGGTGATACGCACGTTCTTGACCACGCCCCTGACGGGAGCATGCACCTCGGTCAAATCCACCTGACTTTTGCGCTGGGCCAGGTTTTGCTGGATGCCGGCCAGATCTTCCTGCGCCTTGCTGAGCTCGGTCTGTGCATCCTGGAAGTATTTGTTGCTGCGATTGGTTTTTTGCAACTTGAGGTCGGCCACCTGGCGTTGCAGGCGCAGCACATCGGTCAGGCTGACGTCGCCGCGCTGGAGCAGAGGCTCGGTCATGACCAATTCTTTCTGGGCCAGTGCAATCATGCCGTCAAGCGCCTGGATTTCTTCGCGGAGAGCGGCCTGGCGCTTGTTGTAGAGCATGCTCTGCGCCTGCACGAATTCGGGATAGGCCATCACATCGCGCGGAAATGCCAATGGCGTGCCCAGCATTTCAGCCTGCAGGCGCGCCACGGTGACCATGAGGCCGGCCATCTTGGCTCGGGTTTCCAGGTAGCTGGCCTCGGGCCGGGTCTTATCGAATTCGACCAGCAGCTGACTGGCTTCGACGGTGTCGCCTTCCTTGACATGCAAGGCTTCGATGGTGCCACCATCCATCGACTGGATGACCTGGGTCTTGGAGCTGGCAATCACCGAGCCCTGGGCCCGAGTGATCTGGTCGAGCACGGCCCAGCGGGCCCACAGGCCGAACAACCCTACCACCACCGCCATCGCCCAGATGACGATACGCAGGCCCATGAAACGCTGCGGGTCGCGGTAGGTCGCCGCCGTGCTGTGGATCGGCTCGGCCGATCGCAAAAACCATAGGATGTTCATGCTTGTCCTTGAGCGGTGGGCGTGGCTGCCTGGGAAGTGCCGGGCATGGCGACAGCAGACGCGGGCATGCGCAGGCGCGCCAGCACCTGGTCACGCGGGCCGTCCATGACAATGCGTCCCTGGTCCACCACGATCAGGCGCTGGATGTGGGTGAGCAGCGCGGGTTTGTGGGTCACGACCACCAGCGAGGAGCTGGGGGCAATTTGCTGAAAGAGGTGCTGCATGACGCGCGCCTCAAGCTGACCGTCCATCGAGGCGGTGGGCTCGTCAAGCAGCATGATGCGCGGTTGCTGCAGCAGCATGCGCGTGAGGCCGACCAGCTGACGCTGCCCGCCCGACAGGCCGCGGCCACCTTCCGAGATTTCAAGCTCCAAGCCTTTGGGATGCGTCTTGATGACCTGATCGAGCCCAGTCATGGCAGCGGCCTTGAGGATTTGCGTGTCGCTGGGCGAAGGCAGGCCGAGGATCAGGTTTTCTCGCAGCGTGCCCTGGTACAGGCGCACATCCTGCGGCAGGTAGCCGATGTGTTCGCGCACGAACTCCGGCGCCAGTTGTGTCATGTCGATATCGTCGAGCGAGACGGTACCCTGCTGCGGCTTGTACAGGCCCGAGAGCAGCTTGATCAGCGTGGATTTGCCGGAACCGATGGAACCGACCACCGCCACGCGCTCGCCCGGGGCGATGTTGAGTTCTGCTATCTGCAACGAGGGTTGGCCCGGCCCATAGGCAAAGGCCACCTTGTCAAGCTTGATCTGCCCGTGACAAACCTCGGGCACGACCAGGCGCTGGCTGTCGTCGCGGTCATTGGGCAGGGCCATGATGCCGTCCAGGCTCTTGAGCGCGATCTGGGCCTGCTTCCACTGCACCACCAGGCTCGGGATTTGCGCAAAGGGCCCCAACGCCCGGCCGCTGATGATGGTGCAGGCGATCAGGCCGCCCATGGTCAGCTGCCCTTGCGTGATTTCGTAGGCGCCCACCAGCACCATGCCGATGTAAATCAGTTGCTGCAGGGTCTGGGTGGTATTGGACGAGAGAGTGGTGAGCGCCTTGATCTTGAGTTCACCGGTGCCGATGACGGCGGTCATGTGACGCCAGCGGTCGAGCAGCTTCCACTCGGCATTCGACGCCTTGATCGACTCGATGCCGTCGATGGCTTCGATCAGCAGGCCGTTCTTGCGGTTGGACTCGGTCATGTTGAGCGCGCTCAGTTCCTCGATCGGCTTGCGCATCAGCGCCCCGACCAGGAACGACACCGGCAAGAACACCACCGGCACCAAGGCCACCGGAACCGAGATGATCCCGATAACGATGATGAAAAACAGCGCAAACGGTGTGTCCGCCAGGATGAACAGGGTAGACGAGGTCAGGAAGTTGCGCACCGACTCGAAGTAGCGGATCTGCGAGGCAAAAGTGCCCACGGTGCGCGGGCGGGCATCCATGCGGATGGTCAGCGCCTTGCCAAAGAAAACCGCTGACAACTCCTGGTCGATGGCCTTGCAGGCCCGGTCGATCATGTGCGCCCGCACCTGCTTGAGCACCAGTTCCAAGATGACCCCCAGCAGTGCGCCGGCAGTCAGGACGATCAAGGTGGAATAGCCTTTGCTGGGCACCACGCGGTCGTAGACCTGCATGGAGTACATGGCCCCCACCAGACCCACGATGCTGAGAATTAAGGTGGCCAGGATGGCATCGAAAAAGATCGAGCGATACTGGCGCACGGCGTACACGAACCAGTCGCCCGCAGTTTTGGGCATGTCGTTCTGGTCGCGGCTGGCCATCACCGTACTGGGCTTGAGCATCAGCACCCGGCCGCGCGCCAGCGCCTGCGCGTCCATCTCGCTGATCTGGCCTTGCGCATCCTCGGTGGTGCATTGCCCCGCGCTGAGCAGGCCACGCAACAAACGCACTTCACGCCCGTTTTCCGCGATCCACAACAGCGGAAACTGCCCACGCTGCAACTTGTCGGCCGCCACCTCGTGCTGCAAGCCCGAGGGAAAATGCGCAGCCCACAGTTCAAGGGCTTGCAGATGCCGCTCCAACGTGGCGATGTCCACGCCATCGGCGGTTTTATCCACCATGCCAAACCGATACGATGGCACCGCATGACCCTGCAAGGCCGCCAGGCGGGTCAGCAGTGTGGCGAGTTCGGGATCGTGCTGATAATTGGTCGAGGCCGGGGCCTGGACCACCAGGGAGGCGTCTGAGTTATTCATGGATCACTGAAAATTTCGTGCCACTGAGTTCACCTGTCAGCAGCAGCAACTTGACTTGTGACTGCAGCAGGGAGTAGCGCACATCGGCCAGGTTGTATTGGGCCTGGGTCTTTTCGCGCAGCACGTTGAGCACATCCAGCCAGTTCTTGCGGCCGATCTGGTATTGGCGCAGGTAGGAGTCCACCAGCTGGCTGGTTCCATTGAGCAGTTCCTGCGCTGGCACGAGTTGCGCTTGCAGCGCATCGATGTCGCTGTAGAAGGTTCTGGCCTGGAATTCGAGGTTGCGTTCGAGCACCTGCAGTTCCTGCTCGGCGGCGTCCTGCTTGGCCAGGGCCGACTTGACACCGGAAAGAGCACTCAGGCCGGCGCCCGGCTGGTACTGCACCCCGACATAACCACGTCCGCGATCCGGCGCGGTGTAGAGAGGACCGGACACGATGTACTGGTATCCGGCCACCACGGTGGGCAGACCCTGCGCCTCGGCCAGTCGGACTTGCGCGCGGGCGCTTTCGATCTGGGCCAGCAGTTTCTGGCGCTGCCCAGACGTCTGGAAAGCCTGATCCACCACCATCTGGACCGAAGGCGCACGCTGGTACTCGATGCCCTCGGGAAGCACGGGCGTACCGTTGAGCGGCCCGGCCCACTGGATCAGGGTGTTGAAGGTGGATTCGAGCTGTCGCTGGATTTGCAGGCGCTCCGTGATCGCCTGCTGCAGCCGCGCCTCGGCCAGCGTCGCGTCAGCAGGAGGGCTGATTTCCGACTTGACACGGCGGGAGATCAGTGCGAACAGGCGCTCATGCTCCTGCACGTTCTGTTCGGAGCTTTTGTAGCGCGAGTCCAGGCGCAACCACTCGAAAAAGGCACCGCCGACCTGAGTCAGGGCATTGAGCTCCGCATCGCGCACCCCCTCTTCAGCTACCCGCAGGTTGGCAGCACCGAGTTCAATGCGGCCATCGATGCGACCACCGGCCCACAAAGGCTGCTCGACTCTGGCAATGCTCTGGGCATACATCGAATCCGAGCGCATGTCGGCAGCGACGGAGGGAAAACGCCCCCACTTGGCCGCATCCAGATCAAACCCGGCGGCCTGGGCCTGACTGCGCGACAGGAGAATCGTCGGATGCTGGGTCATGGCCAACTCAAACAGTCCGGTCAGATGAACATCCTGAGCCCAGGATGTCAAACCGACGCCTCCAAGGATCAGAGATATGACAACCTGGCGCATGGCGTTGCCGCTGGCCCGCCCGGGGGTGGCGCAGGCTTCAATCGGTGGAATTGGCATCTTTGAAATTTCAGGACGACAAAAACGCGCCCCGTAAGGACACTATTACAAAATAGGAAGGCTTAGGTGTCGCATCCCATGTGATCATGTACCTGTCCGCAGTTGGCCCCTGTTCAAAGCCAGGGAGCTGATGCGGAGAGTCATGGAATCATTTCGACCCTCGGTCACGGAGTTGGCTAGGCGCTACAACATCAGCAAGGTCACGGTGCGCAAGTGGAAGACTCGAGATGCGCCCGAGGACCTGTCGCACCGGCCCCACAAGCGAGCACGACGCTCAGCGCGGCCCAGGAAGCGATCGTGGTCGAGTTTGCGCCGCGTGTGCGGCGCAATCAGCGCCACCAGTTCAGACCCCGCGCTCAGACGTCGGCCAACACGCGCAGATGGGCCTCGACGCTGCGCGCCAGCGAGCTGAGTTCGTAGCCGCCCTCAAGGCAGCTGACGATGCGGCCCTGGGCGTGGCGCTTGGCCACGTCCTTGAGCTTTTGCGTGATCCAGGCGTAGTCCTGCTCGACCAGGCCGAGCTGGCCCATGTCGTCCTCGCGGTGGGCATCGAAGCCGGCGCTGATGAAGATCAGCTGCGGCCGGTGCTGCTCCAGGCGCGGCAGCCAGTGGGTCTCGACCAGCTCGCGGATCGCCTGACCCCGGGTGTAGGCCGGCACCGGCACGTTGACCAGGTTCGGGGCATCCGACTGCGCACCGCCTTCCGGGTAGAACGGGTGCTGGAAGAAGCTGCACATCAGGATGCGCTCGTCACCGGCGACGATGTTCTCGGTCCCGTTGCCGTGGTGGACGTCGAAGTCGATGATCGCGACGCGCTCCAGGCCGTGGCGCTCCAGCGCGTACTTGGCCGCGACCGCGACGTTGTTGAAGAAGCAGAAACCCATGGCCTTGTCACGGCAGGCGTGGTGGCCGGGCGGACGCACGGCGCAGAAGGCGTTCTCCAGTTCGCCGGCCAGCACCGCGTCGGTGGCGTCGATCGCGGCACCGGCGGCCAGCAGCGCGGCCTCCCAGCTGTACTGGTTGATCGCGGTGTCCGAATCGATGTGGCAGTAGGGCGGCCCGCCCGCGAGCTGGTCCTCGCGCAGCTCGTCGTTCAGGCCACGGATCGCGGCGACGTGCATGCGACCGTGCGCGAGTTCCAGCTCGGCGACCGTGGCCGGGGTCGGCGAGCGCTGGTCGAGCGCGTCGAGCACGCCGGTGATCAGCAGCCGGTCGTCGATCGCGGCCAGCCGTTCGGGGCATTCGGGGTGTCCCCGGCCCATTTCGTGTTTGCGGAACTGGGGATGGGTGTAATAGCCTGTCGCACTCATGGTCAGCTTCTTTCTTAGGCCGCAGGCAACACGGTCGCCCCGAGCCAGAATCTCCTCTTTGTGCGATCAGCTTACCACGGTGACGACTACCCAATCCTTACAGCTTCGGAAAGGAACTGAGCGCGTCCGGTGAGCTTCAGCCCGTCGCCGTCGCCCGGATCTGTATTACGCTCTCGCATTTTTCTGTCAGCCAGCGATGCCCGCCACGACCTCGAACGCCCTTGTCCGCCCTCTCAGCCGGCACCAGCCGCCGCATCGATCACGCCCAGGCCTGCTGGTGCTGGGACTCGCGCTGCTCGGCGCGGCTGCCGTGGTGCCGGCGACTGCGGCGACCCCGAGCCCGCCCGATGCGGCTCACCGTTCCGGCAAGCTCGCCTCGCACCACAGTGGTGCAAGTCAGCACCAGACCAGGCCATCTGCGGAGCACTATGCCGACAATGCCGCCGCACAGGCACTCGCGCACGAAATCGCGGAGCGCCGGGGCTGGGATGAAAGCTGGGTGCAGCGCTGGCTGGCCGAAGCGCAGAAACTCCCGACCGTCATCCGCCTGATCACGCCAGCGCCCAGCACGGTCGCGAAGAACTGGGCGGCCTACCGCGCCCGCTTCATCGAGCCCGGTCGCATCGAGGCGGGCGTGCGCTTCTGGCAGGCGCAGCGCGCCTACCTGGAACGCGCCGAAGCGACCTACGGCGTACCGGCCTGGCTGGTGGCGGGCATCATCGGCGTCGAAACCTTCTACGGCCGCCTCACCGGCAACTTCCGCGCGCTCGACGCGCTCGCGACGCTGAGCCTGGATTTCCCCGCCAGCCATCCGCGCGCGGCCGAGCGCCAGGCCTTCTTCCGGGGCGAACTCGAAACCCTGCTGCAGCTGTCGCTCGAACAGGGCGTCGATCCCGACCAGTGGCGCGGCAGCTACGCCGGCGCCATGGGCCTGCCGCAGTTCATGCCGAGCAGCTGGCAGAAGTTCGCCATCGACTTCGACGGCGACGGGCACACCGACCTGCGCCGCAGCCCGGCCGACGCGATCGGCTCGGTCGCCAACTACCTGAAACAGCATGGCTGGCAGACCGGCATGCCGACCCACTACCCGGTCACGCTGAGTGCCGACGCCGATCTGGCCACGCTGCTGGCCCCCGACATCCGGCCGACCTTCACGCCCGAGCGCTTCCAGACCCTGGGCGCGCAGCTGGGCGCAGAAGGACGGCAGCATCGCGGACCGCTGGCACTGATCGAGCTGCGCAACGGCGACCCGGACCAGGGCGGCGCGGCGCCGAGCTATGTGGCGGGCAGCGAAAACTTCTATGCCGTCACGCGCTACAACTGGAGCAGCTACTACGCGCTGGCCGTGATCGAACTCGGGCAGGCGGTGCAGGCGGCCTTGCCGCGCTGAAGGCCGGCCGCGTGCGGCGACCGTCCACCCGGCACGCATCCGGCCCGCTGCCGCTTACGCCGGCACCAGGAAGTCGCGGCTGATGCGCCCGCCGAGTTCGTTGACGCGGTCGAGGAACTGCGTCAGGTAGGCGTGCAGGCCGGTGGCCATCACCTCGTCGATGCGGCCGTACTGCAGCTCGGCCAGCAGCTTGCCGGCGCGCCGCTCGGTCTCGCCCGAGACCGAGTTGCTGACGCGCCCCAGGTTGGTGACCACGCCCTGCAGGCTGGCGTGCAGGCTGCGCGGCATGTCGGCGCGCAGGATCAGCAGGTCGGCCACGCGCTCGGGCGTGATCACGTCGCGGTAGACCTTGCGGTAGACCTCGAACGCGCTGACGCTGCGCAGGATCGCGCTCCAGTGGTAGAAGTCGTACTCCTGGTCCAAGGCGCTGGCCGCGCCGTAGAAGTCGCTCTCGACCGCATGGAACTTGACATCGAGCAGCCGGGCCGTGTTGTCGGCGCGCTCCAGGAAGGTGCCCATGCGGTAGAAGTAGAACGCCTCGTCGCGCAGCATGGTGCCGATCGCGACGCCGCGCGACAGGTGCGAGCGGTGCTTGACCCATTCGAAGAAGCGGGCCGGATCGCGCGCGAACTCCTTGCTCTTGAGGATCTGGCCCAGCTCGATCCAGGTCGAGTTGATCGTCTCCCAGACCTCGGTCGGCAGCGCACCGCGCACCGCGCGCGCGTTCTCGCGCGCGCCGCGCAGGCAGGACACGATGCTCGACGGGTTGTTCTCGTCACGGACCATGAAATCGAGCACGCTGCGCGAGTTGACCTCGTCGTGCTGATACAGATAGGCCTGCTTGAGTTCGCTGATGCGCAGCAGCCCTTCCCAGCCGAGCTGGGCCACGGCCTCGGACTGCGGCAGCAGCCCGGTCTGGTAATTGACATCCAGCAGGCGGGCGGTGTTTTCGGCGCGCTCGGTGTAGCGCGACATCCAGAACAGGTGATCGGCGGTTCTCGACAACATGGCTAGGCTCTCCCTCAATCTTCCAGCACCCAGGTGTCCTTGGTGCCGCCGCCCTGCGACGAATTCACCACCAGGGAACCTTCCTTCAAGGCAACGCGCGTCAGACCGCCCGGCACCGTTTGCACCTTCTGTCCCGACAGCACGAAGGGACGCAGGTCGATGTGGCGCGGCGCGATGCCGCTCTCGACATAGGTCGGACAGCTCGACAGGCTCAGCGTCGGCTGCGCGATGTAGCCCTCGGGCTTGGCGAGCACGGCCTGGCGGAAGGCCTCGATCTCGGCCCGGGTCGAGGCCGGGCCGACCAGCATGCCGTAGCCGCCGGCGCCGTGCACCTCCTTGACCACCAGATCCTTCAGGTTGGCCAGGATGTACTTGAGGTCGTCGGGCTTGCGGCCCATGAAGGTCGGCACGTTCTTGAGGATGGGTTTCTCGCCGAGGTAGAACTCGATCATCTGCGGCACGTAGGGGTAGATCGACTTGTCGTCGGCCACGCCGGTGCCGATCGCGTTGCACAGCGTCACATTGCCCTTGCGATAGACGTCGAGCAGGCCGGCGCAGCCCAGGGTCGATTTGGGCCGGAACACGGTCGGGTCGAGGAAGTCGTCATCGACGCGGCGGTAGATCACATCGACGCGCTTCGGCCCGCGCGTGGTGCGCATCCAGACGAAGCCGTCACGCACGAACAGGTCCTGGCCCTCGACCAGCTCGACGCCCATCTGCTGCGCCAGGAAGGCGTGCTCGAAGTAGGCGCTGTTGTACATGCCGGGCGTCAGCACGACCACGGTCGGATTCACCGTGTGCGCGGGGCAGACCGAGCGCAGCGTCTCCAGCAGCAGATCGGGATAGTGCGCGATCGGTGCGACCCGGTTCTGGCTGAACAGCTCGGGAAACAGCCGCATCATCATCTTGCGGTCTTCGAGCATGTAGCTCACGCCGCTGGGCACGCGCAGGTTGTCTTCGAGCACGTAGTACTCGGCCTCGCCCGATCCGCCCGGCACTGGCGCACGCACGATGTCGATGCCCGAGATGTGCGAATAGATGCCGCCGGGCACGTCCACGCCGACCATTTCGGGCCGGAACTGGGCGTTGCCCTCGATCTGCTCGCGCGGCACGACGCCAGCCTTGAGGATTTCCTGGTCGTGGTAGATGTCGTGCAGGAAGCGGTTCAGCGCGGTCACGCGCTGCTCCAGTCCCTTTTCCATCGCGCTCCATTCGCGCGCCGGAATCACGCGCGGAATCAGATCGAACGGGATGAGGCGCTCGGTGCCCGAGCCGTCCTCGTCCTTCTCGCCATAGACCGCGAAGGTGATGCCGACGCGGCGGAAGATCATTTCGGCTTCCTCGCGCCGGGCACGCATGACGTCCTCGGGTTGCTCGGCCAGCCAGCGCGCGTACTGGAGATAGTGGTCCCGCACCTGTTGCGGGGCGGCGTGCATTTCATCGAAAGTGGGTCGACTCATGGAAGGCTCGCGGAGATGGATTGTTTGCAAAAACATCCTAGCAAGGATCGGGCCAGATTTTTCCAAACCTACGAAAAATTCATGGCCCGGCGTCGCGCCAGTAGCGACGCTGCTGTTCGCGCTGGCAATCCACCTGCTGCGGCTGCTGGCTGCGCCAGCGCGCCGCGCCGCACGCCGGGCTGGCGACCCAGGGCAGGCCGAGTTCGCGGTAGCGCTGCAGGATTTCGGGCGCCGGATGGCCGTAGCGGTTGCGGTGCCCGGACTGGATCACGATCCGGCCCGGGCGCAGCGCGGCCAGCCAGGCCGCGCTCGACGAGGTGCTGCTGCCATGGTGCGGCGCCAGCAGCAGGTCGGCACGCAAGCCTGGCAGATCGCGCAGCAGACGGGCTTCCTCCCGGGCCGTGATGTCGCCGGTCAGCAGCGCGACCCGCTCGCCGCCCGGACCGGCGCTCGTGACCTTGAGCACGCACGACAGCGAGTTGTCGCTGGCCCCGGGCTGGTAGTCGCTGGCGCGCGGATGCAGCACCTCGAAGCTGACGCCATCCCAGACCCAGCGCTGGCCGGCCTCGCAGCGCGTGGCGGCGCGGCCGGCGCTGGCGCGCGTGTCGTAGGAGGCGCTCAAGTCCAGGCGCGGATAGCGCCGCGCCAGCTCGGGCAGCCCGGCCGAGTGGTCGAGGTCGGCATGGCTGACCAGCAGCAGGTCGGGCCGCTCGCCAGCGCCGCGCAGCAGCGGCAGCAGCACCCGCTGCGCGGCGCTGCTCTGACCCAGAGCCGGCCCACTGTCGTGCAGCAGCGTGTGGCGTGCGGTGCGCACAATGATCGCGCTGCCCTGGCCGACGTCGGGCGCGAGCAGCTCGAACTCCCCCACCGGCGGCCGGGGTGGCGTCCAGACCAGCAGCGGCCAGCTCAGCAGCAGGCCCCAGGCGCGCAAGGTCCAGGGCAGGCGCAGCACCAGCAGCACGGCGCCGACGAGCGCGCCCGCCATCAGCGCGCCGGGCAAGGTCGGGCGCTCCAGCACCGCCCACGGCAGCGCGGCCAGCCCCTGCAGCGCCTGCGTCATCCACCCAACCGCCAGCGCGGCCAGCCGCCACAGCGGCGCCCAGGCCAGCCCCAGGAAGGCCAGCGGCGTGACCACGCCCGTGACCCAGGGGATCGCGACCAGGTTCGCCAGCAGGCCAACGACCGAGAGCTGGCCGAAGCACAGCAGCGTCAGCGGCGCCAGCGCCACGGTCACGATCGCCTGCGTGCGCAGCAACCCGGTCAGCCAGACCCACCGCGCGCCGGAGTGCGACGGCGCCGGCCCGAGCCAGGACGAGGCGAACAACACGCCGACGGCGACGAAGCTGAGCCAGAAGCCCGGCTGCAGCAGCGCCCACGGATCGAGCAGCAGCACCGCCACCATGGCCAGCAGCCAGACCAGCGGCCAGGGCCAGCGCCGGCCGCTCAGGCGCAACAGGGTCAGCACCGACAGCATCACGACGGTGCGCTGGGCCGGAATCCCCCAGCCGGCGAAGACCGCGTAGGCGCAGGCCAGCGCCAGCCCGCCAACCGGCGCCACGGTCGGCGCCGGCAGGCGGTACAGCAGCCCGGGCCAGCACCACGCCAGCAGCCGCCAGCCGCGCCCGACCAGCACGCCCGCGAGCCAGGCGAACATCGTCACGTGCAGGCCCGAGATGCTGATCAGGTGCGCCACGCCGGTGGCCCGGAACACGTCCCAGTCGGTGCTGTCGATCGCGGCCTGGTCGCCGACCACCAGCGCGGCCAGCACGCCGGCGGCC
>Ga0228698_1000936_pt1 | contig 16405 bp, 15 predicted proteins | sample McNCre117_Aug_MG_FD_178015 | JGI IMG/M metagenome (GOLD analysis project Ga0228698, IMG submission 178015) | Freshwater microbial communities from McNutts Creek, Athens, Georgia, United States - 1-17_Aug_MG | ecosystem: Environmental > Aquatic > Freshwater > Creek | place: USA: Georgia...
GTTGTGCTGCCATGACAGTGGCGGGATGGTGCTGCGAAATGCCTCCGTGTGGCGTTCGGTGGCCAGGCCGGTGATGCCCAGCGTTGACTTGAGCGTGGCCGGCGCGAGCGACGACTTCATCGCGTTGGTGGCACCCCTGCAGGCGATTGAAGAGCCGCTGGCCACGCTCGATGAGATCGCCCGGACGGTGGCCGGCTACTTGTCGGCCCAAGCCCAACTGGGCGGGCTGGCCGCGCATTGCAGCCAGCACAAGCACCATGAGAACCTGTTGCAGGCGCTAGCGCAGTTGCCGAGCCAAACCGTGAGCCCCGACATGCGGTGGGTGATCCTGGCCCACTGGGTGAGCGGCCGCGCCCAGGCCGAAGGCCATTCCAACATCGCCAGTACTGTGAGCGATGCGCTCGCGCCCTACCTGGCCCACATCGATGCCGCAGTGCTCAGCCAGTGCATGGCCCACTTCGACCAAAGCCTGGGCGCTTATGGCTTGAGTGGCTGGGTGGATGCCCGGGCGCAGCGGCTGGCCAAGGCGATGGTACCGGGCGTGCAAAGTTGATCGCTTGAGGTGGCGCGACGCTGGGGCGGGCTTTGGGCGTTCATTTCAGTCGACATGCAGCAAATGTTTCTGTGGTGGCGCCGACTCAAAGCCGCAACATGCTCTGATGTCGCGCCCTGCCCTCCTCGGCCGCTGATCGATCTGCATCTTCAGTGAACCGATAGGTTTCTCGCAGCCAGGGTTCGCATTGCTTTGCCAACTTGCCCGCAGCCACCAGCGGGTCATCTCCACCCCAGTAGGCTGGTGCCAGCCGAGCTTGCCGCAACAAGTAGCTCACCACCTCCCTGCGTGGTGCCAGCATGTACATGGCGTTGTGGCAGCAGAGGATGGGGGCCACGGTCCTCTTCGTTTCGACCGCCACTGCAATGGCCGCGGCCAGGCACTGCAACATGGCAGCGGTTGGGATCTGGCGATGCCACCGATCAGGCACATGCTGCCTTCCGCTCTGCGTTTTGTATTCCAGGCTGAGCAGGCAATTGCCATGGATCAGCACGGCGTCGGGCCGCGCAATCAGGTTGCCTGCCCGAAAGTCCCTGCGATCACTGTCGGTCACCCAAACCACTGGTTCCGCCTGCTGAAACACCGGCAGCATGCGCCTGCAAAAGTCAGGCTCAGCCTGCGTTCGCCGTGGATCGAAAAAGTAGCTCTTAACCGAGAAGCCGAACACTTCCCGCTGGTCGTGCCATGGCAGCGCGGTGTCAAGGCCGGCCGGCCCAGTTGATGTTGCAGTCGGTGAGATCAACGGCACCGGCCAGACAAACCGTGCCCAGTCTGTTTCGCCGCACGCGCCGCCTTTGTTGCTGCCATTCATGGCTGTTCCTCCGATTCCTCCGGTGCCGTGCCCCGTAGCCGGGTTGCGCCCCCTACCCTGCCGCTTGCTGCGGCAGCAGCCTTTCGGGCGCCTGTTGCCCTTGCGGGTGTTGGTTTGTGCTCTGACGCGTGTTCGGCAGGTGACGCCAGTGGAAGCTCAATGCTTGCAGAGGCTGGGGTGTTAGCCACCAGGGGCACCTCGGTCCGTGGGGTGTTGACCGGCATGTCCAGGCACAGCGCAGCCATCAAACCAACGCCCACGATCAGGCCGACCACAATGCCCGCTCTGCGGCCGCTGCGCACACATCGGCGGCTTGGTGTGGGTGCCGGGTGCGTCACCGCCGCAGAGGTGGGCCTTGTCTTGCGTGCCGGAGCCTGTACGCCCTGTTGAGGCGGCGTCCGCGCGGCTTCAAGTTGAATGCGGTACGCAGCTGCGTCAGTGGCGCCAGCCTCGGTCAGGCCCGTGACCAGCGAGAACTCAAGGCTGGACACGCTCACCTCACAGATCAAAGACTTGCAAAGCGGCCAGGGCGGCCGGATTGACGCTCTGAACCTGCTTGGTATTGAAGTCAACAATCACCGGATGCACGCTGGCGTCGCAGGGCATGTCCACCCATCCCGGGCCGTTGCCACCCGCAATGCCCAGCGTGATGGCGCTGACTTGAGGCGGCTTGCTTGCGCTGAAGTTGCTGGTACCCAGTGCCACAGCCAGGTCGGTGGCCAAATTCATCCGGTTGCCCGAATCAGTCAGGCCGGCCGGTGCGTTGCGGATGCAGATGAAGTGCCTGAAGTAGCGGCTGGCGTTATTGGCCAGCACGTTCTTGAAATTGGCATCCAGCGTCGTCTGGTAGACCACAAATGCCCGGTCGGCGCGCACGCCGGTGGAGGAACTGGCCAGGTCAATCACAGACTGCCCAGCAACCAGGCAAGCAAGCCGGTTGTTGATCCAGGCGTCGGTCAGTTGGGTGTGCGGACAGTTGGACCCTGATGGTTGGCTGCCGCCAGGGTCGGTTGCCGAGCCAGACTCGCCGCCGCAGGCAGTCAGGGGGCTGGTCAGCAGGGCAGCCACGGCGAGGCTGGCGAGGTAAGTGGTTTTGCTCAGTGTGATGTTCATGGGATTTCCTGGTTGCGACGCCATCGGGGGCGCAGGGATTTCAAAGTCGTAGGGGCGTGACAAGGCTCTCGAAGCCATCTGGCCTCAAGCACGGTCACGTCGAAAATCAGGTCAGGCCGGGCGGCTCAATGAAGCGGTCGCCGGCCGTTGTCGAGCCCTTGGCGGATCCGGTCCGCTGCCCGAAGGCGATGTACCGGCCACGGGCCTCTGCCTCAAAGCGCGACCTGGGCATCGCGCAAGGGCGAGCGTCGCGTTGGACGGCCGCGCGTACGACTTCGCGATTGGGGTCATGCTTGTTCCCCTGCGGTTTGCGGCGATGGGGTGCCGGCATTCGATTTGCCCGTCGTCCCAACGTTGCCGGACGCGAATCGGGTGGCCAGCAGCCGATCGATGGCAGAGCCGTCCTGCCGGGTCAGGTTCGGCACGTATCGGCTGTAGACCCGAAACAGCATCTCGGTGCTGCTGTGGCCCAACTGGCGTGCGATCCATTCAGGCGCTTCGCCTGACGCCAGCCACAGCGTGGCAGCCGTGTGGCGCATCTGATAGGGCCGCCGTTTGTCCAGGCCCAGGTGCCGCAGCAACGGGTACCAGACACGGCTGCCAAAGTTGTCGTTGTCCAGTGGCTTGCCTTCGCGATTGCAGAAGACGTAGGGGCCAAGCTTGCCAGTGGCTTTGAACTGCTCGGTGAGCGCATCAAAGACGACCTGGGTCATTTGGATGTCGCGCTGCGAGCTGTCGGTCTTGGTGTACTCGTCCTCGCCCAGCACAAAGGTTTCGCGAACGAGGATCAGGCGGTTCTGGAAATCCACGTACTTCCACTTCAACCCATGCGCTTCACCGGTGCGCATACCGGTGAAAAAGCGCACGGTGAAGTAATGGCGCCAGTCGGCCCGCACCGTGGCCAGCATCTGCTGCACTTGATCGAGCGTGAATGGCTCCACGTCGGTCTTGCGCAGCCGCAGTGGCTTCAGATGAAGGGCGGGCGACACGAACCCAAAACGATCAGCAGCCTCGGCCAGGATCTGGCGCAGCGGTGCCAGAATGCCGTTGATGCGCTTGTTGCTGAGCTTGGCACCAGTTCGGCCGGGCAGCTCTGCCAACGCTGCACGGTACGCCAAGATATCGGCCTTGGTTATGGCCCCGACCGGCCGATCACCGAATCGCGGGATGAGGTGGCCATCAAGGGTGCACTTGAGCACCTTCAGGTGGGAGCGGCGCCACTCGATCTGGTGCTCAGACAACCAGGTGGCGGTGAAGTCCTTGAATGACGGGGTGGGGTTGGTGGTAGTGGATGCAGCAGCGGGTGTGGCTGTGAGCACTCCGGGGCTGCCCGGTGGCACCGCGAGAGCGAGTTTGGGGTCGCATGCCGGTATGTTCCGGCTGGCAGGGAAAGTTGCCGCGTAGTCAAAGGTACCTGCTGCGATGTCACCCTCGATCTTGGCGAGTGCCTTCTCCAGGCGCTTGCGGTTGGCGGGCGTGTCCGGCAACGCTGTGTATTCGCGGCAGCGCTTACCGAAAAACCGGAAGTCCAGGAACAAGGTTCCACGGCCGCTGAGTGTTCGAACACTACCCATGGAGCACACCCCCATTAGCCATCGGAATCGCAGCCACTGAGGCGGTCGACGACTTCGCCATGTCTTCAGCGATCCGCTCCCAAACGAACAGGATCTTGCGGCCACCGAACGGCCGGATGTAGTGCGTGCCCTCCAGCAGCACGCTGTCCTTCAGCCGCTCGCGAATCGTTCGAACGTCGTACTTGATAAGTGCCGACAACTCGTCGGTCGTGAGATATGTCGTTCCAGCCATCTTGCGCTCCTTGGTAAGCCTGTGACAATGAGACTGACAAATTTCCATGCCGCTGGGGTTTTTGTCGTCTTGAATGACATTTTGTCTCGCAAAAAGTCGCTTGTCCAGTCTTTTTGTCGTTCTAGATGACTTTTCTTTGTTAGGAACGACATGATCAAGTGCCACCTGTCCCGACTAATGGGAGAGCGGAAGCTGAAGATCGCGGACGTCGCCCGCGACACGGGATTGCACCGCAATACGGTGACCCTGCTCTATGACGAGACGGCTGCTCGAGTTGACTTGGACGCCATCGATCGCTTGTGCAACTACTTCGGCGTCCCCGTGGGGGAACTATTCGAGCACCTGGCCACCAACATGGAGCAGACCAGCAAGCCGTGAAGGCGGCGTTCCGCCGTTCATTGGAGTGATGTCGATGAAGCACACCGTTCGCATCAAGAAGGAAGCGCCTCGCCGCCTGGTATTTGAGGTCGTAAGCGCGACCGGGGCATTGCTGGCTCGCAGCGCGCCATTCGTCTCGATCTGCAAGCTTGAAGCTGGGTTGTCGATCCTTACCGCCGCTGCGCGAGGGGCTGAGTCAGCCGTCGTCAACATCGACGGAAACAACACGTCGGTAGCTCCAGCGGGACAAAGAAGCCGCGTGCTCCTCGAGGGCAACCTCCACCCCGAGCACAGGCGAGTTCTGTTTGCAGGAATCACGGAAGCTGTCGTAATCGACGCTCGGCCACCAAAGGAGCGGCGCGATGACCTGAGCGGCCCGCTGTGCGGCCTGATTGACTAGATTGATCAGCTGCCATGTCGTTGATTGGCAAGCGAGTCGGTGACGACCTCTATGTCCACATATCGGGCATTCACCACCTGCTCAGCGTCGAACAGTGCCAACGCATCAAGAACGCGCTTGCGCTCATATCTCGCGTTGAGGATTTCGCGCCCAATGTCGTCAAGCTGAACGCCCGAACCGACAAACTCTCGTTGCTTGCATACCCATGGTTCGAGCAGGATCCGTTCCCGGAATTGCGGGCGGCCTGGACATTTGCCCCCGGCGAACTGAGAGCACCGACCTACCGACACTACGGAGACTCGCTGAACCCGCCGATCCTTCACCGTAAGGAACTGCTGGTCACAGAGGACCACCCGCAACGCGATCAATGGGAACGTCTTACGAACACCGCCCAGCAGCTGGGGCTCTTCGATGACACCACAACAATTGGCTTCAGACTCAACTGGGAGCGCTTGGTCTCTGCCAGGGGCTACACGCTCGTCGGAAGCGATTTCGTTCCCATTGGAAACGATGTTCCACCGGTGCAAGCAGTCAGCGCAGTCGACATGGACGGATCCATTCGTCGACACCTCACAGCACTGTCACGCGGTAACCTCTCGGCACCGATCCAGCTGCTTGTGCGTTCTGGATTGCTTCAGCCGGGCATGACGGTCTTCGACTACGGCTGTGGCCGCGGCGACGACATCGCCGGCTTGGTAGCACACGGGATTGAAGCCCGAGGCTGGGATCCACACTTCGCACCCGAGCAACTTCGAACCGAAGCGGACATCGTCAATATTGGCTTCGTGGTGAACGTAATCGAAGATCCGGCAGAGCGAGTAGAAGCAATCAACAGCGCCTTTAAGCTGGCCTGTCAAGTGATGTCTGTAGCCGTAATGCTCTACGGTAGCGAGCCTCCAGGTCGCCCCTTCCGCGACGGCTTCATCACCTCACGCAATACCTTTCAGAAGTACTTCGCTCAAGCGGAACTCAAGGACTACCTGGAGCAGGTTCTACACCAAGAAGTCTTCATGGCCGGCCCTGGGGTCGCATTTGTGTTCGCCGACAAGGACCTGGAGCAAAGATATGTCGCCGGGCACTATCGCACCAAGGGGATCGCCGCGAGACTGCTGAGTGCCAGGGCACCTCGTGCTCGGGCTGCGAGACCGCCAAGGGATCGCATTGCGAGCGAACCCAAACCTCCAAAGGTCAATAAGGCCGATGTAGAGCTCGCGCGCATCAGACCCGAGCTCGACAGGTTGTGGGCGACCACCCTCGACCTGGGTCGATTTCCCGAGCCTAACGAAATTGAAGACGTTGAAACCATCACAGCGGCAGCGGGTAACCTAGGCAAAGCCCTGCGCTTGCTCGCACGGCACTATGACCAGGGCCTGCTGGCGGCAGCGGCCAAAACCAGAGCCGACGATGTACGGCTGTACATGGCAGCACAACAGTTCTCTCGTCGGCGCCTATACAGTCAGCTCGAGCCTCGCCTACAACATGACATCAAGTCGTTCTTCGGTGACTACCGCACGGCACAGACATCAGGGATGCGCCTCCTGCTCGATGCAGCCGATACCGCAACGGTCTTTGCAGCTTGCCGGCAATCCGCTGAGAACGGTCTGGGGTGGCTCGAAGCAGACCACTCGCTGCAATTGCACGTGTCATTGGTTGAGCGACTTCCTGTGGTGCTCCGCGCCTACGTGACCTGCGGCCTGATCTTGTGGGATTCCCTGAGCGACGTCCAGCTCATCAAGATCCACATCGGATCGGGGAAGCTCACATTGATGGAGTTCGATGATTTCGACACTAGCCCCACGCCCTTGCTTCGCCGTCGAATCAAGGTCAATGTGCGGAAGCAGAGCTATGACCTCTTTGAATACGGGTCGCAGGAGTATCCAAAGCCACTGCTCTATCGAAAAAGCCGCTACCTACACGAGGACTACCCAGGGTACGCAGAGCAACTCGCCTTCGACGAGGCTTTGGAGGCAACTGGGATCCTGAGCGCGTCAGATTTTGGGCCCACCCCTGCGGAACTTGCGACCACCTTGGAGGCCAGGCGGCTTGGAATAGTCGGGATGAAGTTAGTCCGTAGCGCTCGCATTCCCGACCTGGATCAGCAGTGCGGAGCGAACCTCACCTACCGGCACTTCATCGAGTGCGGCGAAACCCAGCACAGGCTGGCACTACCCAACATTCCGCTAAACCCAAACACATACAACGCTCTCCATGATCTGGCAGTCAACGTCCTGGATCCGCTGATTGAATACTTTGGCGCGATAGTCCTGACCTACGGATTCTGTTCTTCGGCGCTCGGTCGCCACATCCACCGGAGAGTAGCACCAGAGCTTGATCAACACGCATCGCTCGAAGTCAACCGCCTCGGCAGACCGATCTGCACTCGCGGCGGTGCAGCTTGCGACTTCTTGGTTGAGCATGAAGACATGCGTGAAGTCGCCGACTGGATCATTGCCCACACGCCGTTTGACCGGCTCTACTTCTATGGGTCAGATCGTCCGCTTCATGTCAGCTACACCCACGCCGGCGTCCGACAGGCGTTCGACATGCGCGTATCCAAGACCGGCCGACTGGTACCGCGAAAATACGTTGAGAGACGACATTGATGGCTCGCTTCGCCTGCAGGCACCCGGCACAACCAGAGCCTTCGCAGACACAAACATATCGACTTGACGCACATATGTTTGCATGACAACATGCAAACATGGCGAACAAACAGCACGGCAGCGGTTCCAATTTCTCCTACGTTTTCCCAGCAATTCGTGGGGTTCAGGCGGGTCGTGAGTACTACGTGTCGATGTGCCCGCTGCGGTTGCTTCCAAAGCTGTTCCACTTCGATGACGAAGAGCTGCTTCCCGAGCTTCGGGCCCAGCGCACGTTGAACAAGGGTCGCATACCCGAGCTGGCGCGCTACATCGTCGAGAACAAGAGCAACTACGTGTTCTCAGCGATTACGGCCTCGATCGACGGCAACCTTGCCTTCGAGCCAGTCGGCGATGACAGCCCAACTGCATTCCGAATGGGCACACTGACCGTCTCAATGGACGCTCGCTTCATCGTGAACGACGGTCAGCACCGACGAGCGGCTATTGAGGCCGCGCTGACTGGGGCACCCGAACTCGGTGATGAGACCATTGCGGTCGTCTTTTTCGTGGATCGGGGCCTGCATCGCTGTCAGCAGATGTTTGCCGACTTAAATAGGCACTCTGTCAAACCTTCGGCATCGCTTGGAGTTCTGTACGACCACCGCAATGCTGCTGCAAAGGTGGCCAAGCACTTGAGCCTGACTTCGGGTGTCTTTAAGGGCTTGATTGAAACCGAGCGGTCGACTCTGTCGGCAAGGTCCAGAAAGCTCTTCACGCTGAGTGCCCTGCACTTCGCGACAGTTGAGCTACTCACGGACAAGGAAATTGAGGACTTTCCGTCGGCCTCCCAGCGTTGCCAAGAGTTTTGGGAGGGTGTCGGTGAGCAGATCCCAGAGTGGATCTATGTCCGTGAAGCCAAGATGACCGCCGGCGAAGTTCGCCGCGACTTTATTCACTGCCATGCGATTGTGCTTCAGGCCCTCGGGCGAGCAGGCCGCACGCTGTATGCACAACACCCAGCGGAAGTGAAGAAGCGCCTCCAACGCCTTCGCAAGATCGACTGGTCTCGCGGCAACGCAAAAGTGTGGGAAGGCCGTGCCATGGTAGGCGGCTCGATGTCTAAGTCTGGCCAGAACGTCACCCTTACCTGCAACGAGATTAAGCGCGCTTTGGGCCTGAAACTCACCGCTGAAGAACAAGCCGCCGAAGACGCCTACAACGCTGGTCGCAAGACCGGGCCCAAGTACTGAGTCATGCCTGCAACTCCCCAACAGATCATTGAAGAGATCCAGCAGCTTTACCTGAGCGATAGCCTGCCCTGGATCATTGGTTATAGCGGAGGCAAGGATTCGACCGCATCTCTGCAACTCATCTGGCTGGCCCTGGCTGCCCTGCCGGATGACCGTCGCCGCTTCAAACCCGTGCACGTCATCAGCACCGATACGTTGGTCGAGAACCCGGTGATCGCTGCTTGGGTGGACATCTCGCTCACGCGAATGAGGCTGGCTGCGCTCGAGCAGGGCTTGCCCATCCAATCACACCGGCTAACGCCCTCACTGCAAAACCGCTTCTGGGTCAATCTCATTGGCAAAGGCTACCCGGCGCCGCGCAACAAGTTTCGCTGGTGCACCGACCGGCTGAAGATCAGCGCGTCCACCAAGTTCATCCAAGAACTTTCCGAGGCCAATGGCGAGGCCATCTTGGTGCTGGGTCAACGCCGCGGGGAAAGCCAAGTGCGTGACAAGGTGATGGACACCTACCAGCAGAGCACTCGCGAACGACTGAGCCGCAACAAAGACCCCAAGCTCTCACGCGTGTGGGTCTACCTGCCCATCGAGACTTGGTCCAGCGACGATGTCTGGGAGTACATCATCCAAACGCCCAACCCGTGGGGCATCGACAACCAAGATCTGTTCAACATCTACCGAGGCGCCACCCCAGATTCCGAATGCCCCATCGTGGTCGACAAGAGCACGCCCAGTTGCGGCGACAGCCGCTTCGGTTGCTATGTGTGCACCATGGTCACACAAGACAAGTCCATGGCGGCCATGATTCAGAACGATGCCGACAAGGCCTGGATGCAGCCCATCATGGATTTCAGAGACAAATTCTTGGCCAGCTCCGGCGAAGAGGGCGATCGCGCGCACCGAGACTTTCGCCGCCTCAACGGCCGCCTGACCGTCATGCGCGGCCGCCTGGTCCATGGCCCTTACTCGCAAGAGCGCCGTCGCGTGCTACTGCTTGAGCTTCTCAAGGCTCAGCGCGCTGTCCAGCAAGCGCTCATGCAAGCAGCGACTGCATCCGGAAGGGCCGAGGAGTACCGGCCTGTTGAATTGCTTTCCGCCGAAGAGCTCGACGAGATTCGCCGCATCTGGGTTGAGGAAAAGGGCGAAATCGAAGACCTGCTGCCCGACATTTATCAAGAGGCAACTGGCCACCCGTATGTCGGTCGCGAGTTGGATCCCATGCCTTTGGATTCATCGGACCTCGAGATGCTCAAGCAAGTTGCCAGCGACTGGTCGCAGGCACATCAACCGACTGACGATCCGCAAGTGCGCCAAGAGCGCGAACTGGAGCTCTACAAGCTGCTGCGCACCCTACTCGCCACTAGCTTCCGAGGTCTGCAAAGCCGCCAACGCTCCAAGCAACTCGACGAGATCTCTGCTCTGCTGAAGGCATACGCCTTTGTGGATGAGGCTGACGCGTTGAAATTTGCCCTGGTGCACCACCCTGACAAGAAGGCAGGTCCTGCGACCGAGGAAGAAGGCTCCGAACAAGACGACGAGCTGCTGACGCAAGACCTGGAGGGCGAGTCCGCCCGCAAGGTCATTCCAATTGCCCTGACCAACGACTTGCTTGCGTGAGCCCCCGATGGCCAAAGTAACCTTCCTGGGCATCGCCCTTCAAAATCTCGGTCCCTTCAAGGAGCGCCAACAACTGGACCTGCGCACCACCAGCGGCAAGCCCATCGTCCTGGTCAAAGCCTTGAATGGCAGCGGCAAGACAACTCTGCTCACCGCGCTACAGGTTGTGCTGTACGGTGCCAAGCTGTACGGCAGCGGACGCGGGCGTGAGTACGAGCAGCTCATGCTCGGGCTGCAGCGCAACGATTCAGAAGGCGACGCACGCATCGATCTCGACCTGCGTTTGGAAGGCCACGGTGAAGTGGACGAGTTCACGATCTCCCGCCGTTGGACCGTGGAGTGGGGCAAGCTGCAAGAGACGCTCACGGTTTTGCGGGATGGTCGCCCGGACCTGCAGCTGACCGAAGAGTGGGACGAGTACCTGGACAACCTTCTGCCTGCCGAGCTAGTTCAACTCTTCCTTTTCGACGGCGAAAAGATCGAAGCTTTGGCTAACCCAGCCACTTTGCCCGACATGCTGCGCCGCGCCACCGAGGCGTTTTTGGGCATCGGGGGCATAGACTCACTTTCGAAAGACTTGATCGCGGTGGAGCGCCGCGCGCTGGTGCAAGGGCGTGACAAGAGCCCCAAATACGAAGCCGCTAGGTCGCTGCTCAAAGAATTTGAACTGCAACGCGCCACAGTTGACGCTGAGTTGCCTCGTCTGACTGCCGCGCGTGCGGCCAGCCAGGTTCGGGTAGACCAGCTACAGCGCCAGTTACAGATTTTCCAGGCCAACTGCGAGCGCAGCGGCTTGACCGCCTACGAAAACGCGGCCGCATTGCGTGCCGATGAGCAACACGCCCACAAGCAGGTGGAACAGGCTCGTATCCAAGTGCGTGAGGCTTTGGCCAACCCGTGGTCCGCCATGGCGCGCATGGGCGCTCTTTGGCACGACTATGAAGTGCTCTACGAGCAAGAAAAAGAGACTCGCACCGCACAACACCTACTCGAAGCCATTCAGAAGCGCGACCAACGTGTCATCAGAAGGGTTGGGGCCACCATCCCTGCCGAGGCCCTGGCTACCTTGCGTGAGGTGTTGACCCAAGATCAGCTAACCTACCGCGCGGCAGCCAAGCGTCCCCTGCACTTGCAGGCAGCCGAAGCGCCCAGCGAAGCTCGGGTCAAGATAGATGCCGCCACGCAGCAGTTGCTATCGGCTCAGCAGGCGCTGGAGCAAGCCCAAAATGAGCTGGCCTTGGCGCAGCGTCGCTTGGCTGCTGTACCGCAGGCTGAGCAAGTGGCGGACCTTTTGTCGCAGTTGCAGGCGCTTAGCGCCGCCCTCGCGCTGGCGGAGGCACAGTTGGCGCAAGAGACAAAAGCATTCGACGACGCGGCCGCCCAAGTGGCCTATTTGGATCTGCGCATCAATGCGGCCACCGAAACCCTGCGCAAAGACTTTGGCGGGCTCGAGCACGAAGCCAAAGCAGTAGACGCTTCCCAGCGCGCCCGAGATGTGCTGGCTCTGTTCAAGGATCGCCTGCTGGCTTCAAAGGCCCATTGGCTGTCCAACATGATCACCGCCGAGTTCGCCGCCCTGATGCGCAAGCGCAAGCTGGTCAGCCGCGTGCAGGTGGACCCCAACACCTACGCCGTCACCATCGTAGCCCCCGACGGGCACGAGCTGCCCATGGCCCGCTTGTCGGCGGGCGAGCGCCAGCTGCTTGCCATCGCCGTACTCAGCGCCCTCATCCGAGAGCGCAAGGGCCAGTTCCCCGTCGCGGTGGACACGCCCCTGGCTCGTCTGGACAAGCGCCACCGCCAGTCCTTGGTTCAGCGCTTCTTCGCCAAGATTTCGCATCAAGTCTTGGTGCTCTCTACCGACGAAGAGGTCGATGACGACCTCCTCACTGAAGTGAACCCGAGGATGTCAAAGTCTTACGTTCTGGAGTTCTCCGATGAAGCCCGCTGTACCTGCGTCCGAAGCAGTCACCAGGAGATGAGTACATGAGCGCCCTGATCGAACGCGTACGACTAACCGCAGCGGCCAAGCAGCAACTTAGCACACTCAAGCGGAGAACCGGCATTGAGCACTACAACGAAATCGGCCGGCACGCCCTATGCATTTCGCTGGCAAATAAGACAAGCGTGCCACGCGAGGCACTTTCGTACGGCGGTGGCTTGGAGATCGACTGGAAAACCTTCGCCGGAGATGCCGACGCCACGTTGACGAACCTGCTCATGATTCGCGCCCTTGCGGACGAAGGGACCGCTGAGCCTTCTGCAGTCCGCATGGTTTTACATGCTCATTTACATCGCGGACTGAGCTACTTAGCCTCCGACCCGAACTCATTAAGCGCCAATCTACTGACGCCACGATAAATGAGAGCCAACTAGCTCCCAGACTCTAAGTAGTCGAGCGCCCGGCAGTCTTGTATGTTGAGCTAGTCGCCCAAAGATTGGGCAGTTGAGCCCAAAAGATAGCTGCCACTTTCTGCAGCTCCTAAATTAAAGCAATGCTGCAGCCAAAATTTCTTCAAGTCTCTGCCGAGCAACTCGCTCCTGAGCTCTTTCGTCATTCGTCAGGTCTTTGCTCGCAATGACTGTGGCATTGGCACCCATAAAGGTTCCGATACTGACCTCAAAATAGTCTTTCGCCTTTTGCCAGGTCGCAGTCGCTGAATTTGACGACAAGTGCTTCAAGAGCTCCTTGACTGTTATCTTGTCATCACCCGCTTCAGTTGAAATATACTTTCCCTGATCCTTCGCATATCTAACGGAATAATAAAGCAGACTTAACAATGCTTGGATGCGCGTCTCCGTACTTGCAGCAACCTTGATTTTCTTGCCACCGTAGTTCACCGCGATGAAAACCCAGAGCCCATAGCTGGAGCCAGGGAGCTCAGCGTGTACCCTGAGTACACCTTTGGCATGAAGGCGGTTTAGAAAATCAATATAGTCCTCAATCGAACCGAGGCGCGCGCGCGCGTCTATTGGCGAGGTGTTGCAAATATAATTGGCGAGGCGAACGATACTCTTCTGAAAGATCGTCTTGAATGCCCAGTCCTCACCCTTCTCCTGATCACCGACACCTTTGATCTTCTCGATAGAAGAATTGTGGCAGTCGATAACGTGTTGGTACCACTGCTCACCATACTTGTGAGCCAGATCCTTCTGCAACTGCGCCTTATGACTTTCAGGCTGAGAGAGATATTGCGAAAATTCACCCTGTATGATTCCTTTACTCCGCGCGTAGTCAAGAATATCGGAGTAGGGTTTGAACTCTTTCAGGAGCTTAAGCAGCCAAGGTGCGTAGCGCTCTTTGAAGCCTTCCAATGCTGGCGGCAGATAGTGGGAAGGTATCGTAGAGAACGGTGCTATGGGTTCATCCTCGCCTTCTTCACAATAGTTCTGCAAGTAGTATTTTTCGAGTGAAACTTCGCCGTGCAAAAGCTCACGCTTCTCTTTGCCTATACCCAATTGCTGTGAAGCGCGACGAATGAAGTCGAGAACATCCGCCTTATCCATGGGGCTCGGACTCTTCAGGCCAAGCAAATCCTTGACAATAAGATGAAGATTTACAATGGAATTCAGGTAATACTTCTGATCAAAACGCGCATTCGCCTCTTGCCATCTGAGCAATGAAAGAGGCAAGAGCACTTCATCATCGGTGCAAGTGGTCGGAGTCACGAGCGACCGGACGCAGCAGGCCTCCACACTCAGGTCGTCAAGAATGATTTGAGTAGCTAGATCAACCTCTTTCGCGTTCTTATTAAGATCGGTAAAGATCTCGCGAGCTATTGACTTTATTCCGACATTCTGTACGGATGTTGTCCTGAATCCAGCACGTTCATGCAGCATGAGGAACAGGACAGGCACCCTAGTGGGTTTCTCAAAGTCACTAAGCTGATGATTCTTGCCCTCCATCCACATCTTTAGGGCACGCAGCCGATGTTGACCATCGACGGCCACAGCATCAACACGCTGAGTGTCCCAGCGCAGCCGTGCAAGGTTCTCGGTCTCCGTCCCAATGAATTGCACTCCCCCAAAAACAGCTCGGATTTTCCCCGCCTGACCCGGAGAGAAGAATCCATCGAAGTCGCCGCAAAGTGGATCCGGAACTACAGGATCGTTGTTAGGATAATCCTCGAAAGCCTGAGCAACCTTGCCATCAGCATTCTTAGGTAGCAGCGCGATCGTCAGGCTGTTGAAGAACTTTAGTTTGTTTGGGACCCGCAAGTACCCATCAACGATTTCTCGCTTAACCCTATCAAAGTCGACCTGGCGCTGATAAAGCTCTACCAAACTGTAAACTGTTTCTAGAGATGGACTAACCTCTTCATGCGTCTTGAGCTCGGCGGTAGCTCTCGCCAGGTCCATTAGGCAGGCGAAGTACGGCACAACTACGGTAGGCGAAAGGGAGAATTCCCCCCTCACTCCATACAACGGCATGTTGTATGGACGTTTTTGGTTTTGAGTATTTACGACGGGCGGCAGAATTGCCATGATCATCCGATCCTCAGTGTGAACGTGGGATTAAAAAGCCGCGAGAAAATCTCTTCAAAGAGGAGCTCATCTTCCAACTCAACGCTCGCCTCGGATGGGCGCACCGAGTCCGGCTCGCCCTCGTCGCCGGCCTGCTGCTTAGAGACAGGCAATATTAGCAATAAACAATTGTCAATCTCTACTGATGCTTCGCGTAAGCGCTTGCGAAGTGGGCTTTCAGCCTTTAAGTGAGATTCTATGCGCATCCGAAGGTCCACCGACTTTCCAATGTACAAGGGGGCCTGAAAAAGAATGCTCCACTTGAGGGCGATTCGTAGCGACTCCCTGAATTCTTGCCTATGGAAAGCTGCAGATATGGCCTTCCTCTTCCCTTCAGGCAAGACAGACCGCGAGCTGATGCTTACATCATAGTAGGGGGATAAGTAGCCACTTCTGCGCTGAAACTTTGGCGCCGAAATCGCGTCAAACAAGTCATTTAATCCATCCTGTTCCCCGTCACGAAGCTCGAATCCTCGAAACCAAGCGTAGATCCCCCGTTGACCACTTGCAATGTTGTCAATCACGGATTGAGCCCCGCAAGGAAAAGCACTGAGATCGAAAAGAACAGCGCCGTCAGGCTGCCCCAGATGCACCACTGAACTGCGAAAAAACGAAGTTTTCATGAGGAGTAAGCCGAGAACCTCAATACTAAAAATCGGGCTATCAGGCTACAACCAAACACTTTCGATGACACCGGAATCACGAGCCACCTAATGTAGGCCAAATATAGTCTAGGGAACACGATTATGCTCAAATTAAGTCTGGTATCTTTCGACCAACTAGCTCTTGAGCTCCTCCTGCGAACAGTTTCTCGATCACCCACTCAGCCCCTTTGGTCGGCGCCTGCGCAAACTCTGATCGCAGGAACTCCAGGCCACCCACCGCATACTGCTCGAACTCCCTAATCAGTTGCTCTTCGTTTTCAGGTCGAAGAATCTCGACATTGGACATCGATCCCCCTAGCAGAGCCCCCAAGAAGATATATGCCTCCAAGCCGCGAGCGGCAAAGGTTGCGGTGCTGACCTCTTTGCGAGCACCGCCTCCAAAATCCCGCTTTCGCTTGTGCTTCATCCCTACTGCGGCGGCGAGAGCAATGGCATCCGCGTTCAGAGTGCAGACGGGCGGGTGCGTAGTGTTCCCCTGTGTGTCCTTTCCGGTCAGAAGGTTCATCACATCGGCAAATTCGTCGGACCAATACACTAGCCGCTCTTTGCTGAACAGGCTTTGCTTGCGCATCACATCACCTCCTGAACCGCCCCGGCATTCGCGGAGGCTCGTTGGGTTAAGTCAGGCGGCCACCTCGGTAGCCTGACTGGCGAGTTGCCGGTAGTAGTTTGCCTCAGCCTCTGCAGGCGGTATGTAACCGATGGGCCC
>Ga0228698_1000937_pt1 | contig 16348 bp, 16 predicted proteins | sample McNCre117_Aug_MG_FD_178015 | JGI IMG/M metagenome (GOLD analysis project Ga0228698, IMG submission 178015) | Freshwater microbial communities from McNutts Creek, Athens, Georgia, United States - 1-17_Aug_MG | ecosystem: Environmental > Aquatic > Freshwater > Creek | place: USA: Georgia...
GTCGACAGGCCAGCACAGCAGGCCGGTGAGCAGAGCCAGCGCGGCGTGCAGCAGGTACAGCGCATTGAAGTCGGCGCGTTGCAGTGACGCGTGGCCCAGCAGTGCAACCGTGAGCGCCACGCCCAGCACCGAGCCGATCTGGCGCGTGGCCTGGTTGACGGCGCTGCCCACCGCGTAATGGGCCATCGGCAAGCGGCTGACCGCCGCCGCCGACAGCGATGGCAACACCAGGCCCACCGCGATGCCGCTCATCATCAGGCCGGGCAGCCATTGCGACAGGTAGTGCGGCTGGGCACCCGGCACCAGCCAGAACCACAGGCTGCTGCAGGCATACAGCAGTGAGCCGCCCACCAAAAAGCGGCGGTGCCCCAGGCGCGTGGCCAGGCGGCCGGTGATGATGGCCGTGGGCATCACCATCAGCGGCCCCGGCGTGACCGCCAGGCCGGCCTGCGGCAGGCTGTAATGCCAGACGTTCATCATGAAGAAAAAGAACGTCAAGAACATCATCGAGAAGGCCGTGCCAAACACCAGCGTGGCCAGGTTCACATAGCGGTAGGTGCGGTGTTCAAACAGCGCCAGGTCCACCAGCGGCGCCGGGGCCTTGCGCGCCCAGGCCACAAAGGCGGCTGCGGCCAACAAGCCGCCAGCGGCCAGTGCGGCCAGTTCAAGCCGTGTCCAGCTTGGCACATCCGATTCAACAATGGCCAGGGTGATGGCCCCCACCGCCAGCATCAAGAGCGCCATGCCCACACCATCCACCCGCCGGCGCACGGCTGATTTTCCGGATTCGCTGAGCAACAGCGCACCACGCCACAAGGCCACACCGCCCAGGGGCAGGTTGATGTAAAACGCCCAGGGCCATCCAAAGTGGTCGATCACAAAGCTGCCCGCGCTGGGGCCCACGGCGGCCGCCAGGCCGCCCACGGCGCCCCACAGGCTCACCACCACCGCGCGCTTGCCTTGCGGAAACGCCGCCAGCACGATGGACAGCGAAGCTGGCGTCAACAGCGCCGCACCCACGGCCTGCAACACCCGCGCGGCAATCAGCCAGGCCACGCTGCCTGCCAGGCCGCAGGCGGCAGAGGCCGCCAAAAAGATGGCGCCGCCCAGCAGGAACACACGCTTGCGGCCATGCGCATCGGCCAGGCCACCGGCCGGGATCAGCATGGTCGCGTACACCACGGTGTAGGCATTGAGCACCCACGACAGATCGGCCGCGGTGGCGCTGGCAAAGGCGTGCCGCAAGGGATCGAAGGCGGCAAACAGCATGGTGGTGTCCAGCGACACCAGAAAAGTGGCCATGCTGGCAATCCAGAACACAGGCCAGGGCGAGCGGGGTGCGGTGTTGGTCATGCTCAATCCCGCGCCTGCAGGTGCGCAACCGGCTGCGCCACCAGGCTCACCTGCTGCGTGACCTCATCGGCCTGCACCGGCGCAAAGGCCAGGCCGATGCCGTGCTTGGCATCCGTGATGAGAACGGTGGCCTTGTCGAGTTTCATGGTTTCTCTTTCATAAGATGATGGGCGTCATATTTGCCGGCGAGCTCAAGCGCCGGCGGCTTGTAGCCGGCGCTTCACGCGTCGTATTGCTGGATCAGGCTGGCACGCACATTGGCCAGCCAGGCCTTGCCGGCCTTGCCCTGCAGCGTGCGGGCCAGTTGCAAGGTGCCCACCAGGGTGGCGGCCACCACCTGGGCCTGTGCCGGGTCGGCATGGGGCGGCAGGGCGCGGCGCACCAGCTCCACCAGGCCCAGCACCCGGGTGCGGGCGGCATTGGCCACCTCTTCGGCCTGGCGGGGGATCTCGGAGGCCAGCGCGGCCACCATGCAGCCGCACTCGGTGTTGTCCAGTTGGGCATCGGCCAGATAGGTTTGCACCAGCGCCGAAAACGGGCTCATGCCCTGGGCCTGTGCCTGCCGCAGCCGCTCAACCAGGATGGCACCGGTGTCGCGCCCCGCGCGCTGCGTGGCCTCGGCCAGCAAGGCATCACGCGACGCAAAGTGGGCATAAAAGCCACCGTGCGTCAGCCCGGCTTCTTTCATGATGGTGGCCAGCCCCACCCCGTCGTAGCCCGCCCGCCGAATGGCGCGCGAAGCGACATCCAGGATGCGGTCATGGGTGAGCTCTTTGCGGCTGGTGGGTGATGGCATGATGGCCATCATATTATGGGCATCATTTGCCGCTGTCAAGTCATCGATGCCCCTACCAGGCGGCCACCATGGATGGTCAGCGCCAAATCGATGGATGGTGTGGCGGTGCTGGTAATCAAACGCCCGCCGTTGGCAACTGCATCCTGGTGCCATGAAGCATGTGTTCGCGTCGCGACGGCGGCTGTCAGCCAGCGTCGTCTCAACCGGTTATGCCAGCAAGCGCATGCGCATGTCAGGCAAGATCACATGGCGAAGCACTCGCAGAATGCGGCGCTCGATGGCGAGATTGGCGCTGCTTGCTGGCTCACTGGTGGCCTGCAAGCCGTCATCCAAGCCGTCGCGTATGGCGGGGTCTGCATCGTTGTCAGCCAACAGCAAACCGGCCTCGCCCGGAAAGTGCTCGGCATAGATCCGATCAAATTGCCTGAGCGTTCGCGCCACGACATCCTGCACCACCCGACTGGCCGCCTGACGGGGCACACCCAGCACTTGTGCGGCCTGCAGCACGGCTTCGGGCGTGACCGCGTCAAAGTGCCGCACATCGTCGGCCAGGCGCACGGCCAGTGGCACCTGGGGCCAGAGGCCATGCTCACCGGCAATGGCCGGGGTGTGGTACACCGCCGTGGCCAGCAGGTCATAGTGGGGTGCCAGGGTAATGCCCGCGCCTTGCACCATGAATGAGAGGTTCTTCAGGTGGCAGTCGTCATTGCCCACCAGCAGGTTGAACACCAGCCAGCGGAACACCCGCTGTGGCGCGGTCAGCGTGTCGCCCGCACGCTCGATGGCTTCGCGCAGGGCCTGCACGGTGGCTCCCGCGTGTTTGAACAGACGTGACCGGTTGAGCAGCTGGCACGCATCGATGACATGCAAGCGCTGCACGGATGGGGGCGTGGCCCCTGTGGCCGGATCGAAGCCGCCGGCAGCCACCTGACGATCAAAGCGCTCGATCACGTACACCGGCTCGGGCACATGCATCAGGCCAAAAGCTGGCACGGGCAAGGCCGCTGCCTTGGCCAATGTCATGGTCAGGTATTCGAGGAAGGCGGATGCCGGGTAGGCGTCTGCGCCCGGGTGGTCGGGCTTGAGGATGTGTGTGGACGGGGTGGCACCCACCGGCTCAAACAGCGCTTCACCCTTTCGCACGACCAGCAGCTTGTGCTGGGCGCCGGCCACCGACATGCGCTTGGGCGCTTGCCGCGTCAAGGCGGTTCTGGGCAACTGTTGGATGCGTTGGCTGAGCGCCCCGTAGGGCAAGGGCTGCAGCGCCGATGCGGTTGCCGCAGGCGCGCCGGGTGCCAACAGCGTCAACGATCCCGCTGATTCAGCGCCCAGGTAGGCCAGCAATGCAAAGGCGTCCTCGTGGTCGCGCACGCCGGCTTCGAGCGCAACCAGGCGCCGCAGCGCCTCTTCGGGCAGCAGGTTGTCAAAGTACCACTGCACCGGGCGCTGGCTGGCACCATCCAGATGCTGCAGGCTGCTGCGCGGCAGCGCCGGCGACAGATCGAAGGCGTCATCGCGCCGGGCCCAGCTGTCGTCATAGCTCAGCTGCCACAGGTTGTCCTGGTCGCGCAGCGTGCCAACGCGAACCTGATCGATCAGGATCTGCAGTTCACGCATCGGGCTTGGCGCGGGCTTTGGCGGCGGCCTGGCGCTGCGTTCGGCGGCGCTGCGCCTCCAGGGCCGGGCTGGCGGTGTCGGGCAACTCCATCACCAACTTCACACCCAGGCCCTGCAGCAGGGCCAGCACCTTGCCCATTTGCACGGTGGCCTTGCCGTTCTCCAGATCCGTCATGAACTGCTTGCTGACCTGGGCTGTGAGCGCGAAGTCGTCGATTCGGATGCCGGCGTGCTTGCGCAGTGCCCGGATGGTCAGGCCTGCGTCGTGGACGGTGTTCAGGGGGATTCGCATGGTATTCCTGGGTTCAAAGGAATACTGCCTGACGCGTGCCAGGTTGTCAACGCAGTTCCTGCTAAATCAGGAATAATTGGCTTGGGTTAAGGGCGAAGACCAAATATTCCTATCTAATCAGGAATTATTGATCGCAGCCACCGCAGCCCTCAGCTGCCCGCCAATGCAGGCGCGTCTGCTGCCTGCCTGAACTGCCCCGGGTCATAAAAAAACTGCTCCTGCACGATCAACTCAGCCTCCCAGCGCTGGTAGGCCAGTTCTTCAAAGCGCATGGCCTGGCCGGCCAGGTTGTGGATCTCGAACCACCAGCGGATGACCACCACGTCGCCCGTGATCAGGATGGGCCGTATGCACCGGGCTTGCAGTTGCGATACCGTGGCCAGCGCGGCCACCTCATGCGCGATGAGGGCCGGTTTGCCTATGCGCGGCGGCGCGGCGTTTTCTTGCATGGTGGCGTGGTCGGCGTAATAGCGCTCCATGGCCTGCAAGGTGTGGCCCGATTCAACCAGGGCCACAAACTGCTCAACAGTAGACAGCTTGGGCATGGCTCAGCCCAATTGCCGCAGCGCCCGCTGCGCAATCAGCGCACCATGCTCTTGCACAAAGTGCCCGCCTTGCTCGATGCGCATCGCGGGTGGGCAGCCAGGGATCTGTTGGCGCAGCAGATCCATCAGGGCCGGGTTGAACACCGGGTCTTGCACGCCGATGGCCATCATGCTTTGGCCGGCCCAATCGGTGGCCCAAAACTGTGCCGCCTGGCGCGATGCGGCCACGCCGTCGGCATCGGGTGATTCGGGCACCATCTCGGGGAAGGCTTGCGTGGCGGCGCGGTGGGCCTGGGTGGGGAAGGGCGCGTCGTAGGCGGCGCACTCGGCCGGGCTCAGGTGCGGGTTGCCGCGCGCCATGAGGCGCGAGATGGCGAAATCGGGCTTGCTGCGGCACATGCTGCGCCACTGGGTGAAGCCTTCGGGCAGGGGTGCGTCGGCCGTGGCCAAGAAGGTGTTCATCACCAGCAGGCCCCGGTAACGCTGGGGCGCGGCCATGGGCAGGGTCAGGCCGATCAGGCCACCCCAATCCTGTACCACCAGGTGGATGTGCTGCAGGTTCAGGTGCTCGATCAAATCCAGCAGCACCTGGCGGTGCCAGCTGAACGTGTGCTGGGCCACGTCAACGGGTTTGTCGCTCTTGCCAAAGCCGGGCATGTCGGGCGCCACCACGCGGTGCCCGGCGGCCAGCCACACGGGGATCATGTGGCGGTACAGGTAGCTCCAGGCGGGGTTGCCGTGCAGGCACAGCCAGGTGATGGGCGCATCACGCGGGCCTTCGTCCAGCCAGTGCAAGCGCAGGCCGCCCAGGCTGGGCAGGCTGCTGCTGTAGTGCGGTGCCCAGGGGTAACCGGGCAGCCCGGCAAAACAGTCGTCGGGGGTGCGCAGGTGGGCGATGGGGGCTGCCATGGCGGGCCTGCTGCGCCTCAACCCTGGCCGACGATCACTTCGCTGATTTGCAGCGCGGGCGCCAGGTCGGTGTAGTTGGGGATATCGGCCATGATCTCGGCGGCGTGCGGCCCGAAACCGGCCTGAAAGGCCTCGACCGAATCACAGTAGATGTGGCACATGGCCACGTAGGTGGGCGGATCGCCGGGGCCACCGCCGGCCAGGCCCTTGTCGATGGTGTAGAACCGGCAGGCCGCGCCCATGCGCGCCTGCACCAGGGGCAGGTGCTTGTCGCGGTAGTAGCCGTGGTCAAACCGGGCACCGGGCTGGTGGGGGTACATCACGCTGACTTTGATCATGACGGCCTCAGGGTAGTGAAGCGGCGATGCTCGCCCATCCGCCTGCACTCGTCCAACCCTGTTCACCCTAGGTGCCGGGCCGGGGTGTCAACCAGGCTTGCGGGCCGCAGCCCCGGCGCGCGGTATCCAGTAGGCCAGCTGTGCCCCGGCGGTCAGGGCGATCAGCCCGGTGGCCGCGATGCCTGTGCCCAAGGTGAGGGCTGCGGTCAGCAGTGACAACAGGGCGGGCCCGCCGGTGGCGCCCAGGTCGGCCATCAGCCGCCAGATGCCCAGAAAGTGCGCACGGCCTTGGCGTGGAGAGTGATCGGCCCCCAGGGTCATCACCAGGCCCGAGCCGATGCCGTTGCCGAAGCCCACCACCGCAGCGGCCAGCAGCAGCGTGTGGGCGTCGTGGCTCAGGGGCATCAGCAGCAGCGCCGTGCCCATCAGCAGCATCGAGGGCACGGCCACCCAGCGCCGGCCCTTGCGGTCCATCACATGGCCGGCCGGGTAGAACACCAGCATCTCCACGCCACCGGCCAGCCCGAAGATCAGCGAGGCCGTTGACGGCGCCAGGGCCAGGTGATCGGCCCACAGCGGGATGATGGCCTGCCGCGTGGCGCGCACCGCGCTGACCATCAGCACGCCCAGGCCCAGCGTGACAAACACGCGGCGGTGCTGGCTGATGGTGGACCACCAGGTGGGCGGGGTGGCCGGCATGACCGCCACGGGCGCGTGCGCCGGTGCCGCCGGGTGGGCGGGCAGATCGGGGATGCGGGCGGCCACCAGCGCGGCCAGCAGCAAGCCGGCCACGGCCACCCCGTAGGCGGCCGCGATGCCCCAGCGGTGGATGGCGGCTGCCGCCACAAAGGGGCCGATGAACAGGCCAATGCGCATCACCCCGCCCAGGGTGGACAGCGCCCGTGCCCGGAACTCGATGGGCACGGCTTCAGTCAGGTAGCTTTGCCTTGCCAGGCTGAACACGGCCTGCGACATGCCGATCATGAACGCGCCCAGCGCAAACCAGGGCAGGTGCCCGGTGAGGCCGCACAGTGCCATCGCCAGCGCGCACCACACGGCTGCCGCCACGATGGCCCAGCGCTCGCCCCGGTGCATGGTGATCATCGAGGCCGGGATGTTGCTGACCAGCGAGCCCACACCGATCAGGGTGACGATCAGTGCCGCCGTGGGCACCGAGGCGCCCAGTTCGCGCGCGCTCAGGGGGATGACGGGCAGGATGGCCCCTTCGCCAATGCCAAACAGCAGCGACGGGCCGTAGGCCGAGAACGCGATGCGGCGAAAGCTGAAGGGCAGGTTGGTCACGTCGCGGGGCCGGCGGCCCGGTTGCGGCGAGTCGGGTGTTCACGGGCCTGACGCAGCGCCAGCGCCAGCGCGCCGCGCTCGCGTGCCGGATCGGCCACGGCAGGTTGGGCCCGTGTTGCCTGGGGCGGCAGCCCGTCCTGGTGACCGTATGACCGGGGCATGCCATTGCCGACAACAAAAACCATGTGAGTTGTCACTCCGTGGTGGGGCTGATCTTGCCGGGTGCGGCCTGATCAGTAGTGGATGCTGCGCGGTGCGCCGCCGCCCACGGCGATGGCGTCACCGTTGATGGCCCGTGATCGGGGCGAGCACAAGAAGGCCACCACATCGGCCACTTCGCTGGCGTCGACGATGTGCAGGATGCTGTTGCCGGCGGCCATCTGCTCTTCGATGGTTTGCTCGCTCACGCCTTGCGCGGCGGCGCGTGCGGCCACCAGCGGGGCGGTGCGCTCGGTGCGGGTCAGGCCCGGGTGCACCACCGTCACATTGATGCCCGAGGGGCCGAACTCATCGGCCATGTTCTTGGCCAGGGCCGCCACGGCCACATTGCGGATGCTGCCCACGGTGTTGCCGGTCTGGCGCGCAGCCAGGCCGCTGATGTGCACGATACGGCCCCAGCCCTGGGCCTGCATGCCGCCCACCACCTCGCGGGCGCAGCGGATGTAGCCCATCACCTTGGTGTCCAGCTCGCCTTGGAAGAACGCACCGGTGATCTGCGCCAGCTTGGGCGGGCCCGCAAAACCGGCGGGCTCGGCGGCCGCGTTCACCAGGATGTCAATGGGCCCACCCAGCGCCGCCACGGCCTGGGCCACGGCTTGCTGCACCTGTGCATCTTGCGTGGTGTCGGCGGCCACACCCACCACCTGCTGGCCGGTGGCCGCGGCCAGCTCGGCGGCGGCGGCGTTCAGGGCTTCAACTCCACGCGCCAGCAGGGCCACGCTCACGCCTTCGCGCGCCAGCGCCAGCGCGATGGCCTTGCCAATGCCCCGGCTGCCGCCGGTGACCAATGCGCGCTTGCCTTGCAGTTGCAGATCCATGAGAGGCCTTTCGAGTGGGAAGGGGGCCTGCATCGCAGGCGGAGCATCAGCGGCGCAAATTGCGCACCACCATGTCGATCACCAGATCACGCCGGGCGCGCTGCACGGCCTGCGGGTCCTTGTCGCGGTCGAAGATCAGCGTGAAGGTGTAGTGGTTGGCCACGTGGAAGAAGCACAGGGCCGAGATCGACCAGTGCACGTCCACCGGATCGAGCCCGCGCCTGAAGAGGCCCGCCTCGACCCCACGCTGGTACACGCTGCGCACGCCGTCGATGGCCGGCATGTTGGCCTGGTGGATCAAGGTGCTGCGCGACAGGTACTGGCCGCGCTGCATGTTCTCGTTCATCACCAGGCGGATGAAGGGCTCGTTGTCGACATGGTGGTCAAAGGTGTGGCCCACCAGGCGGCGCAGCGCGTCTTCGGGCTCCAGGTCATCGAGCTGCAGGTTGCTTTCCACATCACGCAGGCGGCGGTAGGCGTTCTCCAGCACGGCCAGGTACAGGTCTTCCTTGCTGGTGAAGTGGTAGTAGATCATCCGCTTGCTGGTGCGGGTGCGGGCGGCGATCTCGTCGATGCGGGCGCCGGACAGGCCCTTGTCGGCGAACTCGGCAGTGGCCACCTCCAGGATGTTCACCAGGGATGCTTCGGCGTCGTAGGTGCGGCGGGCAGGGGCCTGCAGCTGGGTGTGTTCAGTGGGGGCGTTCATGGGTGAATGAACCATCTGTTCCGTTTTTCGTAGCCTAACCGCTCCTGGCCATTTATAGGTAAAAACAGCCCTAGGGTTTGTACCGATCAGAAAAAAACGTACCAGTTAGTATATTTCTGGCCATGCCACGATGTTGAGGTGGCGCTAGCACTTGACAGGAGCCCCCATGGACATCAGCGGACGCACCCGCGTCATTGCACACCTCGGCTTTCCCACAGAAAGCTTCAAGGCCCCCTTGATCTACAACCCCTGGTTCGAACAATGCGGTGCCGACGCCGTGGTCGTGCCCATGGGCTGCAAGGCCGATGACTTTGCGGCCTTCTTGCCGCTGGTGTTCCGCCTGTCCAATGTGGGCGGCGCGCTGATCACCATGCCGCACAAGGTGGTCACCTGCGGTCTGGTTGATCGCCTGTCGCCGGTGGCGCGCATTGCCGGCTCGTGCAATGCCGTGCGCCTGGCGGCCGATGGCGCCCTGGAAGGCGACATGTTTGACGGCGAAGGCTTTGTGCGCGGCCTGCTGCGCAAGGGCTGCACGCTGCAAGGCAACTCGGCCCTGGTGGTGGGCTCGGGCGGTGTGGGGTCGGCCATCGCCGCGTCGCTGGCGGCAGCCGGTGTGGCGCGCCTGTCGCTGTTTGACATGAACGAAGCCTCGGCCCAGGCCCTGGGTGAACGCTTGCGCGAACACCACCCCGCCTTGCAAGTGGTGTGCGGCAGCCGCGATCCGGCCGGCCATGGTGTGGTGGTCAATGCCACGCCGCTGGGCATGAAGCCGGGTGATCCACTGCCGCTGGATGTGGATCGCATCGACCCTGCCGCCTTCGTGGGCGAGGTGGTCATGACCCACGAAAAAACGGCCTTCCTGACGGCTGCCATCGCCAGGGGCTGCCGCTACCAGATCGGCACCGACATGCTGTTTGAACAGATCCCGGCCTACCTTGAATTTTTTGGCCTGCCGGTGGCCACCCCCGAGCAACTGCGTGCCGTGGCGCGCATCCGCTATTGATGGCCCCGCCGCCAACCAGGAGTCCCGACATGAACCCGCACGCCTCATCCGCAGAGCACCACGCCGTTGGCTACGAAGTCGCGGCCGAGCTCGATCTGCCGCACCAGCGCTTTTCGCCTGGCATCGAGCGCACGCTCGACCTCATCCTGGCCCTGGTGCTGTTCCTCGAACTGGGCCTGCTGTTCGGCAACACTGCCATGCGTGGCCTGTTCAACACCTCGCTGGTGTGGGCCAATGAAGTGGCCGAGTACGCCCTGACCAGCCTGGCCTTCATTGGCGGCGCGGTGGCCTATCACCGTGGCCTGCACCTGGTGGTGCGCGTGGCCATCGATCGCCTGCCCCAGCGCTGGCAATCGTTCGTTGACTGCGCCCGGCACTATGTGGTCATCGCCGTGGCCTTCATCGGCCTGCGTTACGCCGTGCCGATGTGGCACGACGCCTGGAACAACCTGACCGTGGTGTTGCAGATCCCCAAGTCGTGGACGCTGCTGCCCTTCTTCATCGGCATGGCGCTCACCGTGCTGTTCGCCATCGCCGAACTGCGCCGCCACTCCAAGGTCGAGAACCTGGTGGCCGCTGTCACCGTGGCTGCCCTCACCGGCCTGTGGTATGCCGTGCTCACCGCCACCGGCCCCTGGAGCGGCGGCCCGGGCCTGGCCTTTGCGCTGGGTCTGCTGCTGTTCCTGGTGTTCTCGGGTGTGCCCATTGCCTATGTGCTGTCGGTCACGGCCTACCTGTTCCTGTTCAGCTCGGGTGATGACCCCATGGCCGTCTCGCTGGCCATGTCCAACGGCATCAGCAGCTTCATCCTGCTGGCCGTGCCCTTCTTCATCCTGGCCGGCAACGTGATGACCGACGGTGGCCTGACCAAGCCGCTGGCCGATTGGGTGACCGCCATGGTGGGCCGCATGCAAGGTGGCCTGATGCAGACCGTGGTGGTGGCGATGTACATCTTCTCGGGCATCTCGGGCTCGAAGATCGCCGACGTGGCCGCCGTGGGCACCACGCTCAAGGGCATGCTCAAGGAGCAGGGCTACGACCCGGGCGAAAGCGGTGCCGTGCTGGCCGCGGCCGGCATCATGGGCGAGACGATCCCGCCCAGCCTGGTGATGATGGTGCTGGCCTCGATCTCGACGCTGTCGGTGGCCACCTTCTTTGTGGCTGGCGTGGTGCCTGCTGCGGTGCTGGGCCTGTGCCTGATGTTCCTGGTGCATCGCCGCGCCAAGAAGTTCAACTGGCCCCGTTGCGCCCCTGTGAGCTGGGGCGAGCGCGGCCGCCTGACGGTGCGTGCGCTGCCCGCGCTGGCCGTGCCCATCCTGCTGATCATCGGCATCGTGGGTGGCATTGCCACCACCACCGAGGTCTCGTCGATCGCCGTGGTGTTCTCCATCGTGGTGTCGGTGTTCATCTACCGTGGCCTGAACCTGCGCACCTTCATCTCCACGCTGGCTGATTCGGCCGCCATGGCCGGCATGGTGCTGTTCATGGTCAGCGCCGGCAGCGCCTTCTCGTGGACGCTGGCGCTCAGCGGCCTGCAGGGCACCGTGGCCGAATTCCTGGCACTGCTGGGCGGCTCCAAGTTTGCCTTCATGGCCTTTGCCATCGTGCTGATGGTGGTGATGGGTTCGATCCTGGAAGGCATGCCCTCGCTGCTGATCTTTGGCCCCATGCTGCTGCAGCTGTCCAAGACCTACGGTGTGGATCCCATTGCCTTCGGCATCGTGATCATCATTGCGATGGGCATTGGCACCTTCATCCCGCCCTTTGGTGTGTGCTACTTCGTGACCTGCTCGGTGATGGACACCTCGGTCGAGAAGATGACGCCCAAGTTCCTGCCCTATCTGGCCGTGCTGGTCGTGGGCCTGATTCTCATTGCCGTGTTCCCGTCAATCAGCCTTGCGCTGCCGCACGCGTTCAACCTGCGTTGATGCTGCGCGTCCTTCCTGTTCCCTCACATTGATTCCAACCCAGGAGATATTTCCATGCTGCCCTCTTTTCGTGTGATGACCTCGGTGGCCTGCGCGGCCGTGCTGGCTGTGGCGGGTGCTTCGGCCCAGGCCCAGAACAAGTTCGTGCTCAAGCTGGCCCACTCGGATTCGGTCGACATGACCACCTCGCGCAAGGCCGTGATGGCCGATGCCTTCGCCAAGGAAGTCAAGGCCAAGAGCGGTGGCCGCATCGACGTGCAGGTGTTTGGTGCCGGCGCCCTGGGCGGTGAGCGTGATCTGGTTGAAGGCGTGAAGAACGGCTTCATCCAGGCTGGCCTGGCATCGGGTGTGATGGCCAACTACTTCCCGTCGGCCATGGTCACCGACATCCCCTACCTGTTCCCCAACGACGACATCGCCGACGCCGTGATGGACGGCCCCTTTGGCCAGAAGCTGGCCGCTGATTTCCACGCTGCCACCGGCATGCACAACATGTGCTTTGGCGAAGTCGGCTTCCGTCACTTCAGCACCGGCAAGAACCCCATCCGCACCCCCAAGGATCTGGCCGGCCTGAAGATCCGCGTGCAGGAAACCCCGCTGTACGTCACCCAGATGAAGGCCCTGGGTGCGCAGCCCACCCCCATCGCTTTCCCCGAGCTGTACACCGCCCTGCAAACCGGCGTGGTCGATGGCCAGGAGAACCCGGTGCCCACCATGGTGTTTGCCAAGCTGTATGAAGTGCAGAAGCACGTCACGCTGGACGGCCACAACTACGGCATCGATTGGTTCGTGGTCAGCGACAAGTTCTACAAGTCGCTGCCGGCCGACCTGCTGAAGGTGGTGACCGACGCCGCCAAGTTCGCCTGCAACGAAGAGCGCAAGGCCAACCGCCAGTTCAGCATCAGCGGGGTCAAGACCCTGACCGACAAGGGCGTGACCATCTACAACCCGAGCGCCGCCGAAAAGGCCCAGTTCCGCGCGGCTGCCCAGCCCCCGGTGATCGAGTTCCTGAAGACCAAGATCGACCCCAAGCTGATCGACGGCATCCAGGCCGCCGTGAAGGACGCCGAAGGCAAGAAGTAAGCATCAGCCAGGGCGGTGCCTGTCCGGGTGCTGCCTTCGCCTGCCTGTCGCCCAGTGAGCCCCTGTGCGCCGAACCTTCGGCGGGCAGCCCGGCCCACTGGGCTGTTTTTTTGGGGTGCACAGGCCTTGCCGGGCGTGCCGTGTCAGCAGCTGTCATCTGACGCGTTCATGATGGCCGAAGTTCGAGACAATCCACCCCATGGGGCGCCCCGCGCCGGGCGCGGTGGCCTGCCCCAGTCTGGAGACTCACCTTGCGCCATCGCACCAGCATTGCCGGCCAGACCTTCAGCTTCGACGACCTCAAGCAGGTGATGGCCATGGCCAGCCCGGCCCGCTCGGGCGATGAATTGGCCGGCGTGGCTGCGGCCACGGCCCAGCAGCGCATGGCCGCGCGCCATGTGCTGGCCGAACTGCCGCTCAAGGTGTTCCTGAGCGAAGCCTTGATCCCCTACGAATCCGACAACATCACGCGGCTGATCATCGACAGCCACGACGCCGCGGCGTTTGCGCCGGTGTCGCACCTGACCGTGGGTGACTTTCGCAACTGGCTGCTGGGTGATGCGGCCACCTCGCAAGCCCTGGCTGCGCTGGCACCGGGCCTCACGCCCGAGATGGTGGCCGCCGTCAGCAAGCTGATGCGCAACCAGGACCTGATCGCGGTGGCGCGCAAGTGCCGCGTGCTCAGCCGCTTTCGCAACACCCTGGGCCTGCCCGGCCACCTGGCCGTGCGCCTGCAGCCCAACCACCCCACCGACGATCTGCGTGGTGTGGCGGCCTCCACGCTGGACGGCCTGCTGTATGGTGCCGGCGATGCGGTGATCGGCGTCAACCCGGCCTCTGACAGCCTGCCGGTGCTGGCCGACATCACCCGCATGCTTGATGAGCTGATCCAGCGCTTTGACATCCCCACCCAGGGCTGCGTGCTGACCCATGTGACCAACACGCTGCGCCTGATCGAGTCTGGTGCGCCGGTTGATCTGGTGTTCCAGTCGATTGGCGGCACCGAGCAGACCAACCGGTCTTTTGGCGTCACGCCGCAGATCCTGGACGAGGCCTGCGACGCCGCCAGATCGCTGAACCGCGGAACCCTGGGCAACCAGGTCATGTATTTTGAAACCGGGCAGGGCAGTGCCTTGTCGGCCAATGCCAACTTTGGCGTGGATCAGCAGACCTGCGAGGCCCGTGCCTATGCCCTGGCCCGCCGCTACCAGCCGCTGCTGATCAACACCGTGGTGGGTTTCATCGGGCCCGAGTACCTGTACGACGGCAAGCAGATCATCCGCGCCGGCCTGGAAGACCACTTCTGCGGCAAGCTGATGGGCCTGCCCATTGGTTGCGATGTCTGCTACACCAACCATGCCGAGGCCGATCAGGACGACATGGACACCCTGCTGGTGCTGCTGGGCGCGGCCGGCGTGCACTTTGTGATCGGCGTGCCGGGTGCCGATGACGTGATGCTCAACTACCAGAGCACCTCGTTCCACGATGCGCTGTTCTTGCGCCAGACCCTGGGCCTGCAGCGCGCGCCCGAGTTTGAAGCCTGGTTGCAGCGCATGCACCTGACCGACGCCCAGGGCGGGCTGCTGCCTGCAGCCGCCCAGCATGCCTTGCTGGCGGGCCTGCCCCCGGCCTCGCACCGCCTGTGATGCACACCGCTCCGGATCACACCAATCATCAGGGTTAGCCATGTCCAAGCCACTCGACAAGCCGCCAATGCCATGCAGCCCGGCCGCCGACCCATGGCAGGCCTGGCGCAGCGCCACGCCCGCCCGCATCGCGCTGGGGCGCGCGGGCGTGGCCACGCCCACGGGCGAGGCCCTGCGTTTTGCCTGGGCCCATGCCTGCGCGCGCGATGCCGTGCAGGCACCGCTGGATGTGCAGGCGCTGCAGGCAGCCTTGCAGGCCGATGGCTGGCCCGTGCTGCAGGCCGGTGCCAGCCAGGCTGGTGACCGCAGCACCTACCTGCGTCGGCCCGATCTGGGGCGGCGCCTGGGGCCAGCGGGTGTGCAGCAGCTGCAAGGCCTGGCGCCAGCGCCCCAGGGCGGCGCGCCCAGGCTGGCCCTCATCGTCGCAGATGGCCTGTCATCGCTGGCGGTGCAGCGGCATGTGCCGCCCTTGTTGCGCGCCCTGCGAGGCCACCTGCCCGCCGACCTGAGCGTCTCACCCATCGTGATCGTCACGCAGGCCCGTGTGGCCATTGGTGATGAAATCGGCCAGCTGCTGGGTGCCGACCTGGCCCTGATCATGATTGGCGAGCGCCCGGGCCTGAGCTCACCCGACAGCCTGGGCCTGTACCTCACCTTCGGCCCCCGCGTCGGGCGCCACGACGCCGAGCGCAACTGCATCTCGAACGTGCGACCCGAAGGCCTGGCCTGCGATGCCGCAGCCTTCAAGGCCGCCTGGCTGATGCGCCACGCGCTGCGCCTGGGCCTGACTGGCGTGGCCCTGAAAGACGACAGCGACCTGGACCTGATCGAGCCAGCCCCTGCCCAGCGGGCGGGGGTTGACCTGCCGCGCTGAGCAGGCGGTGCGCTGATTGCGTTTGTCCTGCCGCCCACCCAGGTGGTCGGCAGGCCTTGCACCGTGAGTGAATTGACGGGGGTCGCTTGGCGCGGTCCGGCGCCATCTGATGAACTGGCGCTGCAAAGTCTTGCTTCTGCGCCCGCGACGCATCGCTGCCGTGGGACACACTGGTTGCGACGCTGAGCTGCAGGCGGATTCGGCTTGTCGGCGGCGTGCGTCCAGGCATTGGAGTCCACCATGCAGAACGTGATTGATCCGGCAGTTGGCGGCTGGACCCAGCCGGCTTCGGGCGCGCAGCGCGCCCTTCGCGCGCCGCGTCTGTGGCACCGGTTGCTGCCCTTTGCCTTGTGCCTGGTGGCGCTGCTGGCTTACGCTGGCCAGCAAGGTGTGTTGCGGCAACTCGAACGTGAAGGCATCGAGACCAAGGCCATGGGCCGCGAGACCCCGCAGGATTTTGGTGTGCCTTTCGAATCACTGTCACTGCCCGTGAACGGGCGTGTGCTGCAAGCGCGAGTGGTGCGCAGTGCCAGCCCTTCAGACCGGGCCATCCTGATCTTTCACGGCAACGGCGAGGCCATTTCTGACTGGTCATTGGCGCAGGCCAGGTTGCAGGCGGCGGGCGTGAGTTCCATGGTGTTTGATTACAGCGGCTTTGGTGACAGCACCGGGCAAGCGACGGTCGACCACTTGCGAGAGGACGCCTACCGCGCCTACCAGGCCTTCTTGGCGGCGCTGCCCCAGGCCAGTGCACGGTATGTGATGGGCCACTCCTTGGGCAACGCGGTCATGCTCGATGCGGTGGCGGGCCTGCAGCCCAGCCCTGCGGGCATCATCGTGCACGCAGGGTTCACGTCGGCTCGCGACATGGCGGTGCAGGAAGGTCTGGTGCCGCCCTGGATGAGCAGGCTGCTGCCTG
>Ga0228698_1000938_pt1 | contig 16341 bp, 17 predicted proteins | sample McNCre117_Aug_MG_FD_178015 | JGI IMG/M metagenome (GOLD analysis project Ga0228698, IMG submission 178015) | Freshwater microbial communities from McNutts Creek, Athens, Georgia, United States - 1-17_Aug_MG | ecosystem: Environmental > Aquatic > Freshwater > Creek | place: USA: Georgia...
GCGTTTTGCGCAAGAACTTCAAACTTGATTTGACGCTGGGCTCAAAAGCAAAGCAGCGCACCGGGATGCGCTGTGCCAACCCCTCCCACCCGTACGTTTCGGCCAACTCGGTCACGATGGCTTCCAAGGTTTTGCCGTGCAAGGGGTTGCGCGGCTGTTCGGGTGGGGTACTGGTCATCAATACGGCTTGAAGTTGGACGCACCGCCATTGCGCACGGGAGCGGGCGTGATGGTTGAAGTCAATCGCGCAGCCATGGCCCTGCGCTCAAGTGGAACAGGCAATTTTGCCGGCGTGGACGCCGCACCGGTTTCTGTTTTGAAGAAGGCAATGCTGTCTTGCAGCTGGCTGGCCTGACCCGAGAGTTCATCGCTGGTTGCGGCCAGCTCTTCGGATGCGGAAGCGTTTTGCTGCGTGGCTTTGCTGAGCTGGCCCATGGCGCCACTGATCTGCGCCACCGACTCGCTTTGCTCGGTGCTCGCCGCGCTGATTTCCTGCACCAGCTCGCTGGTCTTCTGGATGCTGGGAACAATCTCATCGAGCAGTTTGCCAGCGCGCTCTGCAGTGGCCACGCTGGTGTCGGCGAGGTCACCAATTTCCTTGGCAGCCAACTGGCTGCGCTCGGCCAGTTTGCGCACCTCAGCGGCCACCACGGCAAAGCCCTTGCCGTGTTCGCCGGCGCGCGCGGCCTCAATCGCCGCGTTCAGCGCAAGCAGGTTGGTTTGGTAGGCGATGTCATCCACGATGCTGATCTTAGAGGCAATCTGTTTCATGGCCGACACCGTTTCGCCCACGGCGGCGCCGCCTTCGGTGGCTTCCTTGTTGGCCTTGCCTGCCATGCCATCGGTGACGCGCGCGTTGTCGCTGTTCTGGGCGATGGAGGCCGACATCACGTCAATCTGGGAGCTGGTCTCTTCCACGCTGGCGGCCTGCTCGCTGGCGGCCTGCGACAACGACTGGGCCGTGTCACTCACCTGGTGCGCCGCACCGGTCAGCGCATTGGCCGCCTCGCGGACCTCGGCCAACACCCGGGTCAGGTTTTCTGCGGTGGAGTTGGCGCTGTCTTTCACCTTGGCATACAAGCCGTCGTAGTTGCGCTCAATGCGGTGGGTCAGGTCACCCTCGGCAAAGGCACTCAGCAATTCGGCCACGTCGTTGAGCCCTTGCTCGCTGGTCTCAACCAACTGGTTCATGCCACGCGCCAGTGCTTCATAGAAGCCGGTCTTGCCCTTGACGCTCAGGCGGTGTGTGAAGTCGCCGCGTGCGGCCGCTTCAACGACCTGCGCAATTTCCTGCTCCGCGCTGACTTCTACGGTCCGATCAAGCCACTCCACCACGGTGCCCAGGCGCTTGCCCTGGTCGTCCAGAATGGGGCTGGCGGTGAGACCGAAATACAGTTTTCCAACCTTAATTTGCCGGCGCAAAGTGCCGGTCAGGCTGTTCAGCATCTGGCGCTGGTGAGAAGGATCTTTGTGGAACACGTCGATGTTGCAGCCAATCAGTTTGTCCACATCCAGATGGGGCAGTGACTGGCGCAGATCGGCCTGGTGACCACGCAACATGGACACCATGGTTTCGTTCATGAACAGGATGTCGTAATTGGCATCGGCAATCATCACATTGGTGCTGGCCTTGTTCAGCGCATTGACCACCCGCATGTTGGTGACAGCCGATTCGGCCGCTGACTTCATCTGGGCGCGGGCCTGGCGCACCACCTCGGTAATGCGGCGCTTCTGGCCCGGCAAATCGTCCACTTCGTTGGTGAAGTTGCCTTTGGCGTACTGCTCCAGCAGATCAACCAAACGCAGCATGACATCGATGTGCGAGCGCGCCAGCGAGTTCACCGCCTGCGCCATCTCGCCATATTGGCCGGGCAAAGACTGCGCGGGCATCTGGTGGTCCATCGCCCCGGCGTCGTGCATGCGCGCCATCTCACTCTGCGCGGCCTGAAACTTGCCCAGCACCGAGTGCACGGTGATCAGTGAATTCAGCACATCTGCGGTCTCGTCCGTTCCGGTGGGCAGTGCAGGCGCGTGGGTCAGGTCGCCCGTTGCGAGTTCCTGCAAGTGGCCCTTGATGGCATTCAGCCCGCCACTGGCCACCAGATAGAAGCTGTAAAACAAATAGGCAGCCACCAGCAACACCACCAGCACCGCGATTCCGGCAAAGCGCGTCTTTTGCGACAGGCCATCGATGCGGGCCACCAGAATCTCGTCCAATACCGGCAGGCCTTTGGTGTAAAACGAGGTCAGGCGGTCGACTGCGGACTGCCCCTTTTCAAAGTATTGCGCTGCCGTCAGCTTGTCACTTTTTTGCAGTGTTTCAGGGTCTTTGGCCAGATCGTAGAAAGCGTTTACACCCTCGAGCACGCCCAGATCCAATCGCGTCTTGAGCGTCGGGTTGTAGGCTACCGCTTTGTCCAGATAGTCTTTGGAAACACCTGCCGCAGACTTCACGCTGGCGGCCCAGACCACATAGCGCAACACGTCTTTGCTGTCGAGGTCCTTCTTGGCAGACTGGTGACGCTGCATGCTGAAGGTGCCCCAACCCCACAGTTGCCCCATGTCTTCGGTCATCTGGGGCATGGCGTACATCATGCTGAACAGGTAGTAGCTGTCGATATCGGGGTCGAGCACCAGGTTGGAGTTGTCGCCCACGCTGCCCAGCAACTTCACCAGCGCCTCGCTCACGGGACCATACACCGTGTTGCCGTCGGCATCGACCCCACTGGGCGATTGGGAGGCCCGGGCCCATGCGTCCTTCAACTCGCCCAGCCCCGCTTTGAGGCCCAGCGGATCGCCAGAGTTGGCAAGCTCTGCTTCAAACGCCTTGATGGTGGAATCGACCTCGGCACGCGCGGCGGCCCATGGGGCAGCGGCGTCATAGCCGCCGGCACTGGCGCGGGCTGCGTTGCTGACCTTGACCACCGCAGTCGTTACCGGAACCAGTTGTTTGAAGGTCGCAACCCCGACACGCTCTTTGGCGCTGAAGCTCACCTGGTCGTTCTGCGCCGAAACGAAAAAATAGCCCAACAGGGCTACCGGCAATAAAAACACCAGGGTGATGATGAGGGCCTTGGCCATGAAGCTGACATTGCCCATTAGCCCCACACCGGGACCAAAAAAGCCCGTACGGGTCGCCGCTCCAACTCTGTTTTGTGCGTTCATATGCGTGTATCCATTTATTTTTGAGGTTGCCGACCTTCTATCTTGACCGGCGGCTGTGGCTTTTGCAATTTACGGGCCAATTTGGAGAATTTCGGGTGACAAATGCACCCTATTTGCGCCAACGCAAACGCCGGGCACAGGGCTTGCTTGGGATAAGCTAAAGCTGTCACATCCCTACCAACGCAAAAGCACCTACGCCATGGAACTGACACCCAGAGAAAAAGACAAGTTGCTGATATTCACCGCCGCCCTGCTGGCAGAGCGCCGCCGTGCGCGTGGGCTCAAGCTGAACTACCCGGAAGCCATCGCGCTCATCAGTGCGGCGGTGATGGAAGGTGCGCGCGACGGCAAAACGGTGGCCCAACTGATGTCCGAAGGACGCACCGTGCTGACCCGCGCGGACGTCATGGACGGCATTGCCGAGATGATTCCCGACATTCAGGTGGAAGCCACCTTCCCCGATGGCACCAAATTGGTGACTGTGCACCAGCCGATTGTTTAACTGCCCTGCTTCTTCTTTTCAAACGGAGGTAATCACTATGCGCACTCCCGTCAAAACATGGGCCCTGCTCCTGCTGGGCGTCGCTGCTAGCAACGCTGCACTGGCCCACAGTGGCATGGATAGCCATGTACACACCAGTTTCGTGAGCGGATGGATGCATCCGTTTTCCGGGTTGGACCATTTGCTGGTGATGTTGACTGTGGGCTTGTGGTGCGGCCTGGTGGCGCGCCAACCGGGACGTGAACTGTTGTGGGGCCCCCTGGGATTCACCAACATGATGCTCGTAGGCACCACATTGGGGCTTCAAGGCGTTGAGGTGAGTGGAGTCGAGCCGATGCTGACCGCCACGGTGGTCGTTGCCGGCTTGCTGGTGGTCACCCGCATGCGCCTGCAAGGTGCCTGGGCGGCATTGTTGGCGGGACTGTTCGCGGTATTCCACGGCTTGGCCCACGGCTACGAACTGGCCGATAACGTGCATGCCTTTGAGGCGCTGGCGGGCATGGTGTGCGCCACGGCGGCACTGCAAGCCGCGGGCATGGCGCTCGGCTGGAAGCTGCGCGGTGTCAATGTCTGGGTAGCGCGTCTGCTGGGCGCCACGGTGGCGGTTGCAGGCAGCGCGCTGTTGCTGCCTCTGGCTTGAAAGGCAGACCATGATTCCCGGAGAAATTTTGACGGACGACGGTGAGCATGTGCTCAATGCGGGCCGACGCACGCACACGCTGGTAGTGCAAAACACCTCGGACCGCCCCATTCAAGTGGGGTCCCACTACCACTTTGCCGAAACCAACGGCGCACTGGGTTTTGACCGCGCTGCGGCGCAAGGCATGCGCCTGAACATTGCCAGTGGCTCGGCCGTGCGCTTTGAGCCGGGGCAACAGCGCACCGTGGAACTGGTCGACTTTGCCGGGGACCGCGTGGTGTATGGATTCAGAGGTTTGACGCAAGGGCCGCTGGCGGCTGCGGGAGCGAAGTAATGGCAACGATTGGACGCCGCGCATACGCGGAAATTTTCGGTCCCACTACCGGCGACCGCGTGCGCCTGGCCGATACCGACCTGCTGATTGAAGTCGAAAAAGACTTCACGCTGGGCGCCGGAAGTTACGGCGAAGAAGTGAAGTTCGGCGGTGGAAAAACGATTCGCGACGGCATGGCCCAATCGCAAAGAACACGGACCGAAGGGGCCGTGGACTGCGTGATGACCAACGCCCTCATCATCGACCACTGGGGCATCGTGAAGGCCGACATCGGCCTGCGGGGTGGGCGCATTGTGGGCATCGGCAAGGCTGGCAACCCCGACACGCAACCCGGCGTGGACATCACCATCGGGCCGGGCACCGAGATCATCAGTTGCGAGGGCAACATCGTGACCGCCGGCGGCATTGACAGCCACATCCACTTCATCTGCCCGCAGCAGATTGAAGAAGCACTAGCCAGCGGCGTCACCACCATGATGGGCGGCGGCACCGGCCCGGCCACTGGCACGTTTGCCACCACCTGCACGCCGGGCCCCTGGAATATTGAGCGCATGCTGCAGGCGGCCGACGCCTTCCCCATGAACCTGGGCTTTCTGGGCAAAGGCAATGCCGCACTGCCCGCCGCACTGCACGAGCAGGTCAGCGCGGGCGTCATCGGCCTGAAGCTGCATGAAGACTGGGGCACCACGCCAGCGGCCATCAGCAATTGCCTCGATGTTGCCGACGAAACCGATGTGCAAGTGGCGATTCACTCCGACACCTTGAATGAATCCGGTTTTGTAGAAAACACCATTGCCGCCACCAAGGGCCGCGGTCTGTGCGCCTTCCATACTGAAGGTGCGGGCGGCGGGCACGCGCCCGATATTTTGAAAGTGGTGGGCCAGGCCAACTTTTTGCCCAGCTCCACCAACCCGACCATGCCCTACACCCACAACACGCTCGATGAGCATGTGGACATGCTGATGGTGTGCCACCATCTCGATGCGGGCATTGCCGAAGATCTGGCCTTTGCCGAGAGCCGCATCCGCAAGGAAACCATCGCCGCCGAAGACATCCTGCACGACCTGGGCGCCATCAGCATGATGAGCAGCGACAGCCAGGCCATGGGCCGGGTGGGCGAGGTCATCATCCGCACCTGGCAGACCGCCGACAAGATGAAAGCGCAGCGCGGCTCACTTGAAACTGACACCGCCCGCAGCGATAACTTCCGCGTCAAACGCTACATTGCCAAATACACCATCAACCCGGCCATCGCCCACGGCATCAGCCACGAGGTGGGCAGCATCGAGGTCGGCAAATGGGCCGACCTGGTGGTCTACAAACCGGCCTTCTTCGGCGTGAAGCCGGCGCTGATTCTGAAGGGCGGCTTCATTGCCTTTGCCGCCATGGGCGACCCCAATGCCAGCATTCCCACACCGCAGCCAGTGCACTACCGGCCAATGTTCGGTGCCTATGGTGGCGCCCTGCACAAAGGTTCGCTGACTTTTGTTTCGCAGGCTGGTTTGAACGCAGGCATCGCCCAACGCTACGGCCTCAACAAAAACGTGAGCGCGGTAAAAAACATCCGCGGCGTGCGCAAACAGCACATGGTGCACAACAGCTATTTGCCAACGATGGAGATCGACGCGCAAACCTATTCGGTACGCGCCGACGGGCAGTTGCTGACCTGTGAGCCGGCCGTTAAGTTGCCCATGGCGCAGCGCTATTTCCTGTTTTAATCGGGCGCATAACCGGGGCACATAACCGGGGCGCGAAGCCCCGGGCGACTTTCAGCGATTTCCGGCACACGATGGCAGTGGCAGGCACCCAAAAATAACCATTGATTCTGCCCCGCACCCCGCCGCCCACACACGACAAAACCATGATCCAAGTCAGCAAACTCATTTCGCAGGGCCAGGGCCTGGCCCCTGCCCTGCTCAAACGCGCCAGCACCCTCCAGCTCGATTGGGATGTGCGCCAGAAAAGCCGGTTTGAAGGGCAGGATTCGTCCGGTCGAACGCTGGGCGTATTCCTGCCGCGCGGAACGGTGTTGCGCGGGGGCGATGTCTTGGTGGCCGAAGATGGTTCGCTCATTCAGGTGCAGGCCGCAGACCAACCGGTTTTGCGCATTACCCACTGCCGCCAGCATGGCACACCGTTCGATCTGATCCGAGCCGCCTATCACCTGGGCAACCGCCATGTGCCCATCGAACTCACTCCCGACTTTTTGCACATTGAACCGGACCATGTGTTAGCCGACATGTTGCGCGCGATGCACCTGATCGTGACCGAAATGGACGCGCCGTTTGAACCTGAAAACGGCGCGTATGCCACCGGTGGGCATGGGCACGACCACGAAGGCCATGGACATCACCACTGACACGGACAACGCAGTGCACGACGCGTCTTTCATGCAGCTGATGTGGCTGGCCTCGCCGGCGCTGCCCATTGGCGGTTTCTCCTACTCCGAAGTGTTGGAAGCCGCGGTGGAGTCGGGCCGGGTCACCACCGAAGCAGAGGCATCCGGCTGGCTGATAGACCAGCTGCACCTGAGCCTTGCCCGCTCTGAATTGGCGGCGGTTGCGCAGGCGGTCCCTGCGTGGCGCGCGCAGGACCATGCGCGCATTGCCGAGCTGAACGCGTGGGTTTTACAAACACGCGAAAGCGGCGAGCTGCGCGCCCAGACCGAACAAATGGGGCGCAGCCTACTGGAGTGGCTGCGCAACCACACCACCGCCACACCCGCGCAAATCAGCACCCTTGCGGCGATGGACGCCACCTATCCGCTCGCCTTTGCCCTGGCGGCCAGTGCCACGCGGGCGCCGGTGCGCGAATGCCTGTTGGCCTATGCCTTTGGCTGGGCTGAAAACATGGCGCAGGCAGCTATCAAATCAGTGCCACTGGGCCAGAGCAGCGGGCAGCGCATCCTGTCGGCAATCGCCGCCGAAATACCGGCGGCTGTGAGCCATGCAATCGCGCTGGATGATCCGTCGCGTCAGGCATTCAGTCCCATGCTGGCGATCTTGAGTAGCCAGCATGAAGTCCAGTATTCCCGTTTGTTTCGTTCTTAGAAAAGACCTTTCATGACAACCGCACTGCACCACATTCCCAATCGCACCAAGAAGCTCCCCCCGCTGCGCGTCGGCATTGGTGGCCCCGTAGGTTCTGGCAAAACAACGCTGCTGGAAATGCTGTGCAAGGCCATGCGCGATCAGTACGACCTGATCGCCATTACCAACGACATCTACACCAAAGAAGACCAGCGCCTGCTGACCGTCAGTGGGGCGTTGCCGGCCGAACGCATCATGGGCGTGGAAACCGGCGGTTGCCCGCACACCGCAATCCGGGAAGACTGCTCCATCAACCTGGAGGCCATCGACCGCATGTTGGTGGAGCACCCCAACGCCGATGTGGTGTTCGTTGAAAGCGGAGGCGACAATCTCGCCGCCACCTTCAGCCCGGAACTGAGCGACCTCACGATTTATGTGATCGACGTGGCAGCAGGCGAAAAAATCCCCCGCAAAGGCGGCCCCGGCATTACCAAGAGCGACCTGTTCGTCATCAACAAGACCGACCTGGCACCCCACGTCGGCGCCAACCTCGACATCATGAAGTCCGACACCATCCGCATGCGCACCACGCCCAAGGGCCTGAAGCCATTTGTGATGACCAACCTGAAGACCTTGAGCGGGCTTGATGAGGTCGTGAAATACATTGAAACCAAGGGCATGCTGCAATCGGCCTGAGGGCGACGGACCACCCGATCGGCCCGTTTCAACGGGTTAGAATAACGGCCACAGGAAGCTTGGCCGAGCGGTTTAAGGCACCGGTCTTGAAATTTGTTGTAGGTTGTTTATTGGAAGCGTGGCAGAGTGGTCGATTGCACCGGTCTTGAAAACCGGCGACGGGAAACCGTCCGTGAGTTCGAATCTCACCGCTTCCGCCAATAAAAACAACAACTTAGCGCAGTTCCTAGCGCTAAAAATTTGTCATGAGTAGCCCTGCAACTGACCACATGCAGGGCTAAATTCAGCGCCACTTCTTGCGGTAGCAAAAACGCTGCATTTAGCGTATGTTTAGCACCTCTACCATGTACGCGAGGCGGTATCCCAACTTCTCCTTCGCATCAGCTACCATGCATTGGACAAGCTGGCCGCACCTATACATCGATCACACGCAATGATGAACAACCGGCAATTGCCACGCTTGTGTGCAGTGCCGAAATATGCTCTGTTCGCTTACGAGTTGTGACATGCCCAACACAGGATGGTCTCCATACGTCAGAATGCCAACTCGATAAGAAATAGGGAGGGTATCGAATGGCTAAGGGGCGGTCTATAAAAATTGCGGCGTTGAACATCGCCATGCACAAGCCACACTCGCCACAGCGTTACATGTCGCTGTTCCGCGATGCCAGACGGTTGAATCTGCTGGTCACTCTAGGGAACTTGCATGGTGCAATGCTGGGGTCGCTAAACGGTCCCCGTGAATACAGCAAAGATGCAATGATGAGCGGTGAGATTTACCGCTTTGTGAAGCTTGATGCAAATGAGCCTTGGTTTAATTTACAAACCAGCGAGGAAGCCTCCGACGATGACATGAGCGGAGTAAAAATACCTCCACACCTCCTCCCACATCTCCAACGGATTGAGTTTGTATTTTTACCCGACAAACACGAGTTGTGGTTTGTCAGTCAAGACCGCAAAGACAGATTAGGGACTCATGCGGCGGTTACTTTTTTTCAGACCCTGTTTGATCGAGTAGTCCAAGAAGGAAGTTACGGACCAGTTGAAGTTACTGCATTGCCCGACATGGATACGCTGGAAACAATGCTTTCTCTTCACACATTGGAACGAATTACCATGGACCTCAAGCGACCAAATGCCGATGACACCGCGCACGAAGAGGTGAGATGGTTAAAGCGTTTGGAAAAGCAAAACATCCAACGGCAAAAGCTCGAATTGGTTGCAGTAAAGGGAGAAACCATTGAACCTGATGACGAAACCCGAACCTTGGCGGCAATTGCTGCCCGCAACGGTAATGTATCTGTCATCGGCAAAGACGCTGCGGGCACGCGAGTTGAAGAATCTACTGTTGCACGTCCGATGGTAATCACCCGACATGTGGACTCAGAGCTGGAAACTTCCTTTGATGTATTAGCCCGCACTGCGCGCGGCCATTAACGGTACCATCTTGGCCATGTACAAGGGTGTTGCCGAGATATTTTCTCGATACTGGACAGCTTATGGGGGAGCCCGTGCACTTGTGCGGTCTTTTTATCTCCATCTGTCAATCGTCCTATTACTCTTGACATTTAATGCTTGGACAGCGCCCGCTTGGTGGGATCAAAGTCTGAGCGTGCTTCCAAATCTATTGGGATTCACACTTGGCGGCTTTGCCATATTCATTGGATTTGGTGATGAAAAATTTCGCTCGTTATTGGCCGAACCGGAAGAAGATGCCAGTCAACCAACGATCTATGTTTCGTTGTGCTCCACTTTTGTGCATTTCATTCTTGTACAGGTGTTGGCACTAATTTATGCAGCCATTGCCAAATCGTGGTGGTTTTACGCTGAATGGATGAACCCTGTTCGGCCATTTCTTCCATTCCTGAACGGGCTAGCTGGAGCCATTGGTTATGGATTGTTTTTATATGCACTGACCTCCATCATTGCAGCAACGATGCACGTATTTCGAATTGCGTCAATGTACGAAAGCTATCAGCGAAACATTTCCAAAATGGCCGAGGAAAAATCTTCGTGCTGTTGCAAAAATAACTGCGGAAATCCGTAAACCGGTCAGCCATCTGCACTGTGCTGCTTGAGATTGCGACGTACAGTTGGTTTCGCATTAAGCAAGAGCATCTCGCGCAGGAACTCCGTCGGGTCAAGCCCAATGGCTATGCACACGTCGGCAAACTCCATCACATCCAACCGCCGTTCGCCCGTTTCGTATTTGGATACGAATGACTGAGGGAATCCAAGCCGGGTAGCCAGTTCCTCCTGCGTCACGCCATGGCTCTCACGGGCTGCGCGAAGGCGCTGCCGAAGGGCTTGGTTGCGTGGGGAATGCAGGCTTTTCAAGGATCAGGCACACGTGGTCAGTTCCTTGACTGTGAATCCCAACTTGGAATAACCCAACTTCGGATATGATGAAAAACCAAGGGCGCAAGACATGCCGCCAAGCGCCTCTCACATAAGCACCAACCGAAGCAGATCTTCCCCCATCGCATGTCGGAGCGCTTCCAAGCGATATTCAAGCAGGACGGTACAGACCCAGCACGGGCAAAGCTTCTTTCCCGCGTGTTTGGCATCTTTTCGGAGGAAATTGTGCGAATTTGGGCACGCGATGAACGCGCGCCTTACGCCTGCATGGGTCGCCCCACAATCAAGTCCGCGGATGGTGGCAAGGGCTACACCTTGGACTTCGCCCTACGGTCCCGCACCACCGGCCATGTCTATGTGACAGAAATGAAGTGCGAGATTGAGTACCAGAACTTCCGCTACTTCGTCCTCGATGGGGCGGAGCAACTTACACACCACAATAAGCCAGCATTCAAAGAATTCTTGGACTCGGCAAGGTGTACGCCATCGCAAGCCATCACCGTCAATGGGGAACCAGTGACGACCCACGGTGCGATTCTGATATGGGGCGCCACGACTCCACAAGGAAAACGGGCGGTCATGGAGTCAACCGGGATACATGACGTGCTTTCGGTTGCCGACATATGCCATGACCTGGCTGTGTGGGGCAATGCTGAATACCATGGCTTATTGACGACGCGGAGCATGTGGTGTGCCGAACTGTTCAGCGGCTTGACCTTCTCGGGCGAGACCCGCCATACAGTCACCGCAAGCACGGCAGAAGGTCAGACAGCCATGGACATGAACGACGAAAACACACTTCAGATTTTCCGCAGCGTGGATGACATGCACGAGTCGAACCGGCGGGATACGTTGGCGATATGCAGTCGCAATGGCTTCACGATGATGCCGACCGATGATGGGCGCATATTGACATGCAGTGCCCAAGGGCCAAGCGAGGTCATTGAGGTACACAAGAACGGATCATGGGACTACTGCAACACCAGTGCCGCCCCACCCGTGGTCACTTCGGGCATGAGTGCTGTGTTCCTGAAATACTTCTTCCATGCCCGACAGCAATATCTTTCTGCTGATGCAGCAGGGGCTTACCCCGACTCCGAGCAGTAGGCAGCGCGACACCCGCGCCAATACCCACATGGCAACCAACCGCCGAAAGCGGCCTGTGCCGCCCGCTATCGCGGGGTAACGGTTACCTGCTCTCGCTGGGGTGCGTACCAACCTTCAATGCGGGCAATCAGTGCCAGTGCCGCAACTCGTGCTTCGTGATCGGGATTCCGTGAGGGGCACGCCATCTGGAAGCACCACCAGATAACCCAGCGTTTGAACAGTTGCTTTCCCAGCTCGTCGGGCATAGGCACGCCCGCAAATACATGCGCATGCGCCGAAGGGTTACCCCGGAGCATGTAGCGCTGCGTCTTCCACTCTGGGTCACGCAAGGTGCCTTGCATGAAGTATTCGCGCCGGTCATAAATCTGCTGCAAGACGCGCTGCCATGTTTCTGCTGGGGTTTCGCCCGCATTGGCAACCACGACCATCGTCAACTTTTCAAACCAGATGAAGAACCGTGTGGGTGCTGGTGCTGCCGGGTCATAGTAGGTCGTAATCAGTTGTGCTTTGTCGGTGTGAATTTCGATAGTCATTGCAGTGACTCCAGTACGAGCTGTTGGCTGTCTTGGTTGACCACAGGTTGCCGCCCGCCGTACAGCATGTGGCGCAGGCTCTCTAAGTCCTGCAACGAAAGGTGACTCAGGTCGGGTGCACTGCTTTGCGTGTTTACCGTCAGGTCAGTCTGGGCGCGGACAGGTGCATCCAGCCCCAGGTATTTGGAGCGACGTTCAAGCAGGCGAACGCAGGTCGCAATCGCCGCCAGCTTTGGCGCTTTGTCCTCCATCACTGTGGTCAGCACCTCGCCCGTGGCAGGTTCGCGCATGGGTTGCCCTTCGTCGTCCAGCACCGGGGCATAGACCACTTTGCCATTCGCAATCAACGGATGAAACGCTCGGACGGTTTCAAGTGCCTGAGCCAGAAGCTCTTCGACCCGAGCCAACTCCACAGCCAGCAGGTCTTCGGCGGGCTTCTTGGTCAAGGCTTCAAGGGCTCGGGTAATTGAATGGTGCACGTTTTCGCGCCCCATGCCCATGTGGGTGCCAATCTCATCGAGCGTCAGCCCGTCAAGGCGCAGGCGCAAAATTTCCGCCCGCATCTGGGCAAGTTCAATCGCCCTGCGCCCTGTTTTAACTGTGATGCCTCTGCTCATGTCATACCTCTGAAAATGTTGGTGTCCGCCTCAAGGTGTGCCGGCCTCTATCGGACTTGCGGGGTTTCTTGCTCAGGAAGTGGGGCGACTCACCGCATAAAGCCCCATGACGCTCAGGTAACGACCAAGAAAGCCTGAGCGTCTTCTGTCAGTGCGCAATACAGCGCTTGCCATTTGAGGGAGGTATCCTTGGCGGGGTCATAGCCGCCTGCATATTGCGGCTCGGGGGCGGGTTGCAGAGCGCGGGTGGACTGCACCGTCAGCAGTGTCGGTACCTCCAAGCGGTCTTTGCTTCCGTCCATCGCCGCCAGCTTGTATTCGGCAAACGCGATGCCGCGCAGAAGGATGCGGCGTTGCCACAGGTCTTTTTCCTGTTGGAGGATGCTGTCGGCAACCTGTTCAGCTTCCCCGCGAAGAATGGCAAGCGCGTGCTTCCTGACCACAGCAACAGCGTGCGCCAAGGTGCCTTCGAGATTCTTGGTTTCGCTCTCGATCTGTCCATGGGCATGAATAGCCACATTGAGGCGGGACTGAATGGCGCGGCGTTCAGCTTTGCCTGCGTCCGCGGTGCTGTCCACGTTTGGCAACGTTGTACCTTGCCGGAGCTGCGCTGCCAGTGCCTCGGCAGTGTTCAATTCGTGGGTCGCCAAAGCTGCTTCGTGCTGCTCCATTTCGCTATGCAGGCTTTTGACCAGTGCAGCGGCACGGGATAGCGCAGCGCGACTATCGCTGACCTTGGCGGCAATGGCGTTCCGGCGCACGATGGCTGCGGCCAGTAGGTCGCGGTCCTCGGTGCTGGTGGCGTTAGTGGGGGTGTTTGCGTCGTTCATACTTTCTCCTGATGGTTGATGGCATGGATACCCAGTGCAAGTCGCTCAATCAGCTTGGCGGTGGAAATTCCATCGCGTGCTGCTTTGCGCGTCAGCAGTGCATGCGCTGCGCCTGACACCCAGACGTTCAATCGCTGAGCGCCCGCAGTGCGCTGACGCTCACGGAAGGCAGCTTGGCGCTGTGCGTTGGAAAGTGCTTGTGTACCCATGAGCGCAATGGTGGGCGGCGTTATGCAGTACCACAACCGAAAGTTACGGCGTCATCAAAGTGCATTCGCGCAGGTACGACGACCAGTCAATTTCCGTCGTAAAGGCCGTCAAATTTCGATACCGAGCATTTGATAGACGGAGGACTCTCAGCTTGCCATAATCGAACGCGAGTATTGAACTATTGATGATTCGGGAGGCCATCTGGCAAACACACTTACAACCAAGCAAGCTATCGATATAGCCACCGAACACCTGAAGGAACTCAGTGGGCATGTCTTTGACCTTTTAACGGTGGCAAAGCCGATTTCCCCCGACGCTGCTGTGAATTTGTCCAAGGTGGTCTCCAAGCTTTCACCACTTCTTGGGAACCTCATTGAATTTAATACAGTTGAGTTCTTGAACGACAAAGAGGACTTTCGCGCTCTTGGCGAGTGGCGCCGCCAGGACCCCGGCTTTCCTGATACGGTTTTTGATGGAATTACGCCCACGCCGGGTTTTGAAATCAAAGCATGGTTTCCCCTCGCAACGGAAATAACAGCACGATTTAAGGATTCACAAGATCACTTCCGTGACGACAACACGTACGTCTGCATGCTTGCGTGGTTGCCTGAACACATAATTTTCGGGAAACCTCGCATTTTGGACGTAGTTGTCGTGTCCGGCAGTTCGGTAGCCAAAGCACGCGACGAGCATTACCACAACCCGCCCGACTACTTGGTGTTAGAACCCGAGAACACGACTGCTCGGACCCGAAATCTTCAGCAGACAAATACAAATGGCTACAAGCTGCAAGAAGTAACTAACGAGGCCTTAGCCAAAGCCCAGGAACTAATTCAGTCGTGGGGTCCAGACGGTAGTGTGTATAGACCATCTGCCGACTATCAAAGCAAACTTCGAGAGCTAATGGGATTGCTACCCTATCGATTGGACACGAACTACGCGAAGATGGACCGCATTGTTCACGCAGAGCTTGAGTCTTTCAAGGCGCGTGTGATGAATATGCAAGTTCATGGAATGACCATTTCACAATGGGACCAATTGTTCAGAGCCAGCAACAAACACGGCGCGGCTCTGGCAAAAGCAATCGCTGCTAAAGAGAAGGCGGAAGAAGAGGGAAATGCGGCATTGGCAGCGCGAGAAGATGCAAAGGCGCAGGCTGCTGCAACCAGACTTGCGGAAGCCGATGTGAACGTAAGAGGTGTACTACTTGAACGACTTGGAATTACAGAAGGCGATGCTGACCAGCTTCTTGAATGATTCGTTCCACTCCGTAGTGAAAGTAGGTTGGATCAATCTCAGCTCCAAATGAACGCAAGTTCGCACGGCGTGCTGCGACGGAGGCAGAAAACAACCCACCAAACGGTTCCCACACAACTCCTTCGTCAGTCTTTGTTGCTTCAATAATTCGCGCCATCAAATCGAGGGGCTTTTGATTCAGGTGAACTGCCTTACCGGACGTGCCACCAGTCTTCACGCGCTCACCCCCTCTGAGTGCGGGCCGTTGCCAGACGTTTGTCACACCGTGCGGGCAATTGAAAGGGGTCCGAGTGAGTGCCCATTCTTCAGCTGACATCGGCCTTATGCCATCCTGCGAAAAGTAAGGCCGACCGTCAGGCTTTCCATGCAAATTGGCGTAGTCGGCCATTTTTTGAAACATTTCATGTGGCATCCAATACCAAAGATGCCCCTGATCCAAATACTTCCGAACTGCTACGTCAGCAACACCGCAAGCGGTGTTTGCTTCACGAAGCCGCAATCCGGTGCGCTTCCATTCGTCTAGCAACCATCGCTTCAGTGGCTTCCCTGCAATACGCGCTTCAAATACATATTGAACACAAACTTCGGACACGACTGGAAAGCGCCGAATCTTCTTTGTGTTCACGTTGCCTGCAATATGGCCGAGACCTTTGTCCCAAATATTGGCATTTACGTAACGCCAACCATACTTCTCCAAAATCGGATGTACCGCCGCCCAGCCGATTTCAGAATTCCAGAACCAAAGTACGGTGCGCGCAGTTGCAGCTTTCGACCACGCAGCAACATGCGGTTCGTACCACTCAGGCATACCTGTGTGATCTGATGTGTCCCCCTCAAAACCAAGTACACCGTATGCTCCATCGGATACGATGCAAGTTGGCCTATCCCAGTCTTCATAGAATTTCAGGCTATCGCCAAATCTCACTGTGGTCGTACCATCGGACCAAGCATCGACATTTGGCGCACCTTCACGTGTGATAGCTTTGCCCCGCCCAACAGTCGATGTGCGCTCCTGCCGTCTACCGATCAGCTTTCTGTCGATGGGCACTGCCTCCAACGGGTT